>Ga0209367_1009212_pt1 | contig 13426 bp, 13 predicted proteins | sample WorMetLIZISLAND2_FD_187412 | JGI IMG/M metagenome (GOLD analysis project Ga0209367, IMG submission 187412) | Marine gutless worms symbiont microbial communities from Max Planck institute for Marine Microbiology, Germany - Olavius geniculatus... ... | reverse complement strand
AAGCCAGGGGGCGAACAAGCCAGGGGGCGAAAGATCCAGGGGTCGAATCAGCCAGGGGGTGAACAAGCCAGGGGGCAAACCGGCAAAGGGGCGAAAAAGCCAGACACCTAATAGCACTACTAACTCTAACCCTCACCAACCCAAACCTTAGCCCTGACGATGATCTTGACTGTAACCGTATCCCTGATCGTGTCTTTAATGTTTATCACGATGTTAATTGCACTAGAATAACTAGATGCACTCAGATGCACTATTTGCACCAGAGCATTTTACCCATGCCCAGCAACTTTTATTGAATTATATTTTATTTAGAATTTTATTTTTTTTAAATTTCGACTAACTTTTATTTTTGAAAGTCATTTTGAATTTTATCTTTTTTTACTTTATTTTATTCAGAATTTTATTTAATTTTAAATTATTTCATTTTATTTTATTCCCAACTTTATCTTATTTTGAATTTTATTTTATTATGAATTTCTACCCCATTTTATTATTAATTTTAGTATTTTAAAGTTGTTTTATTTTATTTTATGTTGAATTTTATTTTATTTTAAATTTATTTTATTTTATATTTAAATTTTAGTTCATTTTAAATTAATTTCTAAAGGAAGCATTTTCTCAGGAGTGTCTTACTTCCTTACTTACTTCACGTTCAAGTTCATGACCTTGACGCTTAGCTATTCTACATTTTCAATGATGATGCAATGTTTTGGTGCGGTTTGGTGTGGTGTATCTTTAACCGGTATAAAGTACCCCTAATAAGTGAGGCAAATGCTACCTTTCGACAAAAGCCGTTTGCCAATGTCTGCTAAATTCCACAAGAAGCGTAAAAGGACAAAACACTGATTTAGTACTTTAGAAAACTTATTAATTCAAATGTTTACATTCACACGATGTCAATAAATGACGGCAACCATAGATGTGCGGTCGCTAATCTATGGTTTACCATAGATTTGCGCTTGGTAATCTATGGTTTATCTGACAACAATTTGGTACCTAAATGACGTATTTTATCTTCTTATTGTGACCGCTTTCGGATGCAGCTGAGAATACTGGTAATTGTACACATTCTGAGGTGCACGTTGACGTATTCAGTTACTCCCCCCCCTTGGGTTAAACACATTCGACGCTAGCCGACGGACTAACTTGGCATCGTTTAAACTACCCCGTATTAATTTTCACTCCATAATCATGAGTTGTCTACTTGTCTCTTTGGGCAGCAGATAGTGGAGTGTGTGGTCTGGGTTAGCATATTGCTGAACAGTTTATCATCAGCGTCTTCAACGAGCTGCTGGATTGTTGGATCAGCAGTTTGGTATAACTCCACGCATACAGTGCGTCGGATAAAAGCAATAATACATTCAGAGCGCACAGTGTCAACCAGTGGCCGAATTTGAGGCACTTGGGTGAACTGCTAAGAGAAGACGTGGGCCTGCTGGAAGCAGCATGTTCTAAGGAGGCGACAGAAAGTATATGCAGATAATACTAGATGGGGTAACTGGAAATTTTGTACCCGAGAAAAAGTTCCCGAGAACGAAAGTTCGCTCCCTGGAACATTCGTCCCCAGACGGATGTAGGCTATTCTGAATAACAATTTCCAATTTGGGGTTGAATAGATGGGGTTAATAAAATGTGCTTTTTTTCAACGGAAAATTAGCCATATCTCGCTCTTTCAGATGAGATAAAAATCATCGAACTTGGATGACCTTGACGGTCAGTACTGCAACAGGAACTGTATAAGCTGTAACGCGTCTTTTCTAGCAACAACTGGGCTTCCTTGTTATTATTATATCCTGCTGAAACTCTAGCTCTATACGTCTAGCGAGTCACACAAAAGTGGAGTTTTTTTCGCTGAACTATATAATCACTATGTAAGGATAAGGGGTTCAGTAATTATCAGTGTCAGGGCACGAAAGTTTCATGCTAATTTTACTTTGGGAATGAAAGTTCCAAGGGACGAAAGTTCACAAGGACGATGTTCCTGGGAACGAAAGTTCTCGGGTATGAAAGTTCCATGAATCCTAGAACGGAGTGAGTACCAGACGGTGGGGGATGCAATGTTAAAACCACAGGAGGTGAAGGTTGTGTGAACTTGTGAAACTGATAGCAGACTGATTACATGATTAATTTGCTGTGGTAATGAGATGCTTTAAATTTGGTGTTTTTATGCATTAAATGTTATAGTGTGGTAACTTTTGTTACAGGAATTGAGGGAATCTAGTGGATGTCGGCTGTGATATGGCCTCCTATCAGCAGCTGAGTGGACCACAGCAAAGAAATGGTAATTAGTAGTAGTACTGGGTTGTACTGGGTTAGTACTACTGGTTAGTAGTAGTGGGTTGGTCTAAAAAAAACTATGGGCAAATGAGTTTGTGATGTGTCACTGTGGCCAGCTTGCCGTCATCTGTTATGCACCATCGACCGTCAACCCCCTGTATAGAATGAATGCTGAAAGACAACGGGTCCACCATAACTGGTTTACATGCATTGCATTGTAATTATGTCTGGCCAGTTTATGGAAAATTGGAAAACATGCGCATTATCTCACTGGTAGAAGTAATTTTGCATTCTAACTTGTACAAAGAGCTAGTTAGACTGTTACGTCATCGCAGGTCGTTGACAGTGGCAGTTACCAGTGCACACTAGGCGACGAGCTGGCCACAGTGGCGCGTCAGTATCAGGCTGACATCTCCAGTGTGCTCTTATTGTGGAAGAGGGGAGGAAATGGTTGATCATTTATTGCTGTATTTTAACTCTAGAAGTGACACATGTAATCTGTTAAGTACACAGGCATCTCGTTTTCAAGAAAGCAAATTCATTGAAATTACTTATGGTTATCATGGTAAATACATAACTGTTAGGGTCAGAATGATACTGGTATTAAGTCACTGAGTATTGGACATATATTCATAAGTATTGGGTGGTATCAGGTATTGCATGCTATTTGATGTTTGAAATCATTACATTGCTTCACTACAAGTACACACTAGTATCAGTATTGGACCATTGGTATTGTCTGTCAGTATTGACAGGACCCAGTAGTATCGGGTATTTGACAGCTTGCTTTGTATCATTCTAACTCTGCTGCACATTGTGGAATAATGACTGTACCAGGTAATTTCTGTTTCATTTTCATCTTTCTCTGTGCTGCTGCGATTGATTGTTTGATGGCTGCACAAAAGTGCACAGTCATGATGCGGGAAAGTGTTGTGATGTCTGGCAGGACCGCCAGTGCCTGTGCCAGGAGGCAGCCAGCCCCAGCCTCCGCCCCAGCCGTACATGGGTGAGATGGCTGCAATGGACAGTGGTCATCAGACTATGATGTGGCAACAGAATCAGTACATGGTGGACTCTGGCATCCACTCAGGCTCAACAACGCAGGCCCCGTCAGTCAGCAGCAAGCACGGCGCTCTCGATTCCTGCGAAGACATCGATACTCCGCAGCAAATGATTTATGATTTCGACCGTGGATACGCTCATGCTGGATTCCCGCAGGACCCTACCATAAGTGGTAATATTTTCTTATCGGTTTAATCGTACTTTGAGTATGCTAATCAGCAGTTAAACCACATACTTTTGGTGTAGTCTTTCTGCTTACATTCATCATGATAAGCAGGTGTCATTTGATTTTAGATCAATATTTATATTATATTATATTTGGCTATGCGGTAGTTTGCTCATTTTCTACTATAGTGCACAGTTATTTTTTGTGAGAGGCCTAAACTTATTAGACTAAAAGAGTTATAACTGATGCCAGTGATTGATGCTGGTTAGTGGTTGCTTTGGTATTGTAGCATATATTGTCATTAATCATATCCCCAAAACTTGCATTGAATATGTGGTTTGTCATTTATTAAGTTGTTATCTGTGCATTCAGACATGGGTCCGCACATGGCAGCTCCAGGAAGGCAGCATCCAATGCATCCGCAGATGTTTCCTCCTGAGGCTATGGATGATGGTGCAAAGATGATGCCGGATGTGGGCATGGGTCAAACGCCTGAACCGTCACAGATGCTGAAGCATGCCGTTGTTAACCTCATCAATTACCAGGTGAAATTTATGTGCTAGTTGTTCTTTTGGTGTCGTTGTATTGGTAGCTGAAATGCTATTAACACCTATCATCGTTGCTCGAGAGTAGTTGAATTGCTGTCAGAGAACATATTCTCCTATTTGTGTTGTACTGCTGAGTATATCGACTTCTTATTTATTTTAATAGATTACAGAATGTGTTGTAGAATGCATACTGATTTAAAAATAAAGAGTTTTTGGTAGAACAAGGAGTCAAGGACTCATTGACAGTTATTTTTATTTAATCGTGATAATTGCATGGTTGATTTTTAAAACTGCAGTGTCAGGTAGTCATGCTAAATTGAATACTGGACGAACATTTATTAGCATTAAAATGTAACAAATCTTGTGATTGTGTTGTTTGGGTGTGTCAGGATGATGCAGCTATCGCGCAGTGTGCAATTCCGGAGCTGACCAAGTTGCTGACAGACGAGGACCAAGTGGTCGTGGGCCAGGCAGCGACAATTTGCCATCAGCTGTCAAAACGTGAAGCCAGCCGGCACGCAATAATGATGTCACCGCCGATGGTCAGTGCTCTAATACATGCAATGAGCAACACGAATGACTTGGAGACAATGCGCTGTACGGCCGGCACGCTACACAACCTATCTCACCACAGCCGAGGCCTTCTGGCTATCTTCAAGTCTGGCGGCATACCGGCGCTTGTCAAATTATTAAGGTTTGTGGCTTTTTTGTTCACTTATTTTTTCAGATATTTGTAAATAATGCCTTTTCTTGAACTGCTGACATGTATATAGCCTGCAGGTAATTGGAGTAGTATCTAATAATGTGTCATAGTATTTTTTTGCTTGATGTAATGGATGTTTAAGCTACTGTTCTTAGAATGCATGTTTGATTTTTTTCTGTAAACTAATGCAGTGATAGCAACACTTGGGGTGGTATCCGTAACAAGTTTGGACATAAGGCCAACATCTCGACTAACTACTTCCAAACTAGAAAGTTACGTTCGACGGCATGCAAAACGCTGTCGTAGTGAGCGACTAGCTTGTCACGACGTAGTTGACATCGGGTAGTTTGACTCTGGAATTTCCTGGCATAAACGTGCCTGGTCTCACTCAGCGTGCAGCTAAAAATAGACATCCATAGCAAACTTGTCATCTGCTGCAATCTTGGTTGTGCTTGGGCCTAATTACCACTCCTTGCCCTAAGTAATAATGTGCGATGCAGATAAACGAAATGTATCGAATGCTAAATGTTTTATTCAGCAACTTTAGTTTCAATAGTGTAAATGACTCGCCAGAAATTATCTACAAGTATGATGCATGACGTGATTGCAGCTGCTTCTTAGCGAAGTTAGTTTAAGTTTACATTGACAACGACCAGTTAAATATTTACGACAGGTCGCTGGAGCGACTAGCATTAGTTTGGATGTAGATGCCTGGCTAGGGCTACAACATCGTTATGCATACCTACTTAGTGCTATGTTTGAAGTAAATCGATCTTTGTTTGGAAGTAAAGTTGTGACGTTGTTATTCATATGGCCCTTGGTGTGTGGTAAGCTTTATAGTAAAGCCACTGATGTGATCCAGTGCTGGAGTACGCTGGTTGCTGTGTTTGCAATGTGGAATTGATGTAGCGTCATTAGATGATTTGTCACATTCATGACTGTATTCTGAGTCACAATCTCTGATTCTGTTATGGCTGATAACATATGGTTTCATTTTTATAGTGTACTGTTGCCTCGTAACTGCCCATAAACAGGATTGTCACATTGTGTTTAGTTCTCGAGTGGAGTCGGTGCTGTTCTATGCAATAACGACTCTGCATAACCTGCTACTACACCAGGAAGGTGCCAAGTTGGCCGTGCGTTCGACTGACGGCCTGCAGAAGATGGTCGCTCTACTGCAGAGTGTCAACGTCAAGTTTCTGGCTATAACGACTGACTGTCTGCAGATATTGGCTTATGGTCATCAGGAGAGTAAGGTACGGCCTGTGCTGATAGTTCAGGCAATGCATCTTGTGATTATTGGCTTCTAATTGATGTTCTATGCTGTGGCGATGCTTTACTTCAGTGCAACTGTATGTGGTGTGAAATTTAGTTAACAGGGTTGGCAGGTGGGTGATTTTGTAAGGGTAGTTGGTTGTTGCCCCCTTTAGCTATTTAATCATTTGCGAGTAGGTAACGGGCCTTGGGAGTATAATTACAAAGAAAGAGAAAGAAAGAAGTGCGACTCACGCACTTCTGTATTCAAGCGAATCTTAGCAGCAACTGACAGCTAGCTGCTGCATTGCATCGGCCCAGCTGCTGTCTAGCAACCTTTATCCTTCTAGTTTACCTTAACACATACAATTGTAATTGCTTGTTTCTTAGGAAGTGCATGTGATTGCATGGTGGTAGAGTTTAGTGGGCTGTCATTACCTCCCATTTTTGCCTTCTGTCTGGTGTCTGAGATAATAAGCCCAGGTGATGAAGGACTTGATTGTCCGACAACCGCTGACTCGTCATGGAGGTGGGATGTTGACGTCTCAGGTCATCCGACATCTACACGTGTACCGTGCCATGGACAGTCACAGATTGTTGACAGAAGTTTCATGGCAGTTGGTCTGCAGCTGTGGGACAACCTGCCGATTGGGATCCGACAGGAAGACATTACTTAATACTTTCAAATATCGTAGGCGATTATTTGATTCATCTTTGTTTGTTTAGGCCGCGATGCATTGCGACTTGTTTACTGAAGTGCACCGGACATAAGAACACTTAACTCACTCATTCACTCACAGTAGTTGTCGTGAGAGAGGCAATCTGCAGGAAGATGACTAGTTTTATGTACCGTAGTCGTTATTGTTGTGTGGGAATGCTAGCTGGCAATACTGACAAGTGGTGGTCCGGGCGAGCTGGTGAGAATCATGCGGACCTACACCTACGAGAAGTTGCTGTGGACAACATCGCGCGTCCTCAAAGTTCTTTCAGTCTGTCCACACAACAAACCCGCTATCGTCGAAGCAGGTGAACTTTCGTGATTCTCAAATTCTCATAAATTTCATTTATTTTATAACCTAGTATCCATTAAACTGAATCCCAATGTCTTTGGACATGGATGGTTAAGCTGGCATTGTTTATCTTGGGAAAACGGTGCTGTGATTAAACAAAAGGAGCTGAGGGTCTCTAGATAGGATCTGAGTGATGAATGGCTATTGGCTGACTGATAGGGACTGATTCTGCTGTTGCTGGACCGTTGTATCTGGCATACTCAGGAACTGCCAGTTTGTTGAATAGATAGTTTTGACGTCATGTCTGTTTTATTTCCTTTGCCAGCATGTCAAAATCTGGCACTTGAGAAAATGATACTGAATGGTCGCCTTTCTCAGTTTATTATGGGGCCGTCCTTCCTAGAAGGAGGCCCCATCATGTGTTGATCCTGTCCGTCTGTCTCTCTGTCTGTCCCATGCCTCCACCTAGAGGGAAAATGAAAAGGCCTACGAATACCAAACTTGGTAGGAAGGGTCCCTGGGACATCAGCACCCCGTGGACCAATTTCAAGGTCAAGGGGTCAGCAGTCAGGGTCACAACGGCTAATTGCGTTGTTGGAGAAAAATCCCCATAACTTCGCCGCCTGTTGTCCGATCAACTTGATATTTGGCAGGTGGCGTAAGGATCCCTTGCCGCCTTGCACCGGGTGACCTCGTTGCCATAACAACGGCCGTTCCGTCCTTCCGTTTGTCCGTCGTGTGCCTCCACCTAGAGCGAAAACGAAATGGCCTAGGAAGACCGAACTTGGTAGGAATGGTCCCTGGGACACAAGCACCCCGTGGACCAATTTCAAAGTCATAGGGTCAAAAGTCAAGGTCAAGGTGGATAATCACGCAGTTGGTAAAAAGTCCTCAACCAGTCGCTTTACTTTGCGCCGAAAAATACCTAACAAAGCCAGTAATGTCACATTGTTACGACTAAGTATCGCATTCGCCTGACTGCTGACTGAACTAGACCTTGGTTTCGTGCTCTCTACCGCAGGAACAAACAGACCTAGAAAGCCCCAAAACAGCACGCACTTACTCAATTGCAAGGACGGCCCCATAGCGGGCGGCTCCTCAACGGCCGCACCCTTTTGTTATTGACTTGGTGTGACTCTGTTGTTAAGGCAAATGATTGATTGCATGGTGTGGCATACAGGAGGCATGCAGTCGCTGGCTCTACATCTGTCACATCAAAGTCTGCGACTGGTGCAGAACTGTCTGTGGACCCTACGCAACTTGTCCGACACTGCCACCAGAGTGGTCAGTTGCTAGCTCCAGATGCTTTCAGCTATTATTTGTGTTCATTTGCATTGTGTGATTGTGCTGTCATCTGGTGTTGAAAAATAATAATAATAATTGAGTCACTTTATGACAAAAGTTTATTTTTATGTTTGCTGTACGATGACTGTGTCAGCATTGCACCATGGGTAACAGTTATGAGCAGCTGATGATTGAAAAGTTTGAATAAAATCATAGATAAAAGAAGTTAATAATTTTGTTGGACCATGCATTTTTAAAAATTTAACCAATGAAAGCATTTTTTTGACTGAAATATTATGTCATTTGGTGAAAAATCATCTGAGAAATTGATGTCGTTCATGCCGATAATGCTGGTAGTTTTTATTTTTCCATACAGCAGATTTATGGACTAGCTGTATGATACGGCTGTGATTTCATTGCAGGAGGGAATGGAGGGCTTGCTGATTCAGTTGGTTCAGCTGCTGACTTCGTCGGACATCAATATCGTCACGTGTGTCGCCGGAATCTTGTCGAATCTCACGTGCAACAACCAAGTCAACAAGAGCTTTGTCTGTCAGATCGGCGGAGTTGATGCTCTTGTTAACACACTGCTTCAAGCTGCTGATCGCGATGATATCACCGAGCCCACCGTAAGTTGACGACATAATTGTTGTACGTACGTTTTGTTGATTAATCCTCATTTAACCTACAGAATCTTTTTGTGGTTGGTCTTTTGTATCAAGAACCTGTTTGACAAGCTGTTTGGTCTTAATGCAGTCAGTATTAATACAGTCAGCTTCCAGCACTTGACAGCTTCACATTTGTACAGTGGTAGCACATATTTGGTTTTTCCATGCTAATTCAAGACTTTGATTTGATGATATCTGTGAACATGTTTTAATTGCATTTAGACATTATTATTATAGATTGTTCTTTCAGTGCTTTGATGGTATTGGATCAAGAGCTTCTAGCGAGTTGAAGCCACTGCACTAGTCCTTGAATTTTTTTCCATGGAAACCCAGTCTAAACTGGAGAAGTCTGGAAAAGTAGGCTGGTTAACAAAAAAACAAAAGTAATAACATATAATGCCAAGTACGGGAAGATAAACGTGTTTTAGTGGATTACTGAATGCTAGAATAGAGGCTTGATAAATGAATTCTTCTGCTATTGGAAACAAAGCAGCATCCTGAGTATTGTTCATTGTTTCTAATATAATTACTTGCATTGGTTTTGCTTGTGATTGTGGCTGATATTAAGCTGTGAATGAAGACATTTGGTTGCTTGTTGAACTGAGAAGCAGTGACGTTAGATGAGTCTGTGTAGGTCCTGGTAGGTAGGGTGACTTAAGCTGCTGTGCGTTGTCAGATCTGTGCCCTGCGTCATCTGACAAGTCGTCACGCTGAGGCTCACATGGCACAGAATATGGTGCGCACACACGGTGGCCTGCCCGTGCTAGTGAAACTGCTGCAGCCTCCGAGCCGCTGGCCAATGATCAAGGCCGTGATGGGGCTCATCCGTAACCTAGCTCTGTCGCCAGCCAATCACGCGCCACTACGAGAGCACGGCGTCATCCCAGTCATCATACAACTGCTTATGAGAGCACACCAGGACATTCAACAGAGGGTTTGTTGATGCGCATTTTACTTACTATAATTATCAGCTACTGGTACTAGTTTGTTGGCAAAAGGAAGGTGTCCGACCTGTGAAATGTCCTTCAGCAATTCCCAAACAAGGTCAGATTTCGGACCTATCTGGAGAACTGTGGAGAACTGGTTTAATAAAGTATTATAATGATCATTATTATTAGTTCGGTAGTAATGCTAGCAGTTGCAGTAGTGGTAGTTGTCGTCAGCAAACTGCTTTTCTGATGCAACACACAACGTTTTACTGTTGTTGCACCTGTGCATCGTATTCGAAGCATTTTCATTGCATCCCTGATGCCTTTTTCATTCATTCCGTGTTATATTTTCAGTTTCTTCGTCGTTTATGGCAGCATTCTACTAATTGTTGTAGCATTTCCTTATTGCTAATGAATGTTGTATAACATTTCTGCACATGTTTATCCATTGTGTTCTGTGATAGACCAACTCAGCCGGCCAGCCAGTGCTTGTGGATGGGGTTAGAATGGATGAGATTGTTGAAGGCACGGTGGGTACTCTACACATTCTGGCTCGCGAGGCACAGAGTCGTAGCAGCATCCGTGCAATGAAGTGCATGCCACTGCTTGTTCAGGTAATGTCCGCTGCCGAATCTCACATCTATCATGTCATTATGACTAGTTTTGTATTTTCATTGGCATTACAGAATCTGCGAAGAGTTACAGAGCCGAAGCTGAAATTCTGCGTTTGACCATTGTCACATATGTGGTTATTTTATTTCGCTGTGGAGCATATCCTATATATAACACCAGTTACCGGTACTTGTGCTCTTACTGCAAATCGAGTCTGATGCCAACTGTTTAACAGCAAGTGGATGATTTTGTGAGCTTTGACCGGTGTTTGCAATCCTTTCTACCTTGCTTACTGCATTATGTGTTAGCTACTGTCTTAACTTTGGCTACTGGCTTGTTCAATTTTTGTTGTAGCTGTTGTACTCGAACAATGACAACATCCAACGTGTGGCTACGGGAGTGTTGTGTGAGCTGGCAACTGAGAAGGAAGGTGAGGATGTGATCGAGCGTGAAGAGGCCGCAGCAAGATTGTCTGAACTGGTGCACTCGGCCAACGAGGCCGTCGGTGAGTCAGCTGCTACTTCTATAGCAAGTTAGGCTGCATTAGCAAATATGCACATTAAGGGTGTCTGGCGTTTTCACTCCTTTGCCGTTTCGCCCCCTGGCTCATTTGCCTCCTGGCTTGTTCACCCCTGGCTGATTTGCCCCCTTAGCTTGGACGATTCGTCCCGTTAAATGCTGTTAATTCGGTAACGATTAGTACAAGGGCGATAACCTGTAATATGTGTATGCTATAATACCTAAATTAATGGTGAACGAACCAGAGGGTGAGCAAGCCAGGGTCGAAATGGCAAAAGGGTGCAAAAGCCATGATTCCAGCTAAGTAAGTAACTGCTTTTGCTGCAAACTCCAGCCATACCCACCACATTGCCACAGCGCCTCTGTGGGCTACAGTGTGACATAATGTCTCAGATGGCTGTGTGCGGTTCTGTTCATATTATGTTACATTATGTATTACAGGAAGTATTTAATATATCATGCTAACTGTGAAGAAATTCTTATGTCATCATTATGCTAGTAATGAGAAGTAGAATATTTGTGCTGGCATTTAAAACTAGTCCAGAGTGTGCACTCCTACGAGAGATGGCAAGAGCAAACCCAAATGCCTGTCCTCCATATATTGATATTTTGACTCGAGGGAAACCTCTACTTATTATTGATACTTTGTGTATTTTATTTTATTTTTTTATTATTGATATTATTAACAATAATTTCTTATTTATAATGGTTGGTGTTATGTTGTCCGGGTATGTATATATTAATTTTTTGCTGGTGTGCTTAGCGTCGTATGCTGCCGCGCTGTTGTTTCGGATGAACGATGACAAGCCGCAGGAGTTCAAGAAGAGGCTTCCTTCTGAGCTGGCTGGCAACACGTTTCGTCTTGATCCAATGACATGGCATGAGGTATGCACTATGGAACTTAACATGCACCAAAGAACTGTTGTCGATGGGCATTTTCTGTTGTAAGTTGTAAGTAATTGCATATGATTTGCTTGTGCGATAATTGACTAATGCATTTTAAGTGGTGCATTTGTCAGTAAAAATGGACATAGCTGGCTGGATGCTTTCTATTAACAGTGTCAGAATATGACAGGTGCTTCTATTGTTTTTGTAAACTCATTGTCCCTCCATTGCTTTTTGGTGTTGGCTAGGGGACAGCAATGGCACCCAGCCTGTAAGATGTCACAATACTTTTGGGACTCTAGAATTTCTAAAGTTGACTGCTTAAAGAAGCTTAATTAATCACTTCTTGTGGTTAGTAAAATTAGCATTCACTGGTCACTTGTAATTGGTTCCATTCTCAGCATGTACGCATGGCAGGTGCTTCTGTATGTTGGCAGCCGCAGCAGTCGGTCGGCGAAGTGCTACATGATGATGGTTTCGGTGGTGTACCGCAGCAGCGTGTGCAAGGTACTGGTTACCCTCCGCAGGTTCCACCAGGACATGTGAACGCCATGCCCGGCCCACGCAACCAAGGTCTGCATTGTAGTTAGAGACTTAATACTGCATTGCCTTGGGGTACAGGTAACAAGAAAAGTGGACAGACTAGTGATGATTTGATATGCTGAAAATATTGATATATCGTTTTCGATGTCGATATATCGTATCGTATTGTATCATCGGAAAAATATTGAATTTTTCGATATATTGTTTGAATATCGTGTTATTTTTGACAATATTGCAATTTCTACAGATTCTTCACTGAACTGCATGACTGGAAAGGAAAATTACAAATAGGGCGAGTTAGTGGTGTCGTAATGTAATTACAGTCGTAATATAATTTCATCTAGAGACATATTTTTATTATTTAAATAGAGCATACTGCCTTGCTCAATGTTAACGTCTTGTTTTTATGGTTGTATAAGATCTACGTACTTACTATTTAAAAATATCAATATCACAATATTTGTAAATTATCGTATAGAAATTGAAATCTTGATATCGAGTCATCACTAGGACAGACATGGCTACCAATGTGTCTTTTGTCTTTGTTTGAAATTTTTGCTGTTATTTAAACAAGTAAAATGGTGCCATTATGTTTTCCCTGCTGTGTGCAGTTCTTATGTTCTGCACCTAACTTCCCTAATTTCTTGCACTGTTGTAACAATGTCTGAATAATGGGAAAGTCTTTTTTTGGTTCTGCATGATAGAGAAGTTGTGAACAGGATAACAGATGTTTGGCAGTTGAGCAAGCTTAGTCAAATTAACAAAACTTATTACTTGAATTTTATAGGGCTGCGAAAATTAACGATTAATTAATCGATTAATCGTTAAAAAAATTGTTCGATTAATTTTTTTTAATAGATTAAAATTTGATTAAATTTTGGACATGTAAACATCACTAATTTGCACATTTTCGGTGTAGTTGATCATCAGGCTACATTGTGAACAAAACGCGTGCTGCTCTTTTGC
>Ga0209367_1009211_pt1 | contig 13426 bp, 6 predicted proteins | sample WorMetLIZISLAND2_FD_187412 | JGI IMG/M metagenome (GOLD analysis project Ga0209367, IMG submission 187412) | Marine gutless worms symbiont microbial communities from Max Planck institute for Marine Microbiology, Germany - Olavius geniculatus... ... | reverse complement strand
CCTATGGCCGATGTGTATTATGGTCCCGATGGGCCGAGTCCAAGTGATATGTGATTTTCGAAACTATAACTACTGAACTGGAAATGCTATAGGCTTTCGCATGTCTCGTGAGCTTTGCTCAAATTTCTTCTTTACATAAACACTCACTAAATATCTGAAATGACTGTTTGGAGCTGTAGTCATAGTATATACATTTGTATACATTTGTAACTGGATAGTGAATAATTGCTAGTGCTGGTTTGGTATTGTGTTTAGTTATACAGAGTTTACAGTACATGACAAAAGTGCAGTGGTTCATCGCTTTTCTGGTATGATGCAATAAATAGCTTGACAAATTAAGTTATGATCACTGTGCTAACTGCAAATACTTTTATAAACAGACTTGACAGATTTTGACGTTAACATGGTATGTTGTTGTAAAAAATTTTTTACTGAAATCAGCACTGGTAGCTACTAAAGTGATAGAAAGTTAATTCTTAGTGAAGATGTAGTAGTTTGCACAAGACTTGAGTAACACAGAATATCGTCTGCAACTCTGCACTTATAAACTTACACTACTGCTGGCATGCGATGATAAGTATGGCCAATTGTTGACAGCATAACGGCCTGCTATAGCAAGGTGCTGCCATGGTGAAAGTTTGCCATAGTGAACGCCAAACATAGGGTTAGGGTTAGGGTTAGGCTTAGGTTTAGCGTTAGGATTAGGGTTAGGGTTAGTTAGATGTTGTTTTTGGTGTCGGTGGTAGTCGTAAGTTAGCGGTAGTTGTAGCAGTGGTGATGCAGCCCCTCACTATGACGGATTTTTGCTATAGCGGATGCACAAATTACTGACAGTACTTTTTAATATAATAATGTTCTCATTTCTTTGTTGTTACATTTTTGTGGCAGTGTGTTTTTTGTTGTGAAACCTGTTTTGGAAGAAATTGAGTACATTTAGCTTGAAGCAAAATCTTTTGCTTAATAAGAGTATTTCAAATGCAAACCAAATTCAATGTATTATTTTTGCTAATATTACTATAGTTTGACCTATACATAACTTGCGTACACTAGTGCACAGTCGATGCAAATGGCACAGTGCTGAAAAACGCCACGCCGTAGGTGAAGACACATCAGCAGACGAAACCTGTATACCTGGTATGTGTGAACAAACGATCCATACTAATAACAAGTTAAAGTTTCTGACAACAAAAACTTTACAGAGAAAAAACAGATATATATATGTTCGTGCATATGTATGCGGCACAATGTGCTGGCATGTTTCGTTTTTGCTTTATTGAAATAATTCAGCTGAGAGCTGCAGACTGCGCCAGCTGAGTGAGTTTCACCCACAATCGCTACCGGGTGTTGATACGCTGCCCAGAATATTAGAACTGTGCCGTTTGACAGGTTATGTATTGTGTTGTTCATTGTAGGTAGTGGTCGGTAGTGTCTATTGTATGTCTCACATTATCCGAGTGGCTGCTCGTACGATGGCAAATGTCACCAGTAGTTACGTCACTGGAACTCATTCTATGGCCTTTGTTACCGTCCCCGATGATCAGATGGCTCGCAAACTCGCCAAGTAAGTGCTCTAAATTCTCTGTTGTTTTTTGCCATATTTCCTCATCTTTTGATGTGCTAGTTATCTTTTGGTTTTAGTCATTTGTATGCAAGACAACTCTAAAATTAGGAACAGATCATGGGCGGATTTTTTAAGGGTTTCATTTATCCCAATAAATTTTAAATTGAACTGTGGCGGCATTAGTTGTGCTCCAACAAATGTTTAATGAAAGAGATTGATGGAACTAGAAAAGTAAGACTTGGTGCAGTTTTGTGCAGCAGGATATAAGAAGTTTAGATGGGGATTGAGAGTGAAGTATCGCCAATTTATATATTAAAACAATTTGTGTGTGAAAATTTCTTTATCATTTTAAAAGAATGTCTACTTGGGTTACTCTTGTGTTTGAATACAATTTTAAGAAATGTCATTAACACAAATTTTTAGTCAGTTAATATGATAGCAATTTAATTTATGATAACTTAGTAAATTAGATTTCTAGCTGATATGTATGTTACTGTTTGTGTAATGAATTTAAACTTGATTTTCACTTGCTCTTTCAGTTATGGTGATAATTTGTTTTGTATAATTTTTGTTGTATCACATGTTGCGTGGTAGCACAGCTGTTGTAAAGGTGACCAGCCATTTCAATGGGAGACTACAAAATTTGACCCCCCGTATATCCCAAACCCCTTAATTTTTCCACACTAAAATTTGCACAGATGATTACGTCTGGCATATCTCCTTACCTTACCTTACCTTATTTCCGGGGTGGGCAGGCTCTTACACCTGCCCAGCGCTGAGGCCGTATCAGTTCGGCCCAATGCGCATCCCCAAATGTAACCATAAGGTTACAGGTAGCAGCTATAAAGCCGTAGATGGCTATAAAGCCGTAAATAGACGGCTGTAAAGCCGTAGTCGGCTGTGAAACTGAAACCAGCACAAAAGCACTGGTAACGTGTAGCAAGTTTGCTCTTACGTGTTTGGTCAGCTCTTAGTTAGCTCCTACCCTCCAGATTTTAGAAATCTTTCTGGTCATCGGTTCAAAGCCCCACCACCACGACAAGGTGGCTGACCACGGTGGGGCTGGCATATCTCATGATGTGCAAAATTTGGTGAAAATCCGTTCACGGGTGGCTTCCCCACAAATAGGTGAAATATAACGCTTGCAGCGTGACTTTTTGTGCCTTCCCTTCCCTTCCCTTTCCTTTTTTTCTTGCCGTCCTCTACAGGAAAAACGACTGAACTGATTTTAACGCACGATGACTCATATGACGTGGTTTCGCACAATAAAGTGCCTTTTGGGGGGTTACAAAATTTAAATTCAACATTTTAATCTATTTTTTCACAAAAACAAGAAAAATTACAGTGGCGCCTATGGGGAAAATATATAATGCTTTAAACCATCATAACTTTGGCTGTGTATAAGATAGAGTCGTAATTTTTGGTTCTATGGTGTGGTTTTCGGGGTTGGCCAATTTAACGGTGTCATTTATATTTACCCCTGATTGACTGCCATTGCCATGGCAACGAAATTTGGGACAAAATTTGCCATAACTCGGCCCCCTTAAAAGATAATTGCGCGCTGTTTGCACCTCTACCTATTTTCCGCCCCAGGCTATCCAATGGTGTCATATAAATTTCTGCCCTGCCGATTCCCGTGGCGAAATTTGGGACAAAATTGACTATGACTCGGTCTGCATAAGATATCTGCAAGATTTTTGCGTCAATAGGGGGGTTTCGGGAATGAGCCATCAAATGATAAAAGCGCATTTTTCCCTGAGCAACCCTCATGGCCATAGCAACGAAATTTGGGACATAATGGGTTAGATCTCGGCTTACGTAAGAGGTATATCGAAGATATTTGTGTCAGATGGGGCGTTTTCAAGATTGGTTTATTTTAGTATGGGCAGTGCACGTGCGCAATTATTTGAAAGCGCACATACGCACCCTCGCAAAAACCATACGTTAAATATATGAAAAATCGTTATTATCTACCAACAAAAATCATTTCTGCATTTCCTAACATTGCTATAATTAACTAATCAAACGTTAGATTAGTATGACATTCAAAAAGTTAACGAATCTTAAAGTGAGGTAGGACTTCGTCCGCTTTGAACGTAAATTGATAGTAAACCCATAGAACTAAGCGAAGTAGCCCGTATTCCAAGATAAAACCAATTTTAAATTTACTCTACACACAATAAAATAAATAAAATACTGGCGAAAAGTAGAATTTGGAGACAAAACAGATTCATTTTGAGTCGTTAAATTTAGCAGAAGTTGATAGTATTCATGACAATGCCAGCAGACAACGTGGGTGCTAGTGTTGGGTCAATTTAAATTATTATTGTCGTTTGTCAAAAATGTGTCTTCTGTCACAGTAGTAGTAGTAGTAGTAGTAGTAGAGATAGAGGTAGGATAGTGGTAGTGTAGGCGTAGGGTTATGGTAGCAATAGGGGTAAGGTAAGTTATGGTAGGAGTAGAGTTTGGTAATTGTAAAGTAAGGGTTAGTTATAGTCGAAGTAGAAATAGGAGTAGCAGTAGTTGTGGTAGTAGTTGTAGAGGTTATTCTACTGCCAGATTTTATTCAGCTCCAGATTACTTCCAACGGCAATAAAAGTGCAAATATTTATGTAAAAAATGTTCAGTTCAGAAGAACTTTGCTGACTGTGTAATGGTAAAGTTTGAATTATTAAATTGTGATTTGTGCTGTTTATATCTGTTTTATATCTACAACCACGATGTCACCCTTACACTGTAGCCTATATAAACTGAACAGCTTTTTTACCTAAATTTTATTTATGATCAGCTGTTTCTCTGTGGATTCTGTTCATATGTATGTAATGTATGTTGTCTTTACTCGCAGACTTTTTGTCACTGTACAGGGGTTTGTTGGAGAATAAGTTGGTGGCCTGTGTCAACATTATTCCCAACGTTAAGTCGCTGTAAGTGTTTCTTCGCTTGCTTAAATCTACTTTTGCATTGCTTTTTTGCTGTGAGTAAAAAAACACGGAACCCATTTTTTGGCCATGCCTGAGCCTAACTCATTTTATTTTTACATCTATTCTGTTTTTGTTAATGACACACTCCATAGCAAATTTGTGATAAAGTAGTTATTGAAGATCCCACTACGCCTGAAATGCATCGCTGCACTTTCCTGTGAAGCATGGATGTTGTAAAATGTTGTCTCGTGTCATGTTTTTTGACCTTCATTCTGCTGTTCCTGTATTCTAGTCAAGCTGATGGCAGAAATATGCAGCTGCCTGATGCATGACTGATAAATCCTTTGCAGTCGTTTTATCACAATTTGTGTAGAAACTTTAACCTGTTATAATCTCCGCCAATATCTTTCTGTCCAACTTTATAAATTTACTTAGTCAAGAGTTGCCTAATTTCTAGCCTGCAGTTTGCAATGTTTTGATTGATTTAGTGCATCATGCTAGAACGACGAGTATTCTAATGATTATGTGAAACATTGTTGATGATATTTTATTTCATAGTAGAACCTTACGTGACTGTTGCTAGTTGCATACACACGGTGCCCTAATTAATGTCAGTCTGATTGATGTATGACTGTGCTCATTATGCTGTAGCTATGAGTGGGAGGGAAAGATTGAAGAAGACAGCGAACTTATTCTAGTCAGTCTTTTCTCTCTCTCTCTCATTTTATTCTACTCCTGTATTCCAGCGTGACAGAAAGTTCAACTCTGTCTGTCTGTCTGTCCGTCTGTCTGTCTGTCTGTCTGTCTGTCTGTCTGTCTGTCCATCTGTCTGTATCTTTTAGTGTCTCTCTCTCTCTCTGTCTGTACATACTTTGACTCTGCAGACACAGGAAAACAAATGCGTTGCGTGAAATTCTTTGGAATTATGGGACGAAGGGAACAAATAGTTAGTTTATGATGGTTTTCCATAAGCTGGTAATTTCTAAGGGATTCTTGTAGATTTCAGCGGTGGTTAGAACTTGTTGACTGTTTTCTAGTTTTCTATCATGTGTTGTGTAATGTTATTTTCTCCTTTGTGCCTTAGTAAGAGATACTGTGGAGCTCCAACAAGTGAAGCGATCTGACCTTGACTAACCTCGGAATGTTGCCAGTGACGATATAATAGTATGCAGTTCATGATGTTGGCTGTTAAAACTTGTGGTACAATAACATTCTTGCTTTCTCGGGGTGGCCACAAACTTGGAAAACCTGGAATCTTTGGGAAATTCTGTAACCTGGAAAACTTGGGGGGAATTCTTTGCAACTTTGGGGACAAATTGTAACAAACAAGATAGAGTCTCCAGATGTTGTTTCTGGGTCCAAGATTGCTTTACAATATGTTTGCTCTGCCAGATTGCCATTATTACAATTACTTTTTGTTGCAATATTAATAAGCTATGGATAATTGAGTTTATGGCTTCTGAAAAGTCTGGAAAACTTGGAAATTTTTTTTCTTAGTTGTGGCCATCCTATTTAATTATTTGTTGCATTATTTCACATTAATAAATCTTACAGTTTGTTGATTATCTGTTGTGTACAGATGATAAAAACTCGCACATCTAGAGTTGATGACGTCACTAAATATGTCAGGTTTGCTGTTGGACTTACTAGTTTTTTTTTGCAATTTATTGCATTTTAAATCTGACCATGAGTTGTGGCTGCTGTAGATAGCAGGCATCTTTCTGCACATACTGAAAAAATTAATTTGTAAGTGGATATTTTGATTAGTTTGATTAATACATTTATTCATTTACTTTTATGTTACCTTAAAGTGAATAAACGTGATTTTTTATATTAAATAGTTATTAGGTATTTACTATTTATTAATTTACTAGTTTGTTTATTGTCTTGTGGATTTTCAAATACATATAGTTGTTTGTTTCTGTCTTTCTTTGTTTGCTTGTCTGCCTCTTTGTCTCTCCATCTGTCTGTCTCTCCATCTGCCTGTCTCTCTAACTTGTTTTCTTCTGTCTCTTTTGTCTATGTCGTATTTTTCTTGATTTTACAATTATTTTTGCCAGTTTGTGAATGAGATATCGCACCGGCTTTTAAACTTGTTCTTTATCACAAATCTGTAATGGCACTCACTATACGACCTTGCTTGTGCTGGTGTACCATTAAAAAACTTCTCAATAACTGTCTGTTCTTATGCAAGTTAGTAAGTTAATTAGTTAATTAATTAACTAATTCATTCATTCATTTACAAGTGTATTCATTTGTCAGTAGTATTCACTGACTGAGGTTGTTCTGATGTTCTGATGTTGTGTTTCTGTTGTTCTTAGGGAGAATCACTCGTATGATGTTGCTGAAGTCATCAGTGCACCGGTTGGCAATTGAGCTTTCATCTCAATTTTAGCTTGTTGGACAATTTTCTGCTCATTGAAAAATTTTAGTCCAAAAATTCCAATTTTGTAGGCTGAAAATTTTGCATTTTGGGGGGAATCTAGGGCTAAAGTTGAAATCTTGAAGACTCATGATTTTTACCATTGAAAATTTGCAGCTGTGTGCTGGAAAATTGCAACTTCAACATAACAACAAACATGTATACCAGAGATGTGCGGATCCTGAAATTTTTGAATCCGCGTCAATCTGCAGATTCTGACCAAGGATCCGCTGTCAGTCCGCGTCTACAACAAGGGAGAAATATTGGATCCGTGTCCATTCATGTCCGCACTGAATAGGCCTGCCTCTAGTCATTAATACGTAAGATAGGCCACTATGCATCTAAGCCTATAGCAGATTACAATTTACTGGTACCAGTGTTACCGTGCTACGCACGTCTCAACACACACCACTTCTATGTATTTTTACGCGCGAAAGCAGCTACTGCTTTCAGCGCATCTTAGCCATCGCAATTCTGTTTGTCCGTTTGTCCGTCCATCTGTCACACGGGTGGATCAGTCAAAAGCAGTGCAAGCTAGAATCACCAAATCTTCACCGTCAGCTGCCTGGAAGACTCTAGTTTCAGGAACCGTAAAGCTTTTCCATAAATTCGAAGGTGGTCACCCCGAACGAGGGCGCTAAATGAGAGGGGGGTGAGCAAAATTTGCGATTTTTGGCCAATAACTCGCTGTATCTCAGTAACGGTGCGAGATAAGGCCTAGGTTACTATTAATCACTAATAGGAAGTCGTACACTGGCTCTCGATTTGCGCCCAATTCAATGACCTTGAACGCCAAAATAGGGGGTTTTACGGATTTTTTGGCGATTTCGGGCTGCGAGACACATTGCAAGAGCGAATTGCGCCAAAACCAATTGAGATAGACATGGAAAAGCAACATATGAAATTTTCAGCATTGAACATAGATTTTGACAGTCCAAGTCTCGATTTTCTGGGTTCAAAGAAACCTGAGCACGAGGGCATCAAAAAGCGGTACCCCCGTAAAAGTTGCAACGAAATGGCTGGAGATAGACTGACAGTTTGCGAACAGGAACTGCTATAGGCTTTCGCGCGTCCCGTGAGCATTAGCTCAAATTTCTTGTTAAATTTTATTAGGAAAAAATACGCTTGTCGCAAAACAGGATCCGCATAAGCCCGTGTTCACAAATTTTGTCACGGAACAAGATTCGAGTCCATTTGTGTCCCAAAAAATTTTGCGGATCTGGATCCGCGGACTGACGCATCCACAGTTCACACATCTCTGATGTATACTGCACTCAACTATGTTGATAATAAAATTAGCCTTTTGTACTGTGCGTACAATTGCAAAATTCATTCTGAATTTTGAATTTCCGCTAAATAAGTCAATGAGCAAAATTTGGCACAGATATATTTGTGCATTTCTGTGATATCGTGATATCATATTGGAATAATTTTTGGCTCATGCTTTATATTATTTCTACTTTAAACTGACAGTATTGCTGTATTTGCTATATTGCAGATAGCAAACGGCAACTCACCTTACCTCGACTGGATCGGTCAAATTGTACCGGAGAAATAACTGCTCATCCTTTAGCAACAGAGAAAGAATTAAGCCAATACTTTGTCTGTATATCACTTGCTTATCTCTCTCTATGACGGAACTCAGTCTTGGTCCGGTTAAACCGAGATTTTTATGTGCACATTACACAGTAACGCGTTTTCCCTTGTGAAGCTGGATTTCATGGACTGTAGTACCCCAGAGGTGAAAACTGCTCCGGTCGTAATCTGTATCTGCAGTAGCTGCTCCTCTCCTAGATTTTATTTTGTCCGAAAATTTTCATATGATCAGAATTTTTTTGTCCAAAAAATACAAACTTTGAGATGGAAATCTCCATTTTGGGGGAATTTTATTCGGTGTTAAAATTGAAATTTTGAGCATCTACATATTTTATTCAGTGTTTGCAGCTGTTTGTTGGAAAATTGTCAAGAACTTTTTTAACCCACGATGCTGCTGATTGTCTGTTTCAAGCACTCTCTTAAAATGCAAGTTTGTCTTGTGTGCTTCAAGTGCTGCGTGGAATGTGCTTATGTAACCAAAACTGCACCGAGGACATAGAACGATACCTTTTCCAAGTCAGTAGGGGCCTATTGCAATACTTTCTGCAATACTCCAATATCCGTTTTCCACAAATAAATTTTGATTTTTGCCGCTGGGTACAACTTTTTAAAAATTTTGGGTTTACTACGGACTATGTGATAATGTGGTCAGCTAAGAATGTAAACTCTAAATAAGTCGTGTTGACATGTTGTTTTTTGCTCAGACATATTTAACCCGATCGAACAAACGAATGAAAAGATTCTTTGTGTAATTAAACAGCGTCCTCACGATTCGAAGCATGCTCTATATCAAAAAGTATTGCTTCTAAGTATTGCAATATTGCAATATTTTAGCCACATGCAATACTAAACATGCAACCAGTATTGCAATTATATATAAAAAAAACTGCAAGCAATTCATTTCTTGTTGTATAAGAGCTGATGTAAAACGGCAAAAATCAAAAAGTATAAGCAAGAACTAATGTATTAGCTTAGACATTTAATCTGTTCTCAGTAGCCAGAAATAAATGTCTAAGCTAATGCATAATGTTCGTGCTTATACTTTTTGATTTTTGCCGTTTTACATCAGCGCTTATACAACATTAAATGAATTGCTTGCAGTTTTTCATATATAATATTTGCAGTTTTATTAAAGTTTGAAAGGTCACTGAACACTTACTTTGTACGTAACAACAACAACAACTACTATTACTACTACTACTACCTTCAGCATCTTGGATTTTGTTATTTGTTCAGTATAATGGCAAGCCTGTATGTGGGACCGTGAATTTAGTCTACATATCAGATTTCATGCAGATGGGTGAAAAAGCAGTTATAAGTGATGAACGACATTTTAAAAGGTGACCACTGCCATCTTGAATTTACTACTTTTCTCGATTCTGGTCACGTGATTTGTTTCCAGTAGCAACTAACCACATTCCTGCAAAATTTTATGAACCTTTTTCAGTCGGCAGCTGATTTGTTATGCTTTGTGTTAAAATACAAAATGGTGGCCGTCGCCATGTTAAATTTCATTTTTATTCGATTTTATGGTACAGCTACATGTAGAACGTCAAACTTAGCTCGCATATGAAATTTCGTGCAAGTACGTGCAATAGCAACTAAATTATGACCGATAAACGGAATTCAAAATGAATTATTACTGTTTGTTCAAAAATCCAAGATGGCAGTCGCCGACATCTTGGATTTTATTTTTGTTTGATATTTTGGCATTCGTGCATGTAGGACCTCCAATGTAATACACTTGCCAAATTTTGTAAAAATATGTGCAATAGTAAACGAGTTGTGAACGATAGATGAAATTCAAAATGGCGGCCGCCGCAATCTTGAATTTATTATTTTTTATCCGTTTGCTCAAATGGTCTATTTTCAGTGACGCCCGTCTACATTTCTGCAAAATTTGATTCATCTACGTCAATCGGCGGCTGAGTTATTGCTGTTTGTGCAAAAATTTAAGATGGCGACCGCCGCCATCTTGGATTTTATTTTTGTTTAATATTTTGGCAGGCATGTATGTAGGACCACAAACGTAATACACTTGCTAAATTTTGTGCAAACATGTGCAATAAAAAACAAGTTATGACCAATAATTTAAATTTAAAATGGCGGCCGCCGCCATCTTGAATTTACTATTTTTGTTCATTTTGGTCCAACGTCCCATTTCCGGTAGCAGCCCTTTACATGGCTGCAAAATTTCATTCATCTAAGTTAATCGTCGGCCGAGATATTGCTGTTTGTGCAAAAAATTTAATTTTTGTTCAATATTTTGGCATACCTGCATGTAGGACCTCCAGGGTAATACGCGTGCCAAATTTCGTGCAAATATGTGCATTACTAAACGAGTTAGTTGTGAAAGATAAATGAAATTCAACGTGGCGGCCGCCGCCATTTTGAATTTATTATTTTTGTCCATTTTCGTCAAATGGCCTATTTCCTGTGGTAGCCGGCTACGTCACTGCAAAATTTCATTCATCTACGTCAATCGGCGGCCAAGATATTGCTGTTTGTGCAAAAATCTAAGATGGCGGCCGCCGCCATCTTTGATTTAATTTTTGTTTAATATTTTGGCATACCTGCATGTAGGACCTCCAGGGTAATACACATGCCAAATTTCGTGAAAATATGTGCAATAGTAAACGAGTTATGAAAGATAAATGAAATTCAAAATGGCGGCCGCCGCCATCTTGAATTTATGATTTTTGTCCATTTTGATCAAACGGTCTGTTTCCGGTGGCAGCCGGCTACATCACTGCAAAATTTCATTCATTTACGTCAATCGGCGGCTGAGTTATTGATGTTTGTGCAAAAATTCAAGATGGCGGCCGCCGCCATCTTGGATTTAATTTTTGTTGAATATTTTGGTATACTTGCATGTAGGACGTCCAGGGTAATACACATGCCAAATTTCACGCAAATGTGTGCAATAGTAAACGAGTTATGAGCAATAAATCAAATTCAAAATGGCGGCCGCCACCATCTTAAATTTATTATTTTTGTCCATTTTGGTCAAATGGTCTATTTCCGGTGGCAGCCCTCTACATCACTGCAAAATTTGATTCATCTACGTCAATCGGCGACTGAGTTATTGATGTTTGTGCAAAAATCCAAGATGACGGCTGCCGCCGTCTTGAATTACAATTTTGTAATGCTGGACCACCCACGAAGTCCATTTGTGCACCTGAAATTCCCCTTCAAATTTCGTCTTGCTCGAGTGCATACTTTTCGAGATATCGCGATTCGAAAATTTTGCAAATTTGGCTTAAAATGCTTATTCAGGCCCCCAAAAATCATGTTTTTGGGGAGTTTTGACCCACAAACATTATTTTTTATCATCGCGGCCCCCAAAAGGCCCTACCTTACGCGGAAACACGCGTTTTGAGCCATAATCGGTCGTGATCGGTCTTCTGGTGTGACCTGTAGGCGTGGGCAAGAATACAAAAACAAGAAATTTGAGATAATGCTCACGAGACGCGCGAAAGCCTATAGCAGGTTAAGGGGCCATGCCCCGGTTGCCTCCCAAGATGCCAAAAGTCGCCCTTTTTGTCTTACATAGGGTATGCAGTGTAGCCTATATGTTAGAAATTTGAGCAGTATAACTAATAGCCCTAACATGTGTACTCAATCATAGTTCGAGAAAACGTGTGAAGCCGTTCAAAAAAACGTAAAAAGTCACGTTTTTGAATGTTCAAAAAAACGTTAAAAAAACGTTAAAAACTTGCCTATATATAAAATAGCGGAAAGTCTTCTAAAAAGTCAGGTTGCAAAAGGCATTACATGTAGGCCTATTATGCAGCGACTATCGACTGTCAGAACTACTACATAAAGTTAGCACTTCTATATACTAAGCAGACAAACAGTCTGTTATAGTTAGTCCACTTGTATTAAATCGTACGTGTACCGTATATGGAAAATTTTGCACATTCAGGTAAGATCATGCTGTATTGATATAATTACGTTTTTTTTGTTTTTTTTGACAGGTCATTTTTAAAAAACGTAAAAAGTCACGTTTTTTGAATTTTCAAAAAAAAAGGAAAAAACTTTTTCTCGAACTATGTACTCAATATATGCATTTTAGTTGGTTTTCATGCCAAAAAAGTTTGCTTCCGGGGCTGTGCTCTGGCGATCGGCTGCTTCGCAAAAAGTCCACCTCTACTCAACTTTCGGTTTCAATTTTTGGCTCTTGGGGGCCAATTCGCCTCTTCTGACTCGAGTTTCTGGCTACGTCTAAGTAAAAGTGAGTAAGAATAAACAATAAATAACGCCAGGGGCGTCTATGCCATAGGCTACAAACCTTAAAGCAAATGCTCCAAGAAAAGAAACAGAGAGAAGGTTGTTTAAGAAATTGAAGGAAGGAGTTGAATATTATTATTATTCTGCATTTCTGATACATCATGATATCTTGCAAGCAGAAGTGTTCTGTGACGCTTAGAATGCACCAAATTCGTTTTTCGCCGGGGCTCCGCTCAGGACCTCACTGGGGAGCTCATCGACGCTCCCCAGATCCTGTCTCGGCTGAGGAGGGAGGTACCCCAATAGCAAAGCCATATGGGACCCATATAGATATCATACATATGGGACTCCCATATGGATTCCATATGGAATCCACATGTGCATTCCATATGGAATCTATGTGTACATTCCATATGGAATGCACATATGGATTCCATATGGGAGTCCCATATGGCATTTGCCATGTAAAATCCAGTTGACACATCTTTAATATGCGTGTTGTAGCCTAAGTTGGGACTCATCGTCATCATCGACAACCGTGGGCTCAATGCCCGTTGGTGTCTGACGCCATTCTTACTATCGCTGCCCACCGCTGCCTATCTAGGGCAGCGTGGCTTAACTCCTGCAGCGTTGTCCCACACCACTGCTCAATGTCATCTGACCATTCTCGGTGAGGCGGTCCTCTTTTGTTTGAAC
>Ga0209367_1009208_pt1 | contig 13429 bp, 7 predicted proteins | sample WorMetLIZISLAND2_FD_187412 | JGI IMG/M metagenome (GOLD analysis project Ga0209367, IMG submission 187412) | Marine gutless worms symbiont microbial communities from Max Planck institute for Marine Microbiology, Germany - Olavius geniculatus... ... | reverse complement strand
CGCCCGAGAGAAACGAGAGATAAATTTTGCGGGGTGCGCTGCAATTGGTTGGCCACTCGTCGGCGCCGGCCAATGGGCGCGGTCGGTCGCGGCTCGCTGCAGCAGGTGCGGGTCGCTAATGAATATTCTACGTATCGCAAAACGCTGAGAGCCGGCTGCCCGTCCGCCTACAGTAATTAGCAGATAGCGAACGGTGCGTGTTTCGTTCCGGTGTTCGTATCTGCTATCAGTCCGGCTGGCCTGGTGTCGTCTTAACAGCTGACGCTCACGGAAATCGACACGCCACTGACACTTCGGACAGCAACCCTCGCCCATCATCTGGATGTCACAAAGTGAGCTTTCCGTTTGCTGTATATCGGCGACGGTTAGCTGTCGAGTATTAGTGACATGTCGTAACGACCGTCGAGTTAGAACTCAGATTTAGGCTACCCACCACTCGGATTATTCGATGAACCTCACACCTCGAGCAAACATTGCACGTCCTAGATCCGCCCAGCTACAAAGGTTAAACTTGTATAAGCTTATACTGCTGCTTGACAGTCTGCGGCGAATATTTGCCAGTTTGCAGTTTGCAGAAATATCTGATATATGTGTGATAAATCTTTTTGCATACAGCCAAAACCGCCTGTTGATTTAAATATTCAAATATTAAATTTTCGGGGGAAAGGGGCTGAAAATGCACGAATGAAATGTGACGGGCTTGAAAAATGTGGAAGTTATGAAGTAAATGACTAATAGGCTTAGTCTTATGCAAGTTGATTAAAGTCGCATTGTGTCTGACAAATACATGATACACCTGACGTCAGTGTTGGAAGACATATCGGCATGCTTGTCGCCGGTAACACATCGGCGAGCAGACTTCTAAAGTATAAGGCAACGCCAAACTGCATTCTACATTGAAATTGATTAGTGAGTTCGATTGAAAGAGAAGCCTTTGCGTGCTGTGTGAGTAGCTGACGTTAACAAGGCGACCATGCGTTTTTTTTTCATTCGCAGGGACAGACTATTACTTGTGCAAAAAATGCATGTATTACTGTAGCTCTCCACTGAGTAACGTATGTGTTCACTTCTTTTTTTATCAGGACAAACTATATGTCTACGTCTACTTGAATAGAAATTCAACATTGCATTTGTGTTTTTTTGTATTAGGCCCTACTGTCGACAACGAAACGATGTATTGTGTTATTCATACAGTACACTGCCAATTAAGTATTTTTATATTTGTAGGCCCTAAAGTATTGCGTTGCACTAGTGTCGGTGCTGTATTATAGATTTATATGCTGAAGATACTCCCATGGATGACGTCCGTGGACGCTGTATATATGTTTGTCCTATTAAGCCTCCATAGGCATATTCGTCCGACTTTCAGCACGCATTTCCACTGTTCCGTAGCACCCAAATGGTGCCATCTGGCACCATCTGTTCTTAGCGTGTAGTGATGGTCCATCAGCGGCCAAACTTCAGTTTTGATAAAAGACTGCAAAAGAAAGGAGCCTGTATTGCATAAAATAAATTTTAATATTATGCGCAAGTTAATCGATCAGCTTTCATAAAAATATTTTTGAGTGTTTCGCTGCGGCAGATGTGAGAAATAACTAGATGCAGATTGAAAGTGAGTTGCTTGCGTACTATGTTACAATTTTTGACACAGACTCTGCTGTGCGTGGATATTCCCAAACTTAAAGGGACAAAATCAGCGCGTAAATCTGTACCGGATGCGTGCTATAGACGCTTCGCTCAATCGCTGGAGATTCAGATTAGGTACAAGTGCATATGACAAGGTGTGCGCAATAAAACTGTCGTGGTAGCTATTAATGGCGAGCACCCACCACATGACGCTGGTTGATTATCATGTTTGCGGCGTCGCTGATTGGCGCACGGCACGACAGCGGCGCGGTATTAGCATCTCATGCGCCGCGCTGCTGCAGCTGCAGCTGCTGCTGACGCACGGGATGTAGTCAGCTGACGACACGCTGTAACCGGACACCATTGAGTGACCATTCGTTTAGCCGCAGTGCGTACAGCGTGCGACACGCACGTGCCACCGCATGACACCGCACAAACACGAGCCCCTACACGATGCACGATAGCTCGCTCATCAGTCTAATTACTCTCTGAGCACTGCTACGATTGCGCGCGTGTCGACGAGCAGTAACACATTAAGTTGTAGCCGGTTAACGATCCACTGACAGAAACTAAAGCAGTCTTCTGTTTGCATGCACAGAAACATCCATCGACTTGGACGGACGGGAAGTTTTCGCTAATTCACGACCCAGAAACTCAGTAAGCCGAGTATTTAGTTATCGACCATTGTTTTTAACAGTCAGTACTCAGTTCCCAAGTGAAGAAAAAATAATGAAAAATACTACAAAGTAATAACTCTATAATAGCTATTGACACGGGAAGGTTCTCCTAAGTAAACTCTCGTGAAACATTATCATTACTGTGAAAAATAACTTATACCCCGTTTACACGATGAAGCAAACATGAAGCAAACAAATATTTAATATACACGTGCATGACGTGTGCTCTAAGTTTGCTTCATGTTTGCTTCATCATGTAAGCGAGGTATTACGGAGACACAGCAATTACAATTTTTAACACTTTTATTAATTTTGTTATATTTTTTATTTCGTTGCCAGACGACAGTTATTTCATGACTAGATTGCGGTTTTGATACTGCCATGAATTATCGCTGACATCAAAGTTGCTCGATGTTCTTCGTATCAGTTACGGACGTTTCGTTCCCTTGTCGTTTTGCTCCTTGCCATGGACGTTGCGCCCACTAAAAATTGCAGATGACGATGAAAACTGATGTTCATCTTCTCCGTCGACTGTCCGTCGTCCGTTAAAGGGGGGAACCGGCATATACCTAAAGGTGTGCGGATGAAAGGCAATGCACCGGACAAAGACCACCGTGCTAGTATTTGCTAAACGACAATACTTTGCTATAGACCATGAAACGATATTAACTGACTATCATGCCGTCACAATGCAACAGTTAGTTCAAGTATTTTTAAAGTAATTAATCGACATATAGGCCTACAACAACAATGCCGTGGTGGTCTTTGATGTGTGCCGCGCAGTGCAAAAATACTCTGCGTAGCAACAGCCAGTAGCGCTTATCACCGCAATGTAAATGGACATTGTAGACCTATAGCCCTATAACGATAGCGAGCAGCAACTTACTTTTTATGTTAAATACACCAAACAAAATATTTAAAAATTGTATCTCGACTCAAAGCAAAATTTTCGCAACTATACACTGAACTAAAACTGTGTGATGCTGCCTGCAGGGAATACGACACCTCGCAGGCTTTTCGCTGTAGCAATTAATACGCCTATAAGAACTAATAAAAATGGAGTCGTTTAACGTGGCTGAAGAACCGACTTAAAATAATCATCAACTAATTGCAACAAACACTCCAGTGCAGCGGGGTATGTGAAAAGTTTATCTGGCTTTGATAAAGGGAACTTATAACATGCCTATACTTTTTTCAGTGTCTTAATTTTATTTGTGATTAAAAATTTGCAAAAGTTACGTATATATATTTCAATCATACGTTCCAAGAAAGCAAATTGTCAAAGTGTGAAAATATGTTTGTCTTCAGCGCATGCAAGCTAAGGTGTAATGCAAACAGAAGAAGTCGTTAATGATGCCGACATGCATGCAGTCAAGTCAAGTGTTAATTCGGTGTCGAAATGCTCGTGTAAATAGACAACCGCTTCTAGGCTGGAAGGACGAGAAATCAAAGAAACTGCGAACAATCTTTGAACTTAAGCTTCATTTCGTGCACCATACAAAGTTCGTTTCACACGGTGGGCTGCAACCGCCACTGTCACTGCCAAGACAATGTATTATAACAGTAAAGGCCTACCGCCGGAATGTGATAGCTGCCCCATTATAGGATCGCCTTCCCCCAGAAAAGTCTCCCCGCCCGGCGGCTGCCCGGGTGGGGCGGACTTTTACCGGTAAATTGTCTGCCGGAGGGAAACTTTTCTGGGGGGCGAGCCTATAATGGAGGGACTTTTTATGGGGCCGGCGATGTTTTAATAAGGGAGAGACATAAATTATCAATTCGGTGATTATCTCTCCCCGCGCGGATTTTACATGGGGAGACATTTTAATGTGACAGCGGCATGCAGTAAAACGTATAGGACTACAGACACCAGGCGTGCAGTGCGCTAATAGTTTTGTCCGCGGTCATGGTTGCGTTGCGCACACAAGAAGTGTGAATGAATGCTAGCCTGCTGATTTACGTAACAAACGGACTACTGAAAAATCGCCGTCTGCAGAAGACACTGCAATGGATGAGATATATACGGCTAATGGTTCTAAGCACGATTTACTGTCGCGCTCGTCAACCCAAACACCTATTTTTCAACTTCTCTCCGCGCTGCAGAACGACTTTTTTTCTCACGTGTAAAATATATTTACGATGTGCCAAATGCGTATGAACGCGGTAAGCTCTGTAACATCACCGCGTCCCAGTTGTGCCGCCTTGGTATTGTTAAATTTTTGCCGTGTTTTATGCGTTCTGTGCGCTCTAAGCAGCTTAAGATTAACCATCTATCTGAGAGGAGCCATTATCCAGGGGCGTATAGGGCTAAGGGCTTCCCTGAGTCGTTTCACGACTTAATTTCTGCATGAATCGCTAACTACTAAGTTTTTAGTGCACCGACCGAAAACGACATCACCGCAGGAATTATTGCCAGATTATGCTACATAGCCATATAGGTTGTGTACACGTAGCCTACTTTTCGTGCATCATTTGTAAGCTAAGCTAAGCTAAGACCCATTACCGCGTCTAAGTCAAAATTTATCGTATGCCGACAATCCAAATAATTTCGCATCGTCGTTTTATAAGCTTCATTGAAAAATCTTTATGCGAGTGGCGAAGTAACTGCAAACGAATGCTCGGATATGGTAGTTCGGACACTATAGGAGTATACACTGTAGGTGTAAGCACAAACTTTAAAAAAACCTTAACCTTTCAGGCCGATTATCGTGTGCGTGTCAGCAACTATTGCAGTTAAAGTAAGTTTATTAGAAAGATCATAATGTAAGGAAAAAATGCTACATTTTTATTAAACTTTTAATTATTAGCACGTAAGCATTAAGTGCTAGAATTATTGCAAGAAAATTAGGATTCGTTTAATCAGCTTCTTAAGCGCGTGTCGCTGTCTCTTGGCATCATGTGCAAATAGTTTCACGCAAAGGCTCAGCGGTAAACGTCGTGTCGCAGCGGGGCGACGAGCGACGGTAAATTAGATGCATCTTTCGCAAGGCGATTAGTTAATCTAACGCCGCTCAAGTCACCTATAGATAGGTCCCAAATCCGTTCGTAGTTCAATCGAGCGTTCGACGACCGTTAGATAAGCTATTTGGCGTCTACCCGCGGTGCCACTTCTGACTTCAAAGACGAGCGCGAAGCATCCAGGCGCGTCTGTCTGATCAACACGCAGCGGTCGGTGCGACAACATGTTTGCGCGGCACGTGCGACGAATCGCTTCGGTAAATTCGGATCGCGACGCTTGCACTGCGCATGCGTGGTCGTCTTAATTAAAAACTAATCAACGGATTTGACCGAGGCGGGAACGACCGCGAGATGGACGGACGGACGGACAGACGGCGCGGATGCGGCAGTTGCAGCAACAGAAGATGATAAGGCGCTGGCGACATCAGAGTCAGCGTGCGACGCAGGAGGTCGTCTACCTACAGCAATGCTGTTGTGGAATCGCTTCCGGTACGCGTGACGAAACAACTTTGTCGAATTCAAACTCAGACATCTTTATTTATTTTCATAGCTACGTTTTCTTTTGTACTCCAAACACCGACATATTCTTTGTTGTTATTTTATTTTTCAACTTGTAACAAACTATGCGTAACAAAGTCGTACACAACATAAACATAAAAGGCACTAGACACGCACCATCATTTGCAATACTAAGTACTTAACTGGGTAAAAATTAAAGTCTCCGGCAGTATTTTCTGTCTAAAAATAAAAACGTCGTTCAGTCTAAGCTACGTAATATGCACAAAGTGCTTTAATGAAAAAAATTCCGCTTGGTATATCTCTATTGGGATTTTCTCCACTGATTAGCACAAGGGAGCCTATACTCTACTGTGTGGCTCTGTACATTGTGTTGAGGTCGCAAACGACGTGCAGTTAGCCACTTCAACTGTGCGGAAGGATCTCGCTGTATCCATGATGTCTTCATTTAATGGTTCTACGGACTTTCCAGAAAGTCGGCGCTCACTGCGGTTTTGTGAAGCCCATGTATAGGCTGGAATGAGTGATGGGGTATTTTCCCTTCTCTTTTGCTTTTTTATCCCTTTCCCCATTCGCCATCATAAGCGGATTTAGGAGGGGGCAAAGGGGCTATGTCCCCCCAAAAAAGCCAAAAGTCGCCTTTTTGCCTTGCATATGCAGTGCAACACGAAAGGTTTTTTTGGGGAAATTATGGAAAAAGTTGAATATTATTATTATTATGCATTTCTGATATATTTACGCTAAGCCTATCTTGCAAGCAGAAGTGTTCTATGCCGGTTAGAATGCACCGAATTCATTTTTGGCCGGGGCCCTGCCCCAGACCCTGCTGGGGGAGCTCACGCTCTCCCACATGCAGGAGTCGGCTGGGGACGGGAATACCCCTTCCACATTCTGCACCCCGTTGACGCCTATATATACGGCGCCTCATTCTCGACGCCTGCAGCACCTCACCTTGAGTTCAAGGACTTGGGGGATAGTCGCTTTTGAATAACGGTTTTTATCGCATGCAAGTCGATCTTCATGGCAGTCCATGCATTCGTGATGTATTTCTATACTGTTTTGGTTATAAAAAAAACAAAATTCGGCACCAAGAGTGCACGAAAATGCACCATTTTGACCGTAAAATATCAAACATTTTTGGGGAGGGGCAGTGCCCCCTTTCCAGACCCTTCAGTAAGAGGGGAATACCCCCTCCCCACGTCCCATCCCCTTGGCGTCTCCGGCGCCTCGACTCGGCTCGCGCCTTCGACGCTCGACCATGGACCCCAACTTTAACTCCTGGACCCGTCTATGTTTGCCATCTCCTTCTTTTTTCCTTCTCTTCTTCCTCTGTCTGTTGGATGGGACAACAACCCAAGCAGTCAAGTAGTATGTGGTGCATTTTAAGCTAAATCATTCTGGTGATGGGCCTAGCAATTATTATTTTTTTGTAAAACAAGATACTACTTTGCAGTTATACGAAATCTCAAGCAGTGATCACTGTCCAATGACAATTACTACATCCAGTGTGCATGAATTGCAGTGCAGCACTGCATTAATCCGCAACGGCATGTCGACGTGTGCAAGACAATCCATGTAAGCCTGCGCTGCAGCACTGTATGTGACGTCATCATCATCATGGCGGTCGTCAGCGGTCAGACGGTCAGACGACGTTGACGTGCGTGGCTCTGTGAAGAGCAAGAGAACGAGACTGACAGAACGACTTGCTGCACAGAGAGCACTGGAAAGGCTTGTTCTTGTAGTGAATGTACCTTCACACGCACATGAACAGTCACTATATGGTACTGCTTCAACTACAAACATAGACGTTAGTAATTTATTTAAATAAAAATACAGAAACCGTAATTATTTGTCAATAACATCTCAGTTTTTGTAGCCTACATAGATATTGTAAATCACCTTCAACATCTCTAAAAAGTAAAAAAAAACGTTTATAAACGTTTAACTTAGGCCTAAAACTGGCGGAAACAACATCACACGGACGGACGGACGGACGGACATACGACGTCAGAACATAACGCGTCCTGCTATACGTCTATGCCGTAAACTCGTGGCTGGAATAGGCTATATTTTGTGATCAGTTCAACGCTTAAGTTTAGTTTCCATACGCATCGTACGGACGCAAGAATAGACAAACACCGCTCTTATCCTTGCGTTGTGACCGTCGTTGCATCGCTTGCTATGCGTCGGCTGCGTCCGTTGCGTATACTTTGCTTACGTTCGTTGCGTTTGTTGTGCGTAAACCTTCTTTTCTTGCGTCACTTGCACCAGCTGCATCAAGAGCCTTGCGTTACGTGCGTTGGATATGGAAGCTATAACCTTTACATAAGCTATACGTACTTGTGGTCGCGCAGGTGATCCTTGCGACGGAACGCTTTGTTGCAGATGGTACAGACGAAGGGTCTCTCGTCGGTGTGTGTGCGCACATGGATCTTAAGATTGTACGACTTGCTGAACTGACGCTCACAGAAGCCGCAGACGTACTGCGTTGAGCTGGCCCCGGGTCGACGCACTCGTCCACTGCATTCACTATATAACATAGACATCACGCGCGTCGTGAAGTCAAGTGAAGTCCTAGCTTTCCGAGCCATAAGACCATGCAGTGCGAAATGATCTTCGTTTCCTTAGCGATCAGCCATATACACCAGAGGCTACTGCATCGGGCGTAGTGCCTGTACATGTCCCAGCTTTCGCCAGTACTTAGTCATAATTTATTGCGCCCACCCACGTATAGGGATGGCCAGGCTGAGTTGACCTGGGAGGCTGGTTACATACCGAAATGGCTTACCCGTCTGCCTACTGTCACCCATCCAAGTACTAAACGGGCCGGCTGTTGATTAACTTCGTTACCAAGTAAGCTAAACCGTCCCAACACCACACACGTGTTTGAATATTGAAATCGCGTGACGTGGATTTATGAATACGTCTATTTGCAAAAAAGACACCCGTTAGTGATAAAAGACAAAGTTGCACTAAAAACTAAAGTAAGATTATGAAATTACCTAGAGCATCGACACACAAAAAATCCTGAAAACACAACACACATCAAAATCACTCAACTGCTGTTTACACAGTCAGTCATCAAACTGTGAAAGTAGATTATCAATAGCAATGGATAGTAAGATAAAAACTGTGCTACGATATCTGTCACTTATTGCCTAGTATTGATTAGATAAACTCAAAAAAATTGTGCAAAATCAGATATTAGAGAGAAAAAAGAAAACGTACGCGTGCTTTGAAATCGATTCCATGTAGTGTGTCGGACTTGTGTGATAGTTTCTCTTAGCATCATCATCATCAGCAGCAGCGGTGGCGGCGGCGGCGTGACGCGATGTTGACGTCATAGTATCAGACGCAGTAGCAGGTGCTCGTCCGGCCACGACCTCGAAGTCATCGAGTAGAGCTGACTCTGCCAAACGCGTGAAGTCGAACCTGCGCTGAACCACCGCGAAACCTGATCAACCGCAACAACCCTGCTACAGTGCGCTCAAGTGACATCTAGTAGCTACTATTAGATGTCACTTGAGTGCGCTGCAACAGCGTAGGCAGAAAAAGGCTTTTTGGAAAGGTCCCTGAGACCCAACGCCAAAAAAGCCGTAAATCGAGGCCAAACCGAGCTATAGCGGGGCGTTCTTGCAAAGGTGGAAGCAACAAACAAACTGTATAAATTCCCCTAACGGGGTTTATAGGAGAGCTCCCGCTGCAAATGCATTTTGGGCGTGAACTAAAAGAAATCAGAAATCGCTTTTAGCAAGTGCATCATATTACTTAGTTTTACTGTACGAATAGAACTTTATGCACGTACACAGTTTTTAAAAAAAATTTTACTGGCCTTCGGTAAGGTTTATTGCTTGTTGTACATGCTCGATGATGCGAGTGCTGACAATTTGGTCAATAAATCTGTCAACGAAGGTGCTTTTTATAAATTTATCAGTGTTATTTATTGTTTATGTGTTTTGCACGTGGTGTGGGGTGAGACGTGTTTAGAAACGGCATTAGTCATGCATTGCATTTCAAAGATTAATATGCTGTGTATCGGCCCTCTGCCAAGTTTACCCCGCCTGCAAGTGGCTATATGCAGGCATAAATATTGAGGCGTGTTCGAATAAGACACATCTAACTTTGTTGTACACATTTTCAGCAATTTTTCTGCATAATAAAAAAGAAAACAACGAATTCAGATTTTTGACGCGTTACAACATAGCTGTAGGGCGTCTATGGTCTGTTGTCTGTCTGTCCGTCCGTTTGTCTGTAACGGATGTATTGTGGCTAAAAGATAGATCGTAGGTAAAAATTTTTGCGTAAATAATTGGCCATGAGTCATAAACGTAGTCAAGCAAAAATTCAGCGATCTAGTGCTAAAAGAACATTTTCAAATTTGGGATTGAATGAAGGGGGTAGGAAAAATGTGCGTTTTTCAACGGACAACTGGTATATCTCGGAAACGGTGAGAGATACGGCCAAAGTTACTATTGATCACTAATAAAAAATGGCATATTGGCTTTAGTTTCAAATGACAAAATCATTGACCTTGGATGTCCTTGATCAGTATTGCAAAAAAACTGTATAGGCTGTAGCGCGTCTTCTCTGGCGACAGTTAGGCTTTTTTGTTTTATATTAACTTATCCGGCATTTCAAGGCCTATTTTTATTTCAAAAAAATTTCGTTAAAATTTATCTTCATCTATTTAGTTTATATTTAATAATAAGAGGATAAAGATCAGAAGGCATGCAACCTGGAGCGATCTTCTGTCAAGTAACGAGGCTCAAACTCCACTATTCGCTGTAGATTTGTCGTACAGCGTGTTGCATATCATGCTGCACAAACAAATCGAAGTAGGCGTAAGTGGAACCTGAGCCTAAACGCTTGCGCACCTTTACAGCCAGTTGGCAAAGTTGTACGCGATCTGCCGGTCGGTATGAAAGGTAACAACAGACGTCGTTGAGTAATGACGTCACGCGGACGGCCCGACGTGGTCACGTGACAGCCGATGACGTCACGAGTGCTTCCGGTATCGCACGTCAGTCGGCGCCGTGGATTGGTGAGGCAGCAGCGTCGCTGTACGGTGAAGTCGATGCCACTGTTCTGCTGCTGCAGTCTGTCGTCACTGCAATCTTTGACCGTCACGCCGCTACGAGCAACGCCTGCACTAGCCGCGCCTGATACGGTAAACAGTAAGTTAGTTACTTAGTTAGTTCGCACATTTAATGGCGTCTATTCAAAATCATAAACGCCGCAGCTATAGTTCAAACAGATGAGTCTTGAGTCTGTTAGTGAAAACAGTAAGTACCATTGATAGGTCGCGAATGGACGTCGGTAGTTTAGGCCTAGTAGTTAATAACAACAAGAATTATTATTAGATTGTGATCAATCTAACGTACTCTTCGCGTGCATTATTTTTTCCTGTATTCTTCTACGTTCTTTTTCGTTTCTTTCAACTTGTATTAAAGACCCGGCATCAGTTTGAGACCGGCCTAATATTATACCCACAGTAACTGGCGTCGAGAACGTTATTAGAAATTGTCTCCCTGGCTATCTGGCACCGTTATCAAAATATGGCGTCTCAAAAATAATGGGGTCACGACCTTGATTTTTTGGGGTCACGTGACGTCATCCGTCACGTGACCATTCGACTCGCGGTGGTCGACTTCCTGTGGGTGATCCACTGTGATTATGCGTCTAGCTGGCACTGTTATAGAGATATGGCCATTTGAATTTCTTCTAGGAAGGCTGTTTCAGAAAGAAAGGTCGGTCGGTCGATTTTCAATATTACATTGATTTTATATACTCCTCTTCGCTACGTTAGGAACGTAGCGCAGGAGGAGTAAATAATAATACCGGTAGCTAATAATGCTATCGAAACAGCAGGCTCATGCCAGTCATGCATAAAAATGGTGCAAGAGACTGGGAAACGCATCACTGACAATCCGACATCACTGAAGACAACAGGGGAAACTGCATTTTTGTTTCAGAGAGGCTGCCAGTGGCTTTGCAAAAGGATAACGCGGTCTCATTCATAGGCACTTTTCCATCCGATTAGTTCACCGTGGCAGTCATTTAAACCTTGGCTGCTTCGGATCAGCAACGTCGAGTATGGGCGACACTTTGTTTGCTTTGATATTGTGAATATTTTACGCATTACTGTTAACTTAGGTATAGAAACTTCGCCGTAAAATTGTTGCTATAGTTTTTACACGGTACAGCACGAACAGATATAATGAGCGGCTCATGTGTTTGTTTGAAATTCCCTCAGTTACTTTTCTGCCAAAAAATCGATTTAGCGAAGATATCACCAGTCAAGAAAAAGTAACGTTTAAAAAAAGAAAAAAGCCTGTGCTTCCTGTTGCCGTCCGTACCTAGAAAAAACCTGCGTCCTTAAAATTTTTATTACATATTCAAAAATTTTAGTGCAGTTTTTAGTATGCTTTCGAAGTTTCACTGAAAAATAGGGTACTGTTTGTATTTAGTCTGAAATGTTGCAGTAACTTTGCTTAAGTTCTCACGAGTACTATTGAGTGTGTCAGTTTGTTTTTATGAGTTGTTGGGTAATATTACGTGACCCGTCATGATATAAAAATAAATAATAAAAACTTTTTTCGCTGTCCCCTGTCCCTAGTTTGTTGTCGGTTGCAACCGGAAGCACAGGTTTTTTTCTTTAGGCCTTACGCTACACGGTGTAGTTAAAAATAATACGCTGTAATTTTATTAAGACTTGATGCTGAACAATTTTCGGAAATCTTACATCACAACCGCACGTACTTTATTGTAACAGAATGTCACTGAAATAGGCTACCTGAACGAGCAGCAGCTGCAGCAGCAGCCGCGCAAATGACGTCAGCCCAGCAAAGCATCACGTCACGCCACTCAGAACAAGCACTGGCTTAACGTTGTCGACGACGTGTCTTGAATGAAATGGTTGGACGATCCGCTGCTAAGTCTGCGACTACCTGGCCGTGGCAACCAAGTGACGACTGCAGGAGGTTCTGACACCAAACGCCGCTCTTATACCGATGCACCGAGTCACCGGAGTGACGGACGGCAGCAGGCTGCGCCGCCCGCCGACCGACCGACCGGCGTTTTAATCGGTTTCCGGCACAAACCGACGATAATGATTATTTTTTAGCTACGGCCGGTGCCGCAAAGCAATTAAACGGCGCAAGTTGCGCAACGTCGACGACGACTGAAGCGTGCATATTACTATATACCGACTCTAAGTGACGGTCTATCGTCGCATCAGCACCACGGACAATGATGAGGTTTTGAGTTCATGAGTGTTTTATACATATGTAGAAGGCGGGCGATGATAGCCGGCGGCCCGTGTGAGTTTTTGTCGCAGCGTGATATTAGCTGCAGGTGGCGGCCGGGCCGAGCAGAGCCTGGTCGGTGTGGGGTCCGAGTGCTGCTTGTGTGGTCTTAAACTCGCAAACTGTCTCTCTCAATGACGATGTCTCACTGACTGACATCACACGCTGCCGCACAGTCTGTGATGTGTCTGACGTTCTGCTGCCATTTTACAACTCGTCGTCTGTGCGCAGTGTTCGATTTGTCCAAAAAACAGTGGGGGGGTCGCCGGCTGGGAGCGCCGAAGGCGCGAGAGTGGAGGCGCCGCAGGCGCCGAGAGGGGTGAGGCCGACTAGGGGGTCTGGGGGCTGTCT
>Ga0209367_1009206_pt1 | contig 13432 bp, 5 predicted proteins | sample WorMetLIZISLAND2_FD_187412 | JGI IMG/M metagenome (GOLD analysis project Ga0209367, IMG submission 187412) | Marine gutless worms symbiont microbial communities from Max Planck institute for Marine Microbiology, Germany - Olavius geniculatus... ... | reverse complement strand
CGCTCATTAATATTCATGACGCCCGCCTGCGCTAGGCCACGGCCTAGTGGCTAGGCGGAAGTGATAAGTGTCGTGTGCATCGTTGCTAAGCAACTATAGTTTACCGCTCAGTTAGCTGACAGCCAGTCAGGTTTTGTTCAGAAACGCGCACAAACTTAACAAGTGAGTTACAGTTAACAGTCGGTTTGCTAACTGATCAGTTAACTAAAAGATCCAGAAACCAGCCCTAAGCCACACACTATATAGGAAACATCGAAAACAGTTTAGTTTTCAAACTATGTTTAAAAGTGCTCAGAAGTTTAATGGATCTACATTTATATGACCGTGAGCACCAGACAGAAGGAGCGCTAATGCTCAACGCTTTCGCTGTCGGTGGTAGTGCCATCTGAGGTACAGTAAGTAATGGAGATTGGCCAAAGTTGGGTTTTGATGGTTTGCCTGAAGGGTTGACTCGGCTCGGCAACTATTTGGCTGAACTTACGATGTACTATTTGGCACTGTACATGTGACGTCGTACGTTGTGACTGATACTTGTCAGTACACGTTTATGATCACATCTTACCGATTGCTTCCCTGTCAAGACTTTTATCACGTATGAACAAGAAACAATTTTTTACTTACAATATGCATTGATCACAGTGTATTGCAGTCTATTGTGCTAAATTGACTGAGCTAAATTGACTGAGAGACCTCTGTTCATCGTTACAAGTTCACGATCACATTCTAGTGCCAGTAGCATCTTTATCAGATATGCACAAAGAGTGTCCTGCCTTGGAGCTCTATGCATTGATTACATTCTGTTACAGTGTATTGTATTGTATTGGAGTGTGCCATTCTTCTGCATACTGCACATTGATTGGGTGTTATTTGTCAATATTGTCCAAATTGCGTACTGTAATGCAGCCAGCTGATGCGACTAATGGACCTTTATTGATCAGTACTAGTTCATGATCACATCCTTTCCTTTGCTTTCTTGTTGAGACTAGGGCTGCTGTTATCGGGTAATGCGTTACCCAGGTATTCGTTTCCCAGGTACCCAACTGGGTAGCTTAGCGGGTACCCGTCGGGTAGTAAGTTAAGTCAGTAAGTATGACCCTGTTGTACAGGGGGGGGAGGTATAGGCCTATTCTAACTTTTTCATTTAATCTTCAGCTACTGATGCAAATATCAAGCATAAAACGAAATGCTGCTAAAATGATTGCTCAGTTAAACAAAAGAAATAAATTCTGCATACGCTAAAACAGGAAAGTGACACTATGATTTACGAGAGACGTTTGAAGTTTATGCGTAAACTAACTTTTGAGTTGTGGCGGTGATTTTGGAGTTTTATTCCGAGCTATGCGCTGCGTTTAACGCGTTTTCTGGTGTTTTGTTTTCCTTTTTCTCTGTGTTTCTTTGTGTGTTTGCTGCATTTTTATGCGAAATAAACTTTGTGTAGGCCTAATTAGGACCATGAGTCCTCGAATATTCAGAGATGGGACAGCAGACCAATTGAAAATTCAAAACTTAAAAGTTACAACATCAAACGACACAACAAAATTATTCTTAAAAATGTAAAACTAATGCTAGTAAAATAAATGGAATATTTAATATTAATTTAAAATAAATTAAATTAAATACTGTATGCGGGTACCCGGGTAGTAAAAAATTACCCAGGTAGTTTGTTACCCGGGTACCCGCGGCAGCCCTAGTTGAGACTTTGTTACACACATATGAACGTCCTTGTGGCTCTAATCTCTATGTAGATTGATCACTGCGTATTGTCTGTCTGCAGTGTATTCTACTCTGTGTGTGTGTGATTCAAGGCAGCTAATGCGACTGATAGATTTCTATTCATCAGTAGATATTCACGACCACATTCTACCAATTGCTTTCTGCTTGGTTGAAGATCGCGTTCACCAAGTACGTGTCACCGCACTACGCGTGGTAAGTATGCTTGTGAGTTGGGAAATTTGCAAAAATTCTCATCAGAATTTTTTTTCCGAAAGACTGGGTAGGATGTATTTTTACAAATTATTTGTTTATTCATTGTTGCCAGTTGACCGAATCACACAGTACTGAGAGTAAGGGCCAATCGGATCCATTAAGGTACATTTTTTTTATTTATATCACAATGTTGGTAAATTGTCAGTAGTCAACCAGATCATATGTACATTTCTCGTCCATCCAGAATCATTGCTAATTTTTGTCTTTAAATTAATTCGAGCTACTGACAGTCTGCAAACGAACAAGCAAGTACTGATTTGTAAGAAATGCAGCGTTTTTCTGTATTACGGTAGACTTCTGATTGAAAAGTTAGTGTGGTTTAATGTCTGCATTATCCGTATTGTGTTTAGGGGCACAAGAAATATCTTGTCCAGCTGTTTAGTTGATATGTGAAATTGCGAATGTTTTGTAGTTAAGTCAGAGTCTCAAGTCTCTGTCGGGAGATGAGTCTTTGTGGCTTCAAGTCATCAGCAACATAAAGCACAAGTTTGCACGTCATCAGCAGGCGGCTTACCGGCAGATGTACGCTGCTGCCTTACTCTACCTTCAGGCAACAATATCTTGCTGACTTGGTGAACAGTTAGGAAGTTGGACTTGTGATCGTGAGGTCGTGGGTTTGACGTGCCCGACTGGGTAGCTATTTAGTGGTTACTGGGCTACTTTGATGAGTGACTCTACAGACATGTAAACCCTCTCTGTATATAGCCAATACCAAAGTCAACTAAGGTCCGGTTTTTCCATTGCCAATCAAATCAAATTTGATCTCCGATTTACTGATCTCCGATCAACTTGACGTTCAGAATTGATTGTTGATCAACGGTGTTTCGTTTTTCCATGCATTTTCGATCTCCAATTACAGTACGTGCTATTAGCTGATCCACCGTCAACTGAGCCTACTTTATGCCAATCTGATTGGCTGACAGTGACCTCAATTTGCGGTGTTGCGCTGAATTACCCAGCATGCGCTGCGAGTGGACGCCGTAGCCAGTAAACGTCGTCATAGCAACGATATCAACAATATTGTCTATATCGTCTGCTGTCAGAAAAATGTTTTATCTTAAATCAATACGGGAGCATCTGTATGTTAGTGGATTATTAGGTGTAGGGCATTGCAACAGATGGCATGGTCACAAAATTTCATACAATGACCAGTGTATGAAACGTGCTAATAAAATGTTGGGCTCAGCTGGAAATGTTGACTCAGTGATCGAACAGCTGCCAAAAAGACTGGTGATGATAACCTCGTGTTGTCACTAAGCAGACTGTTTATTTTTCTGAGGAAGAAGTAGTGTCTTATACAATCAATTTGACAGTTTATACTTGTGGAGTGTCAAAATAAGTCTTAAGTCTCAGTCCAACCTGGTGCAGTCTCTAATGCAGTCTCTCTACGTGGGCTGATGATGGAACACACTAACGACTATCGGATACTTGCTCAGCTGATGAACTTTACGAGACGGATTGCTTATAAACTGAAGTGCTTTGACTTCACATCCAGAGTCACGAACCTTATTTTCCGAGTCATGCACAAAGTCATAATTTTCTACAGCAGTTTACCAAATCGAGTAACTTAGGACATTTTTCCACTAAACCAAATGTGGACATTCCCTGCTGCAGGATAGGACATTTCCCTTAGGCAGTTTTAGCCCATTTTGTAATGCTTAAGACCAGGGCACACTAGTCTTGTTCCCATTAGGTGTCAACTTTAAAGTCAATCCTGTCACTTGACTTAGAACTTGACTCGTCGCCATCAGCGGCAGTAGCACATCTGCGTATCATGCACAGCCAAGATAAGTTGTAGAGAGAGTTCTTTGAAGTAGACTGTGGCAGCTATTTTACATACTTAACAAGCATGCTGTTATAAGACATTGTGACAGCCGTGTGGGGGGGGAGTGCGACACAGAGGTGATGGAGGACAATTATCGTTGTCGCGTGCGACATTATGCAGCATGTCATGACAGAGCGGCATCCTCAGATTAAGACTCAACTGAGTCAACTCACCGGTGGGGCTATGGCTATGTCAAAGTCCATACAGGGAAATGTACATACAAGAAAATGTACGACACATGAATAAGGTCCGGTTTTTCCATCTCCAATCAAATCAAGTTTGATCTCCGATTTACTGATCTCCGATTAACTTGATGTTCAGAATTGATCGTCGATCAACAGTGTTTCGTTTTCCATGCATTGTCGATCTCCAATTACGTGATCGGCGATTAGCTGATCCGCCGTCAACTGAGTCTACTTTATGCCAATCTGATTGGCTGACAGTGACCTCAATTTGCGGTGTTGCGCTGAATTACCCAGCATGCGCTGCGAGTGGACGCCGTAGCCAGTAAACGTCGTCATAGCAACGATATCAACGATATTGTCCATATCGTCTGCTGTCAAACATACATTCTATCGCAAATGAATACGGGAACGTCTATCTATTTTATTTCTTCACAAAACACCATGCACAGTGTAAATTGATCAGTAGTGACTGATCGCCATGCCTGCAACTTCATTTTAATGCGTGAATTGCCGTTTTGACCAGCGACGTGAAGCGATGTTTCTGGTGCGAATAAGCAACGAACTGCAAATCGCCTCGTTTAATCTGTCAATTATCTGACTTGATCCGCCAATATTCGGCCGTCAACTTGATGGGAGATTTGATGGACGATCAGTCGCTAATTGGCAATGAAAAAACGGTTATTGAGATGATCTCAGATCAAGTACCAGAAGATCAATTTGATCGGCCATCAAATGTGCATGGAAGAACGGGACCTAAGCCTTCCATCCCTCCTGGCTGGGTAAATTAAGTACTGGCTGTCTGGCTGGGCTTAAGGCGGGGTGTGTGTGTGTGTGTGTGGCTTTGTCCTTGTGATCCCATATGGCAGATGACACACTCCATAGCTCTGAGATGTGTTTTTCATACACGCTTTTTACGCGCGACAGTAGCTACTGCTATAGCACATCTGAGGCATCACAGTTCTGTCTGTCCGTCTGTCTGTCACACGGGTGGATCAGTCGAAAGCAGTGCAAGCTAGGATCACCAAATCTTCACCATCGGCTGCCTGAAAGACTTTTAAAGCTTTTCCATAAATTCAAAAAGGGTCACTTCGAGTGGGGACGCTAGATGAGAGGGGGTAGGAGAAATTTGCAATTTTTAGCCAATAGGTCGCCATATTTCGGAAACAGTGTGAGATAGCGCCAAGGTTGCTATTAATCACCAAGAGGAAGTCGTAAACTGGCTTTTGATTGGCACCAAAATCAATGACCTTCGGTGACTTTTTATTGACTTTTTTGTTAATTCCCGGCTGCGACACACATTTCAACAGCAAATTTTGCCAAAGTCACTAGAGATAGACCAGGAAAACCTGCATATGAACTTTTTGACATTAAATGTAGCTTTTACTAGTTTAAATTTTGGCTCACTGCGTTTCAAGGAAGCCTCCGTACGGGAGTGTCAAAATGTGCGCTTTCACTTGCCCCAACGGTAGCAGCCACACGAGACCGGTCGCACCTGTGGTCTACGTGAATGACTTGGATTTTGTTCGCAGTGAGTCTTCAAACATGCACCGCCGTTGCGGCAGTTGCACATTCTCCTCAGCGTTAGCTGGGCTTTCTTTTTGACATGCAAGATGTTTGCTGAGCATTTTTTATCAACTGCATGCGTGGACTTCCTAGTGTCACTAATCGTCAGCTTAACCTTGTGATTTTACTGGCGTTACAGCAGCGTATGATTCTACACAGTATCCCAGAAAAAACAAAGCCACTCCTATTTCTGTGGTAGCTTTTGCATAACTGTGATTTTAGCAGTTTTCTTACTTTTCCATTTGGGGATAAACTGCAGAAGTGGCAGAAGCAAACGTTGCACCTCGCCTCATATCTGTTCTGAAACTGTGCTTTTTGTGCTGACTGAGATTGTTTATGTTATCATCTGCACATGGCGAATCACGATGCTCCTACTTCATGGTGCATTTTCTTTGTTGTTACAGTAGCATATGGTTGGTGGTGATGATGGCGTTAAGTCCTAAGACTACAAGGACACATAACAATAAGCCTAAACAGTGAAGTCACGTAATAGTAGTCAGTGCAATGAGACGTTGTTAGTCATGACTGTAAGACCAGGCAAAAAGTTCGGTTTTCAGTCTGCTGCGGAAAACGTGCAACGACGGAGACGACTGGACTGACTCCGGCAGACTGTTCCAGACCGATGCAGCAGTCGCTGGAAAGGTGCGGTCGCCAATGGTTGTACACTATGAGTGGGCCAGAAAAAACGTGACTAAATTTTTGTCCATATCTGTGTCAAATAAGGACCGATTTTAAAAATTTTTTTAACTGGCACACTGCGCAATGTGTACAATTTGCAATAACGTATCACTCTGCTGCTGCATTACCTTGTGATCTCATTGGTGTTGTAGGTACCTGCGACTGTGTGGCTTTGTGCTTGCGGATGGCTGTATGTCACACATGCAGTTTGCTGACCACCTGCTGTTGAGTGCACTCTCAGCACACGCTGATCCGGTGCCTAACACTCGGATCATTCTTGCACAGCTGCTTACCCAACATGTCCTCACCTCGTGTGAGTAATGAGTTATGTGAATTCATCAATTTACAACTGGACATGGACTAATGAGTGAGTGAGTGAGTGAGTGAGTAGGGTTTAACGTCCCGCCCGACACAGTATAGGTCATTTCGGGGACGGCCTTTGCAGGCAAAATTGCACAAACGCGTAATAACGGAATAAAAAGTTTAACCTTTACAAAAAGTTTAACCTTTATGAAACACAAAACACAAAAACGCCGGAAACCTAAAATTGTAAGAACTGCCAATTATAATTGTGCATATGTGTCGAAAATGGCAGTTCTAATAACATGGACTAATGCTCCTTAGGCATGTGCGATTTTCAAAATATGACTTCAGTGCGGTTTTCGGTTCGGTTTTTACAGTCTGAGTGTAGTATAAAAAAACTGTCAAACAGCTGATTTTGAATTCGCTTGCTACCGTCATCTGCGGTAGCTGTCTTAACTCTGCATATGATGTCGTAAATTATGCAGACTACTTCGTGTGCTGACTGCTACGATGGTCCAACTAATTCTCGATCAAAGTGTTTCGAAGCTGAGCCTAGAGAAAGCAACTTTGCCCAACATGAAAAGTGAAAAAACCATCTAAAAACCGGCAATTCGGTTTCTTAAAAACTGAACCGCAGAAACCAAGTTTTTGGTTTTCAAAATTTAACGTTGGTTCGGTTTGGTTTTTAAAAAGCTGAAAACTAAAATTTTTAGCAGATTCCGCACACCCCTAATGCTCCTACACTATGATGCATTGTATCACTGATGCACTGCCTGCTGACCTCCTGACCTGACCTAGTATCAGTATCTTGACTGCTATGTATCTTTCGATCTGACTGACCAAGTAATGGGTAATGGGTTTCGCAGACGTTTTCAGTTATTGAGCTGCAAAAATGCGTGCACTGTGACACAATATATTGAGTGTTTTTAACCCAGTCTTGTAGACTGACTTGAATGTTGACTTTTCTGAAAAATCTGGAAAAACGGACGATTGATATGATTTGTTATGCTGGTCATGATATTGTCATATCTTTTACGTGATGTTATATTGGCGACAGTTTGGTCAAACTTTTAGCGACTGGAATTCTGTCTGTCCGTCCGTCTATCTGTCACACAGGTGAATCAGTCAAAAACGGTGCAAAGTAGGATCACCAGATCTTCACTGATGGCTGCCTTGAAGACTCTAGTTTCAGGAACCGTAAAGCTTTCCATAAATTTGGAGGGGGTCACCGTGAACGAGGGCACTAAATAAGAGGGGGTAGGAAAAAATTGCAATTTCCAGCCAAAAAGTCGCTGTACCTCAATAACGGTGCGAGATAGGGCCTAGGTTACTGTTAATCACTAATAGGAAATCGTACACTGGCTCTCGATTGCCGCGGAATTCAATGACCTTGGATGACCTTGAACGCCAAAATAGGGGTTTTGTGGATTTTCTGACAATTATTTCAGGCTGCGAGATACATTTCAAGAGCGAATTGTGCCAAAATCAATTGAGATAGACGTGGAGAAGCTGCGTATAAAACTTTCAGCTTTGAACGTAGATTTTGACGGTCTAAGGGTGCGTTGCACCAACGTCGTTCATGATTTCGGTTCAACTGAACCTAGATAAAAAGTTGAACTAAGTTCACGCTGAATTACGTTGCACCAACCATGGGGAAAATTAAACAATTATTAAAACGGTCATAACTTTGGCTGTGTATAAGATAGAGTTGTAATTTTCCCCATAGGCTTGGTTAGTGTAAGAAATATCTGAGGCGCAATATCTTTGTAACTGTTACGTTGCACCAAGTTGAACTTCGGATCAGCTGATACCGTTCAGTTGAACGGCCGTGGTTATACCGTGGACGACTCTGATTGGCCAACCAAGCTCGGCCTACCGGCCAACTACTGTGGCGCCACAGTCACATGCAATGCTTAACAATCCAGTACCGATTGGCAGTAATTTGTTCGAATTTTAAGCTTCTCTGAAGTTGTCACACAATTTTCGCATCAGCAGTTGCATGATAAAGTTCTGAAAATACGCATTTTGTGTTCCAATAGTTACTCATTAATTATTCTACGTCTGTTGTCAAGATAATATGTTTACCATATACGGCATAGCAACGGTGCATCGGCACTCTAGAATGCCGTTTATTTATCCATTAATTAATTTATCCAGCAAAAAAACCACAGAAAACAGATATAGCACAAATTTAACATATCCAGATCACAAGTATAATTGAATTTAACGTCTTATAAATCGATACGAATGAGTTTTTGTTGCTGTGGTAAGGGTTCGATCGTATGTTTACTGTAGCAGCGAGACATCTCCACCGAAAAATGCGATATGTTCATCTATTTGTTAATTTATCGAGCACAAAGAGAACATAAAACGAATATGGCAGAAATCTAACATATCCAGGTCATCAGTATAATTGCATTAAAGGTCTTATAATTTGATACAAGGAAGTTTTTTGGACAGGATAAGATTTGAATCGGACAATTTTTTATCTCGGAAAATATTTATTGCCTAGTGCGCATGCATAACTGCGAGTTGAACCGAGATCAAAATTTGATCGGTGGTCAGATGGCAGTTCAGAATTGAACGGAGATCAACGCTTGAACCGCTTTGGTGCAACGGCAATTTACGGCTGAACTAGGTTCAAATTCAGATTTGACCCGGGTTCAAAGTTGCACGACGTTGGTGCAACGGGCCCTAAGTCTCGATTTTCTAGGTTCAAGGAAGCCTGTACATGAGGGCATCAAAAAGTGGTATCCCGGTAAAAGTCATTATTTTATCATTATTGGCCAGTTTTTCGTGAAAGCGGTTGCAGTGGGCATGCTGCCTACCGCAACAAGCACTAGTGACAAGCTTTTCAGTTGTATTAACATCGATGACTTTGAAAGACCCTGAACTTTCAAAATAAGGGGTTTTTATTGATTTTTGCGATCTTTGGCTGCAGCACACACTCCAAGACTGAACTGCGATTAAATGGCTGGAGATAGACTGACAGTTTGCGAACAGGAACTGCTATAGGCTTTCGTGCATCTCGTGAGCATTAGCTCACATTTCTTGTTATTTATCATTATATTTTAAGGACTAATCATTAACTTCCGCAGCTTTGTTATAAAATGATCTAAGCAGCTAAGCGTAGACCAGTTTGAACACACAGTCTATAGTAGTTAAGCTGCTAGAAAAACACTGCACTGACTATAGAGTAAGACTAGACTGTCTGTGTATGAGTTTGCAGCTGTTGTGTGGTATCACCAGCCTATCTGACAAGCAGTGTCTGATAAGCATCTGCAATGGATGTCCTTGCTTTCTGTGGACAAAGTCTACACTGCCTCCGACTGTAGGCCAGTAGTATCATAGTGCCGGCGTCAGATCACAGCAGGTGGTCTGTTAATCCCTTACTCAGCAATTCCCTAACCCTAGCTCGTGCTCTTGTGTGACCCTAAAACCGAAAGTAAATGACTCAAAACCCTAACCTACTAGGCGCTGGAATTGTGCCAACCCTAACCCTAACCCTAAGCGGAAGTTATTCGGCCCTAGCATCAGCAATTCGTAAGTAGGTGGCTTCCAAAAATAACTAATTTAGCGCTTCTATGCCAGACCGTCAACCCTAACAGGAAGCTCAGTGCGCCTTGTCGGCCTTCTAGGCCTAGGCCCGACTCGTCTTCTATGGTTGTGACGTCATCCGGAAGTCACGGCGCGCCTGTAGGCCCGTAGGCGGGTGAGATGACCAAAAAAAGTAAGTAAGTGAAGTAGGTGACAGACATGTGTAAAAGGTTAAGTAAGAACGTAAACGTGGATTAAACAGTGATGGTACTGTTTCGTTACAGTTTAGTTAGTTGCTATGACGCGCGGTCTCTCTGTGTCGTAGAAGGTGTGCGCGATGCTGTTACGAAAAAAATAGTTTGAGTGCGCAGAGGGGATGACTGCGGCGTGGCACGCGTGAAAAGACGCAAAAATGTTGTGAACTACGTGGTAGTGAACGATGCAATAGGACACTACGGTGAAATATAAGATAAGAGACGTTTAAAACGTGGCTTACAGTGGTAAGGTTTGCTATGACATGGATTGGATAAAGTGAAACTATACCCCACTGTGCTGCATTGCTGGAAGCGACCGCATGGGCGCGTGCGCAGCGGGGATGGACAGATAATAATTACGGAAGCACACTAATGACTCCCTGCAGTGTAGTACAGCTAGAAGCAATACGCTGCTGTCATAGATGAGTTATAGTTGATGAATCGAAGTGTGCGCATGTGCCGTAGACGCCGCGTCGCCAATACCGTAGGTGCATCCACCTAGAAGGCACGCTGTGTGCGTCGAGTTCCGGAAACGTACTAAAAATAGGTATCACGTCACTGGACAAACTAAATTTAAAATTAGTATTTGAACCAAAAATTTCAACATGCCCAGGTGGCGTAATTGGTTAACGCGCCGTACTTATAGACTGAGAGTGATGCGGAGACTGTGAGTTTGATTCTTACCGGGGGCAAAAAATTGTCGTATTAAAAATTAATACAGTTATCGTATGGATACTAAACAAAGTAATGAAAATAGGAAAAAATACTTACATGTATAGGCTACTAGAAGCAGCGTTTGCGTGCGTCGACTTCCGGAAAATGCGCCGGGCCTACGTGTGTACTAAAAATAGGTATTACGTCATCGCAACGGTATAGAAGACGCGTCGGACCGTGGACCACCGGAAACATTACGTCATCTCACCCGCCTCCGGGCCTACAGGCGCACCGTGGACTTTCGGATGACGTCGCAACCACAGAAGACGCGTCAAGCCTAGGCCTAGAAGGCCGACAAGGTGCACTCGGCTTCTGGTTAGGGTTGACTGTCTGGCGTAGGAGCGCTAAATTAGTTATTTTTAGAAGCCACCTACTTACGAAATGTTTCCGATTAGGGTTAGGGTTACGGTTAGAGTTAGGGTTGGCATGGTTCCAGCGCCTAGTAGGCTAGGGTTCTGAGTCATTTACTTCCGGTTTTCGGTTAGCACAAGAGCACAAGCTAGGGTTAGGGAAAAGCTGAGTAAGGGATTAACAGACCACACGCTGTGATCTGACGCTGGCACTATGATACTACTTAGCCTAATGCTCACTAATTAAACTATGCATAACTAGTGTACAGTTTGGCGCTATTGTCATGCTGTCTGTCTGTGTGTGTGTTCAGCGTATCTGACAAGCAGTGTGAACGCCCTGTACACAGAACTGATGTCTGCAGTGGAATCGCTGTCTGTGGACAAAGACCGTGACGTTCAGTACATCATGAGCACACATCTCGACCCAGAGTCATTGCCACACTGATCAGTGACTTACTGGCAGGGGTAGAGGCAGAGTGGGGTACAGGGAGACGGCTAAAGGGTGGATTAATGTCTGCAGTCGAGAACAAAGATCATGATGTTTGATACATTGGTAAGCTGGCCAATGAGACCCCAACCGAGTCTTCACTGCTGCAACCATCGATTCCTGGCCGTGACTCTCAATTTTACTACTATAGTCTATAATTATGTACTACCAGTACCTCATGGCAGCATGACAATTGCACCTACCTGAATTTTGGTCAGTCAAAATACATTCTTCCAAAATTACAAACTTTTGGACTAAAAATCCTCAATTTAGGGCAAATTAGGTGGAAAGTTGGATAATTCTGAGCAATCACAATCTGAGGGGAATTTCTAGCTGCACCATGGTTCACACCTGCTGTTTGTGCCTTTAGATCTTCTGTCCGTCATGTTGAAATCATCTGCAAATGCACACTCTCTTCTCTTGACTGGTCTTCGTTTAAGTCTCTGCGTAACCACTATCACAGTCTAATTCTCTCATCTAAAAAAACAATACTACTCCCAGCTTGTTTCTTCATCTTCTGCTAATCCTCGGAGTCTCTGGCAAACTGTCAATGATCTCTTACATCGTAAATCTTCTTCACTCATACCTATCTTTACCTCAGCCAGTTCACTTGTTGATAGCTTCGCTTCCTTCTTCACTCATGAAATCTCCAAACTTCGTCTTTTACTGCTCAACAACTCTACTCCTGGGGTCAAGTTCACAAAACATTTTAGGACAATTTTGTGATTTTGCGCACGTTCGTGGTCTTACGACAGTGTGCTAATTCACGAAACATCTTACAACAACTTTACGACAAAAGTCTTACGACCACTTTTTAGATGTTTTATGACAATCGAAATTTCGGGATTCCAATTCTATCCAACGCGAAAAACTTCTTCGTATCGATTTATAAGACCTCTGATTCAATTACGTTCGTAGTCTATAAATGCTAGATTTGTACCATATCTGTTGTGTGTGGTCTTTTTGCTTGATAAATTAATTAGTGGGTAAATAAACAACACTTTTCACTGGCGATTGACTTTTGCTACGCCGTAGCCACATAAACATGTGCTTGACAACGGAAGTAGAATAGAAAAATAATACAGCATAGTGTCGAGCAGTGCGATACATGACAACGATTCAGATACCCAATATCGTGATACTCGATAGTACCACAATACTGAAACTGCATAGTCCATTGCTGCATGTCCGCTGGTGATTGGTGTTGGCTGTTTTTCGTTCGTTGTAGGCCTATACAATTATTTACCGTAGTAGCTGAATAGCTAATGTGTATGAAAGAAATGCATTTATCACCACTATTCGAGTACCGGTAAGCTAATCGCTACCATACGGTGTCTAGGCTGTGGTGCAGCAGAGCATGCCACAGCCAAGAAATGCTTCAAGTACTTCGCCTCTCCCACTCTTGTGCAGCTTTCCTACTGCCTACTGTCTCTAAAAACTACCAAATATTAGAGCTGTCACAGTTGACGCGTTAATTAACGCGTTAATGCGTTAATAAATTAACGCGCGTTAAAAAAATTAACGCACATGCGTAAATTTACAGCAGTAAT
>Ga0209367_1009205_pt1 | contig 13434 bp, 8 predicted proteins | sample WorMetLIZISLAND2_FD_187412 | JGI IMG/M metagenome (GOLD analysis project Ga0209367, IMG submission 187412) | Marine gutless worms symbiont microbial communities from Max Planck institute for Marine Microbiology, Germany - Olavius geniculatus... ... | reverse complement strand
CCAGTGGCCGAATCTGAGGCACTTGGCTGAGCCGCTAGGGGGAGCAGTAGGCCTGCTGGAAGCAGTGAGTTTTAAGGAGGCGACGGAAAGTGTCTGCAGAGGTAGAACTACGGATGCTAGAGGGTATTTGTCTAGAAATGCGAAATGTCATTTGAGGCCCAATCCCCACATTTTGGGGAAATCCAAAAACAAAGTTAAAATTTTAAGCACCCTGACAAAAATTTGCTCTGAGTGAGACGGTAGATTTGGTAAACTTATATTCACAACGGTCAATGATACCTACCGCAGTGGCTGTCGAAGCAGTGGCTGTCGGGGAAAATTGCAACTTTCCGCCCAGCTTACTTTTTCAACCGACGACGCCGCTGCGTATATAGGCGTATCATACGCTATGTTGGCCTCTTTAGCGAACGCGTGTGACATATGAATGGAACTATGAGCTCTGACCTGCAGGACTAGCTGCAGTGGGAGTCCCAGTACCACTCTGTGCGTGACGTCGGCGCCCTGACACAATGTCTGCAGTGGTACCGGTAGGACTTCCCGCCGCCAGCTCCTCCGCCTCCTCCAAGCATGTCTTGCCAGGACAGGTCTTGTCTCTGTGTACATTAAGTACCATAAGTAAAGTATGGTACTTAACCCATTTATGCATAGCGTCCCAAAAATGGGACACCTAGTTTGACGCTACATCAAAAAATAAGTCATGCGGTAATGGGTTATACAACTATCAGTGCATATGGAGCGTTGAGTATGCTATCTACTACAATCAACTTGCTTCGTGCTGCGGGTTAATACTGGACAAAATTGTTGCAAAAACCTGACAAATTGCATTTTGCTAATACAACGAAGCAAAATAAAGCAAAACTGCTCTTTCGTGGCTACTGTCCCCTCCACGCACGCCGCCGCTTCATCGGGGCTTTGGTGCACCTTTAGACCATTACGGTCTGGGCCTGACCAAGCCCGCCACCTTCCTGAAGCTCCGGTCCCCCGGCCACGAAAGAGTGTGCAGTCGCGCGTCCCCTGTGCTGCGAGCCACTATTGTATACCGCCACCTGCTATATATGTACACTAGAGGTCAGTCTACGAAATAATGGTGTCGCGTCATTTTATCTGTTTAACCCATTTATGCATAGCGTCCCAAAAATGGGACACCTAGTTTGACGCTACATCAAAAAATAAGTCATGCAGTAATGGGTTAATCGTAAATTCACGATGAAAATCATTACTGTCCGGGGTAGCAACGACATCATTGTTTTCAGCATTTTCGCTAAGCTTATTTTGGTTTGTCTGTTTTTTCATAAACACGATAGCTAACGAACCGCTTTAGGCCCGCCTATTTAAGTTGATAAAATTTTGCACGAACATGTAAACGACGACCACAATTATAAGAGACTTAATTTCAAGGTTAAAAGGCAAGGTCACAGGGCCGGGTTTTCTGATTTTCCGTGAGATAAGACCATACTGGCACTAGCTGGCTAATAGCTATGCCGACAGCTACTGGCCGACGCTGACGTCATTGCTATAAATATCGCAACATGCTACGGCGGCTACCGCGGGCAGATTTAGCCTTGCACAAGAGTACTATCGAATTATGCAATTTCATTCAGAATTGTTCTGAAGGAGTACAACAACATGCCTTTGTCCCTGAATGAAAAAAGCGGCACGATGGGAGAACAGAAAGTAGACAGGGTCTATAACTGTGTCTAGCAGCCTAAGGCCCCGCTGTACTTGCCATGCATCGGACGCCAGGGCCTGTCATTAATTCAAAAGTTGTATTTAAAAGTGTGGATGCATGGCAAGCCGCGAAAACTCGCTCCCGAGCTGAGACCTGACATTTCGATTTCGAGGGCGTAGTAGTAGCAGCAGTACAAAACTAGCAGCAGCAGCAGCAATAGCACTAGTAGTGGAAGTAGTAGTATCCTAGTAGTAGTTACCTGTAGTCGTCTTTGTCTTCCAGCGGTGGAGTCTCTGGAGAGCGAGATACGAACGGTTCAAGATCTTTGCAATCTTCCTTGTGCGAGGGCGACACGCTGCCTAACTTGACCGGTTTCTTCACCTCAGGACCTCCAGCGTCCTACATACAGTAGCCTATTTAGTAGTAGCATGAGCAGTAGCAGTCATAGATGTAATGAACATTTTTTTTAAAACTTTTTATTCCTGTCACGTGTTTTACGTTTTTTTATTAAAAACGTTTATTGAGAAGAAGAGAAGTGATTTTTAAACCACAGAATTAATAGGTCATAGTAATGGTAGTTTACTTCGATAGTCTAGTAATACTTTTTTTATAACTATACGGTTGAATTGAAATCGAATAACATTTTCCGTATCCAGTTCCAGCTATCCTGTTCCTATAGCATTAGGCATTATATAAGATGTCAAACAAATTAGGGCTAACGTTTTTCATTCAACTTTTTTTACACGTTTTGTATTCTTGCCACGTTTTTAATGTTTTTTATTCTTTTCTGGAATGTTTTAACATATAAATAATAGTAGCAAAGTAGTAGTAGTATCCTTGTGTGACAAAGACTTGATCACTAGCTCGGAGCAGCGCTTAGGCTTTCGCGACCTCTAGGCAGAATACAATATCCTTCAATAAAAAGACACTTTTTTATTATTTTCGAAACTTAGTCAAATGACAATAAATTTCCACAGATTTTGAATAGCTACCTTACATCGATGGTACCCTATCTGGTCCGCTGATGATAAACCGTTGATGTTTTACCGCAAAAGTTTCAAGAAATGTCCAAAACCATCGCGTTCACACAAATGGGGATAGTTTGGCTTTCACACATTAGCAATACAGCAGTGCACTAGCACACCGAGCTTGCGAGATGGTTAAGTTTCTGGCTCGCGAGACACCTGACTTCATAGGCCACCCTCCCGAGTATAGCTTAGTGATGAATGATGAATGATACGAGGTACATAATAAAACCCCTTCCCAATATCACATAGGTCTACCTCGTGTCTCATGTTGCGACGTCCGTTTTTGACCATGCCGTTGATGTATGGAGTCAATTTATAATACTCTCGAATTAGTTTGTCGCTCGGATCAAAGCGTCGCGAGGTCTTCACAAACACTCTCGGACCTATACAAATTACCCGCAATTCTTGTGAGTGTTAACGCAAAATATTATCACCAGAGAGTTACTTAAACATTTATTAGTCTAATTTCTATTAATATACTTAAATCTGGTTAGTTTTATAACAGACTAGTAGTTGTTTCTCCTATTGCTACAGCCGTCATTACTGAGACGTTGCTGACTCTATTAGCAGCAGCAATAGCTAGCCGTACGTACCTGGCAGTTTGTGAGGCAGATCCCAGGTCGGTACAAAGTTACCCCAAGGGTTTTTGGTCGCCCGGCGAATGTCCGGCAGTAGATGGCCGCGATGGTTTGAGACAATTCGAGTGAAGCCATAATGGGCGTCAGGTCTCTGTGCAAACAACAATCGGCGTACTAGAGCATTTCAGCGCTGCCAAGTTATCTAGGCCCTTCATACCACCAATGCGGGTAATAGGCCTAATCCCCTTTCTTCCCCTCACTTCATCTCCGCTCCTCTTCCTCTATCTTTTTTCTCACTTTTCTCTTCCTTCTAATAATTTACTTGATGATATTAAAGCCATAAGATCATTTAATTCTTTTAGACTTAGGTTGAAGAAGTCGTTATTGCAGTCGTTGGAATAGATGCACACTTCAAATTGTTTTTGTTTGCATTTTTCTGTCTATCTATAATCTATCATTATTTTGTTATATCGTTGTCTACTGTGTTAATGGTGGCCAGCGTTGATGGGCGTTTGCCTTTTCTGGCAACCTACCATCGTAGTTGATTATTATTGTTAAAATTGCTATTTGATGTGTTACTTGGCTAATAAAATTATCTCTCTCTTTCCTTTTTGGCGTTTCCCTTTCTTCCCTTCTCGTCTCTTTACTGTGCCACTTATATTTTGGAATAGGCTATACTGCGTAAAAATTGGGCAATTTTATAATTTCTAGCATGCGACATCATAAAGAAATTTAACGTAAATGACTATAGTTTTGCCAACCTCATCTTAATACTGTTGCTACACTACTTTGTAAAATGCCAAAGTCGTAGACTCGTAGTTTGGCCGTTTACAACAATTACGTAACAGCCTAGACAGAAAACATATCTGGAGATATATTCACGATAAAATTGTAAACACAGTAGAGCCTACCCAATAATCCATGGGCCTATATGAATTTTAGTAAAGTAGTGCACGGAAAACGCTAAAAACTCCTGCAGGGCGAGTGGTTATAGCTAAAAAGACACAAAAAACGTTATGTTTATAATAGGCCTGTTATCTGCAAACGTATTTTTCTTTTTATCCGTTAAGTTTTTTTCTCTAATTCTAGCAGAAATCTACCTCCTTATATGGATGCGGAAGTTCCCATCTGGAAATCCGGTCGGACCAGAACGGCTCCTCGTACTGCAATGCGCACACGCCAGGCCAGGCCTGTATGTAATCTCGGTATAGCTGGTAGTAGGCTACAAAGCACGCAAGGTACACATGGCAACAGACGTGAAGAGGCCTACAAACTACAGAGCGACGTAACTAAACTGAATTGAACTGACATGGTTTACTTTTTACGCTCGAAAGCTAGCTAGCTAGCTATAGCGCATATTAGCTATGGTAATTCTGTCTGTCTGTCCGTCTGTCCGTCACGACCCGGTACCGTTTCAAAACCAGTAGAGATAGAGACTTCGGGTTTTCATTATATGACAGCTTAGTGTCTCTAGTGTTTCGTGAAAAAGGTCCCCACGAACGACGGGGCGAAAGAGGGGCACCCCTCCTAAAAAGACGTTATTCTACCGCTATTGGCTCGTCTAACGTGAAAATGGTTGCAGATAGGCACGGACATGCTGCTTATCATAACAAGCACTGGCAACGAGCTTCTTAGAAATGTCAACATCGATGACCTTGAATGACCTTGAACTCCCAAAATAGGGTGTGGGGTCAAAAAGACCACATATTTAGAATTTCCGTGGCCATATTGCCTATTTAGGCCTACTATAGGCCCTACAACTTTCGTAGGCTTACGATGGCGATTAGAGGCCGTTTATGTGTGAAATTTTTGTAAGCCTACAAAAGCGTTTTTGGCTGAAAATTTATAAGTTCATTTTTTGCCCAATTTTTGACATTGGGGGACTTTTCAGAAGTTAAATATTAACTTCGAATTTTGGTTCCTTAAAAAGTTTGACCCTTGCGTGACGCCGCGTCGCCCGAGCCATCTCGCGCGTGGAAATCTGCCGACCATGCAGTCTGACCTGTAAGTCGGTCAACAAAAAAGTATATATAAATTAGAAATATTTTCGTTATATTTTACCCATTTGCCGACATGCCTACAATGGACGGATTTGCACGAAATTTAGCATGTCAGGGTATCCTATTTTGGACCGGTGCCGACTTAGCTAGTCGCCATTAACATATGGGGCTGCGCTACCGCGCGCCTGTGACGTATGTATAGGCCAAACCTATAGAGTAAAAGTTTTACTCTATAGGTTTTGGTATAGGCCTGCTATGTACCTGATTAGCGCTAAAAAAGGTAGCCATAACGATGCAATACTCTGATTCTCACTTTTAATGCAGCAACATTGAAACTATTGAACTAAATAAATATATAATATTGAATTCAGTGATTGAAACTACCATGACCACAAAAAAAGTAAAAGGTGCAGTTCAATGAAAAGGTGTATATCTGTGACCATGACCACAGTGACCATGACAACAGCGTCATTTTGACGTCAAGAGCATAGAATAGAAAATTAAAGAAGCAAGCGATTTGCGCGCAGCACTTGTAGGCTAGGCCTAATGCTTCGCGAGTCTTCAAAGCGTCCGTACGCGTGTCCGTACATCCGTAAGTTACACCTTTGAGCCCTATCAAACGGTGCATGAAATCACGAAATTTTCATTTTGGGATGCCTCAATGATACTTGCTTTTGCTGACAAAACGTAGACGTTGAGCAAGGCAGTATACTCTTGCATGCACCAAAGTATGTCAGTGAACTTAATTAACTAAATATACTTCAATGTAATTGTTCGTATGCTTTGGTTAGGCCTATAGTAGGTAGGCCTAGTTTATATTTATTTATTTAAGCAATTCACAGTAACTCAAATTAGAACAAGACGACAAGTCGACAAACAATTAACACCAATTAACTAGTGCAAACACTATTGTCGTTTTCTTCGTCTGTTGTCGTTATTTTGGTAATGCGGTAGTAAAAAAATAAACGTTTGGCGATATAATTATAAAACATATCGCGATATATCGAAAAACTCGATATTTTTGCGATACGATAAGATACGATTTATCGATATCGAAAAGTATAGGCCTACCGAAATTTTCGATATCATCACTAGTCGCGCACATCTCTGGCGCATAGTCTTGTGACAGTGGGCGTGGCTTAGGTGGGTGTGTCGTGCCGGTGCAAATTCTGTTGTGCTAATTATTATTTTTTTGCTGTTGAATTTTAGTTGTAATAATGGCTAAATGCGGAGGTTTGACTGCGGCACAACCAGCTGTAGCTGAAGTTCAAGAGATCTGCGATTTGGTAACGAACAAAACACTTTCAATGCTGTTTCTCTCTTTCCGATTTCCTCTTCCACTCTCTCATTCCCGGACAGGGGGCGGGTACAATTACACTAATTTAGACCAGGGGCCAAATTCACAAAACATCTTAGGACAATTTTAGGACAATTTTATGACATTTTGCACACACACGCCAATGTGCTATTTCACAAAACGTCTTACGACAATTTTACGACAAAAATCTTACGATCACTTTTTAGGTGTCTTATGACATTCCAATTTATACAATTCCACCATCATCCAACAAGAAAAACTTCTTTGTATCTATTTATAAGATTTTTAATTCAATTATACTCGCAATCTAAAAATGTCACATTTATACTGTATCTGTTTTGCGTGGTTATTTTGCTGGATAAATTATTAATGTATAAATAAACAGCACTTTGCATTGGCAATGGAGCGTTGCTATACCGTAGCCATGTAAACACATATCTTGACAACGGACATAGAATAAAAAATAATACAGCGTAGTGTTGTGCGGTGCGAAAAATGAATTAATGATAATGACTCAAATATCGCGATACTTGATAGTACCACAATACCAAAATAAAACTGCATAGTCCACCGCTGTCCATTGGTGATTGGTGCAGACTGTTTTTCTTTCGTTGTAGGTTCTATACAACTATTTAATGTAGTAGCTAAATGTTAAATAGCTAACGCAATCGCTACCATGCGCTGTCTAGAGAGTGCAGCAGAGCGTGCCACAGTCAAGAAATGCTTCAAATACTTTACCTCTCCCACCCTCGTACAGTTTTCAACAGGCCTATTGTCTCTAAAAACTAGCAAATATTAATAAACTATAAAAAAATTTTAAAAATCAAAACAATCAATAAATAAAAATATCTAAACAAATAAAAAAATAAATCAACACCTATGTTAACACCATGTACTCGAAATTGTGTGGTCAGAATATTAAAAATTTCTAAATTAAAACATTACAAATTTAACTCTAAACGACCGCTTTTACTTACTGACTAGTCAGTGGCTCGCAGACGACAATAGTTACCATGACAACAAGACGCCTTTGTGAAAAAAGTTATGATCATTAAAGATAAATTCTGTGAATTCACTTACGACATGTCGTAAGATAATCTTATGACATCTTAAATGATGAGTTATGACAGTTTTATGACATGTCTTACGACATGTCTTACGACAATGTTTGTGAATCGGGCTCCATGACTATAATAATTAACAGGACATACATTTCATCAACTGTTTAGTAATAATTTACACATTTTGTTACATCCCAAGTCATTTTTATCCAAAAGTTTCTCCATGCAATTAATGCATTTCACACCGACTACACCCTGTCTTGATATTTAAATTTTTGTTTTGTAACCCTATTTTCTGATTAACTCCCTAATTCACTCACTCATGAGTATTTGCATCTATCATTTTCATGCTAACGCAGATCAAATTAATTGTGGCTTATCAGCCTGAACTCATTTATATCAGTTACGGCCTTGCTTTGTTTAACTTGTATTTTATAACATTTTCGATCACTTCTGCTCATCTGCCATCATCAAGTTGCTTTGTGCTCCCTCTGTTCACCAATATTTTTGCTCTGCTGCTTATTAACAGACATACATATTCACAAATAATTATACACACACATATACATATTCAGCAATATCAACAAAAAAATGCAAACGACTGTATCTTGAATAAACATCACGGCATGTGCTGACAACAAAATTTATCAGCTGTGAACAAAAAACAACTTTATCAACACAATGAGGTCACTGCAAAAATATCACACAAAAGATGCAGGTACGTAAAATAATAATAATATAAATATTTCCTAACACGTAAATTAAATGTGTCATTCAACAAGTGTGCTAACGTAAATTGAACACTGGAAAAACAAAACAATGCATAACAAAAATAACACTCAATAATGCGACAAATAAACTGATAGACAAGTGATATGCAATGAATAAAACACGACTTGACAACATAAAGCAAGTAACAATGCATGTGAGTTTGGAATTTGTGCTAAGATATAGCACCTCAACCGAGAGAGACACAACACAACTCCACCTGTGACGTATTCATTCCATTCTTTGCAGTTTCAGCAACACCAACAAAAAGATAAAGACAAAATACTACAACAGGACTACACTGTGTTCAGAAAAGCACCAACTCACGTTTTCTTTCATATCTCCGTGGAAAATGTTTAGATTTCCAAAAAATTTTCAGGGAATGTTTACGAGGAATCAGGTATTCCATCGGTGTAAAAGTTAAATATTCTTTGCTACTGGTGAGTGGTGACGTCATGCTGACGTCATATTTTCGTGTTTGTAAAGTATGGGTTTTACCATTAAAGACAGACATTTAATAAAATGTGTGAGTCAGCAAGGGTTATGTAGCCGCAAGTTTGTGCAAGACGTTTCTGGACAATGGACAGACATTGAATATTGATGAAATAAAAGTTTTAAATTTAAAAAATGACATGACCAGCAGTATCAAACCACTTGACTGATAGCAAGCAAGTGGTCATCCACACAGTGATGACGCAGTGCGCATACGCCTGCAAACATCAAAAAGTTGAGGATCTCGCACACTCAGTCAAGAAGATAAACCACGAAAACAGTTCACAATGAAAAACTGCATGACGGATTAGCATACTTTGGGTTCAGTCAGCACAGTGGTCTATCGATGTGTTATCACTTCATCAAATGTCTGTCTTTAGCAGTAAAACTCATAATTTACAAACACGGAAATATGATGTCAGCATGACGTCACCACTAGCATAAGTATTTGATTTTTCCACTAATGGAATACTTGATTTCTCCTAGATATTCGCTGAAATTTTTGTGTAAATCTAAACATTTTCCATGGAGATATAAAAAACGTGAGTGGGTGTTTTTTTTCTGAACACTGTGCAGTTACATAACCTAGTCACCAAAAAAACACTACAGAAAGACAAAACAGAACGTCTGATAGGCAGAGAAAAAATGGATCTCAGGAAAGCTGAGACGATGATAAAATAAAGAAAACAAGTGATATGTTGAATGTGCCCAGTGCTCACAATCGCAACTAGTTCACTTTGCATCACTTAACTGTTAGACTGTTTGACGGTATTTAAGAACATTTACCAAATACTGTAATTACTGTCTTTCGGTCAGTTACAAGAACCGTTTATCTGACTTTCAATTCTGATGGAGGCAGGCTGCTAGAAATATCTATAATTAACATATCTTTGTTTGCAGCTGTATAAAACGAATTAACCAACATATCTGACTTTAAAAAAAAACAGCAACTACCACAGTCTGTACAATGCGCAGCATGCTTAAACTAACGGTAACTATATAGGTTAAGACGTCAACTATATTTGCAAAAACCGTTTCTAAAGAAAACTTCAAATTTTTTTGCAACACATTTAAAAATTTCAACACATGACAGCAGGCCCGTCAAGAGGGAGAGAAAGGGGAAGTTTTCCCATGCCCCGCAACATTTGGGGACCCTGCCGTCGCTCAAAAAAATATAAAGTACACCAAAATGTGCCTGATATTCAATTTAAAAAATTTTCTCCCCAGATGGGCCCGTGAGATTGTTTTCCCCGGGGCCCGCTGGGGCTCTTGATGTCCCTTTGTGACAGAACTGATACACCACCATTGTGTGTGTCTTCTTAACAGAGTAATTACACAACACGTACTTACAACAGAACCATTAACCAGCAGCACCGTACAAAGTGCATAGATTCAATTACATTTACCACAAAATAAACCAAAGAAACAAATGCCACAGCCCTGTATTTCTACAATGTTTCATATTTAATACGTGTAGAACTTCACTATACACATACGCCAGACACACTGTGCACAAATTATAACCAAGATCCCAGCTTTTGTTTTCCAGCATGCTCCAATGGTACATGCAAAGTGAGATCGCAAAAACACAGACCCTGCCTACTGAGACTGGCTTCAGTATTCAAAGTATGTCCAATGAACAAGTTAGAAAAAAAACCACAGTTTTAACTGCAATAATGACCAAACTCAATAAATGATTGATTTCATTGTTGTATTACTAATCTTCGATTATTTACAATGGCATTAAGCACTAACTCTGTGCAGTATAAGAACAGTATCTAGAGCATAGCCTTAAAAAAGTACATTCATCCACTGCAACAGTAACAATAACAGGAACAAGTTCATCAGTAATTATATTCACTAAACGAATATTAAACCAGCATGAACATTTATGCAAAATATGATACATACTGACTGACAGTCTATGCCAATTAAAAAAATGAAACAAATATACCAGAAAAAGCCCCGACATCACAGAAACTGGCCTAATGAACAATTAGCTGAGTACGGTGATACCAATGGCAAAGCAGGGTGGGTGGATAACGTTACTATTCATCTGTAGAGGGTGCGTTAAGCTCAGCAGCGGCAAGAAAATCGCGTGTGCTGACTATGACATCTGGCCTTAAGCTGTCACAAACGCATGCCCCATGCCCTTCACAGCTGTGTGGTGGAGTATCGGACAACGTGTGGTTGCCGTGGTCATCAGTTGGCATAGCATGATGAGTGTGCCATTGTTCTGTGCACGTCGTCTGCTGGATCACGTCCAGTGAGCTGGTCGGAACAGTTGAACTGCAGCCGGCGCTGGCATGCGAAGGTTTGGCCGGCACAACGTCGGGGTCATCCTGACTGCAAGCTGCACATGGTGGCCATGAGTTGTCCACACAAGCTACACACGCTGAGGGTACTTTCTCAACACAAGCTGTCATGACGTTCGGTTTGTCCACATCATGAGCAAACGGTGTTGTTGATTTCCTGAGTGTCGAGGTCAAGTCAACATCAGCCGCTGACTGGATGTACAGGCTGGTGCAGCAGTCGTCATGCTGCGAGTTGGACGTCGACCGAGCCGGCGACTGGAGAATGGGGTCCATGCGCAGTGGCAGAATGACAACCGCCGACATTATTCGCTGGCCGGCTACACCTGCGCCGCCGGACCCAGCACAGCTAACCAGACTCGACGATTCCGACAAAGTTTCGGGGGAAGCCAATGGAGCTAGTCGCAGCCAGTTGTCCAGTGCAGTAGACGCCACTGGTTTGCCTGCAGGTGGATAGCTGCGTGCACGAAGTCCACGATCACGCCTCTTAAGCAGAGCCACTGGGTCTGAACTCAATCCAGAGATGTCACCAGGACCGACCGTGGCGGCTGGAATGACACCAGGCATCTCTGGCATGTCAGAAGTAGCAGCTGCCGCACTGGAAGCAGCAATGTGGTCCGGCTCTGTTGGGTCATCCGTTGTAAGGTGGAATGCGTCAACAGAACCAATGCACTGCTCGTGGGAAGACTTCGGCAGCTTACGGGAAGGTTTTGATGGACTGATGCATGCAAGAACCTAAAAACACCATAAAGTAAGGGCTGTATGCATAACAACGTTGTGGATTAGTTTGGAAGCAAAGTTAAAATGTTGTCATGCATACGGTCCACCTCCTAGGGTCTCAAACTCGTCTGGACTCTGGATGTTTGTGCCGCATTGTTAAATATCAGTCAGTTGATAGGCTGCACTGTTTTTAGATGTGACAAAAGACATTAAAATTACTCTTTTGACCACTTTATTCGGTTTTAAAGTAGCTATGTAAGCAAGTAAGTAAGTAAGAATATTTAGAAGGCACAATTTAACAATAACCACAATGTGCCGCGCTCTCAACGTCCAAACAAAAATGTCTTTAACTGCCATTTAAACTGTTCAAAGTTAATGTCAGTTTGTCTCAGATAAGCCGGAAGTTTGTTCCAAAACCTCAGACCTGTAGCAGCAAAACATCCGTCTCCATAGCTGCTGTAGGTCCGTCTTTGCAGTAGGTGCTTGAAATCCACGTTTGGCAGGTTTACTTATACCTATTTAAGTCCACTTGCTGTGTCAAAAACCCAACTAGTTCAAATAATCTCTGACAAACATTTTTTGCAAAAAGCCACAGCTAAAGGGTTATGTAAAGCTAGAGGGTCTCGAGAGCATGCCTCCAACAGGTCCAAGGCAGAGCCTGACCACCAGACAGTTTTTAGTGAATTTTACATTGAAAATACTGTATTTGGCGAGAACAGTAGGGAAATGCTGTCAATGAATAAAACAACCTTTTTATCCTTTTTTAGCATTTCAATGAAAGCCATGAATTTGAGACCCCACACACAATGCGTGGAAATTTAACGAACTTCACCAAAACCACATATACTTATAATCTTATGTACAGAAATTATATTTTTGTTTATTTACATCATCTGATGTTTTGTATATCTGAAAACTGAAAAATGTCGCTTATGCTGAAACAAAACAATATCAACACATATCAGCATAACTTATAACGAACAGAAGATAACGAAAGAAAAACCCCATTGACAGTAATCAACAATTAAACAGAATATACACTGTGTCTCAAAAAAAACCGGACCCCTGCTACCTTTTGCAATAACTCCAACAGTCCTGGTTCAATAGCAATAGATTTTTAAAAAAATAATCGTTAGAGAATCAGCACTTAATAGCATGTGTTACTTTGCGAGAAATTTTAAGAACAGAGTACCAGCTGAGATTTTCCTGTGGCACCAACAGCAGAGGCAACTTCACTGCAATACTCCAACGAACCAACAACGTCAGTTACGAAATCATTAAATGTTATAACGCCAACGTTTGAAGTTGAACAAACTGTTGATTAGCAACATCATAGTCAGAAGTTACAGCAGATGTTCGTTGTGCTGTCCCTTTACTCGAACACAGGCCCGGAGACGTCTTCTCCATTCGTCGATTGCGTCATCGACAACGGTCTGCCGTAGGCCAGACCAGACCTCCACCAAGCGCTGCTTCAGTTCATCCACATCT
>Ga0209367_1009202_pt1 | contig 13436 bp, 7 predicted proteins | sample WorMetLIZISLAND2_FD_187412 | JGI IMG/M metagenome (GOLD analysis project Ga0209367, IMG submission 187412) | Marine gutless worms symbiont microbial communities from Max Planck institute for Marine Microbiology, Germany - Olavius geniculatus... ... | reverse complement strand
CACCTGTTCTACAATCGTCCAAACGTGCGACCGCGACAGTGTATGGCACACATTGAGCAAACATCGAGCAAACGTCAAGTAAACATCAAGCTACTATTGTGCACGGCTTGACTTTGCCGTTTCACTGAAGTATCTTTGAGATCCACTTGACATTCTTAACTCACGTGTCCTCTTGCATATACACCGTGTCTCAGAAAAAAACAGTCAAAATTGTTTTTGTCATAACTTTGTCTAGTTTTTACTAACTTTAATAATTTTTGGCACGCTAATCGCTAAAACGACGAAATTATGGAAGGTGCACTCATTTTCTACCTCGCATAATTTGTGTCAATGCACTACCACGTAAAACATAGATGCGCCAAATTGTTGCATAATGCTGAGTTTTTGTCGCAAATAAACGATGTAACGAGCTAATTAGGCACAAAATACACTAAAATGTGAACTAGTTAACAGAATTATAACTTTGTATAACAACTCGCTTGCAAATTGAAATTTACGCCAAAGTGCGTTCTGCATACAAAGACGCAATGGCTTAGATGCAACGCTAATGGCTGATAGCAGAATCAATGATCGACTGATCAAATGCATTCACTCATCGATTAGACGTGTTTTAAGCTCATCAGCCAGCTATTTTGTTGTCTGCTGTTTTCAGCATAAAATATTTAATACTTCTGAGTTTCTCTGAGAATCTCAGAAAAAAGACAGGTGCGAAACGCGAATTCTACGCAGCATCTCAGAAATTCTCAGAGAAATAAAAAGTGCGAAACGCGCCTCCGGTGTTCATCGATCACGATGAGCATTCAGTTCACCAGGGGGCGCTCATATTATGATCCGCTGCAAATCCTCGCCGCATTCTTCTCAATATATACGCCTACACGTTGGATTGCCGAACTGCATGCCGGATCGTGCGATGTGTGTTCGGTTGGCGTGGCACATCTGTGACATTTATCAGAATATGTTGCTACAGCGGCAGCCAGCAATATTTTAGTTTTCGGATATTTTTAAACTGTTCTTAATATTGATTTTTATTCGTATAAAAGCTTATTTAGACCTAGACGTACAGGACGTAAACATCTCATTAGCGCAGATGCAGTGTCTTATGGCAGATCGTGTCTATCTCTCTGCCTGTCACATTCTGCTGCCCAATAAAAAAACAGTGCAATGACCCTAAACCGTTTGACCTTGAATGACCTTAAATGCCAATTGTTGTTAAAATCTGTTTTCTGTGCCGATTTGACGAAATTTAGTGTCTGCTTAGTGCTCTGAACACGATAAATGTCTGACAAGAATATTTTTTAAAGTTTTTTTTCGAGACACTGTGTAGTTTTCGTTTTTAAACAAAAAAAAATCCTATTTACGTGAAACGGTCGAAGAGCAGTAATTTTCGTTTTCGTTGTCGATTTAGCGACACCTAGAATATCTCTGTCTGCGTCAACATTGCGACGGATATGGACTCCTGGTGCGAGATGGATGTTCAATAGAATGGACATTGTGAGCCGTCTGCAATAGGCCTACCGGCGACGGAGCAAAGTAATAATAACGCCGATACGAAAGATATCGCACCGTGTTCATTGCGGCAGTTAAGTCTGATTTCCATCTGACGCAAGACTCGCAACGTGCGCAACGCAAGCTCGACACACAGCGCAAGACTAGACATCGCTGCTATCATTGCGCGTTTTGTCTGCTGGGTCGTCGCTTGCGTCGGCTGCGCGCCTTTTGTACTTTGCAGCGTTTGTTGCGTGCTTTGTGCTGGATGTAAACCAAGCTCTACCCGACTTCTAACGGTAACGGCACCCGGCAGGCCTAATAGAAAGTAAGCCTATCCACCGCAATTATATTCTGATTAAGATCACATATTTACGCAAACCCAATGTTCGTACCACGTAAATTAGAGCGGAGCGGATAATGTTTATCGAACAAAACTTAAGTCTTTTCGTTTTAAAAAAAAACCCGAGAAACCGCAAAAGTCCAAATTATAGGTATTTTAATAGACTGTGCGTTTCGAAAGCGATGAAGAGACAGTAGGGGTAGTTTTCGCCAGAGGGCGCCACTTCCAAAAGCAGTTTTCAACATTTGATTGCTCAAATCAGTATTTGTGTTGCTGTTTTAAAGAACTATAAACAACAAATACAAATTAACGAAATGCTAAAAAACAGCTTATCGTGCAGTAATTTAAAAAAATTATATTGCTTGTGACAAATGTGTTACTAGTAATCTGAAGACACCAGTGTTCAGTCTTTCATTTACCGTTTATCAACTGTAAGCTCGTTTGTTCGTTTGAACGTTGCCGTTGATTTTCGTGGCGAATTGGCTATTATGCACTTTGTTTCAAAAAACGTTCAAAATTGCTTTTATCATAACTTTGTTAAATTTTGGCACAAAGATGGCGAAGACGATAGAATTCTGTAATGCGAACTTATTTTCCACCTCACATAATTTATGTCAACGCACTACCATGTGATACACAAGTCAATCAATACGTGAATGTCCTGGGCGCCTCTTAAACAAAGTTCTCAGAGGCGCCTGTTACAAGTAAGCACAATCGTATAACTAAGTCTTAAGGTTTTGTTGAAAACACTGTCTGCCAATGTCTCTGCTTTTCAGCGCCGACGGCAAATCGTTTCACATGGTTGGTGCCGCTGAAGAGAAGCTGCGTTGGCCGAACTGAGTGGTACGTGAGCCCGAAACGACCACGTCGCCTTGGTCTGCAGATCGCGATCTGGCCTGAGCTGCAACGGTGTGGACTGTGTCGTAACGCCGTCAAAGTAGCCAGGACCCTGACCGTGAACGCAGTCAAACGCCGTCAGCGCAATTTTGAACACTATGCGCTGAGACACCGGCAACCAATGTAACGTGTCACGTAGTGTCGCAGCGATGTGCTGATTTCGGCGAACACCAGTAATCAGTCGAGCGGCAGCGTGTAGAGTACTGCCTGCAGCCGACAAGCGACTTTTGCTGAGATGCCGTACAGCACAGCGTTACAGTCGTCAACGCAACTTGTGACGAACGCATGCATGTATTAGGGTGCACAATAGCGATATCTGGAACGGATCGTAGCTGTCGCAGTTGATAGAAGCAGCTACGCACAACGCTGTCGACGTGCTGCTTAAACAACAGCTGACCGTCGATGGTAACAGTTTACGAAAGCAACAGAGAAACGCCGTCAACGATTAGCTGAGAATCTGCCAAATGGCCTGTAGATAGTGAGACGTTGCAAATGCGCCAAGTTGCTACATTTCGCGGTGATTATTTGTATCCGATTGCTCACCTTTGCATCATCAGTAGAGGGCGCAACGTGGTTTATAAATTTTGTGGTTTAAATATTTTAAGGCGAAAATAGCAGACAAAAAATAGTTGACTGATAAGCTTAAAACATGTCTAATTGACCAGTGAATGCAGTTTGATCAGTCAATTTTTACGCCCGAAAGCAGCTACTGCTTTCAGCGCGTCTTAGCCATCGCAATTCTGTCCGTCCGTTTGTCTGTCTGTCTGTCCGACACACGGGTGGATCAGTCAAAAACGGTGCAAGCTAGGATCATCAAATTTTTACCATCGGCTGCCTGGGAGACTTTAGTTTCAGAAACCGTAAAGCTTTTCCATAAAGTCGAAGGGGGTCACTCCGAACGAGGGCGCTAAATGAAAAGGGGTGGGAAAAATTTGCGATTTTCAGCCAATCAGTCGCAGTATCTCAATAACGGTGCGAGATAGGGCCTAGGTTACTATTAATCACTAATAGGAAGTCGTATACTGGCTCTTGATTGCCACCGAATTCAATAACCTTGGATGACCTTGAACGCTAAAATAGGGATTTTTGTGGATTTTTTTTGGCGATTTCGGGCTGCGAGACACATTTTAAGAACGAATTGCGCAGAAATCAATTGAGATAGACATGGACAAGCTGCATATGAAATTTTCAGCATTGAACGCAGATTTCGACGGTCCAAGTCTCGACTTTCCAGGTTCAAGGAAACCTGCGCACAAGGCCATCAAAGAGCGGTACCCCTTCAAAAGTCGCGACGAAATGGCTGGAGATATGAGACTGGCAGTTTGCGAACAGGAACTGATAGGCTTTTGCGCGTCTCGTGAGCATTAGCTCAAATTTCTTGTTAATTCCGCTATCAGCCAGTGGCGTTGCATCTGAGCCATTGTGTGCGCACACTTTGGGCACAAACTCTGATAATTTGCAAACGAGTTGTTATACAAACTTGCAATTCTGCCAAATAATGTATATTTCACTTACTGCAGTGCTTAATTAAGTCGATACAACGTTTGCTGGAGACAACAGCTCAGCGTTATGCAAAATTGGAGCATCTGTGTTTTACACAATAGTGCGTTGATATAAATAAGGTAAAATAAAAAAAATAAGTGCATCTTACACACTTTTATCGTATTGACCATCATCTTGCCAAAAATTATCACAATCGGTGAAAATTTGACATAGTTATGACAAAAACAGTTTTGTCTGTTTTTTTTTAAACACGGTGTTTTCTGTGAAGTACGAAGGTCGTTCAATAAATTCCAGGACTGACGTTCTTATACAACGACAGTAAATCGCACAATTCTGACAGTTAAGCCTTATGTTTTTTCAACATAATCTTCCTGCAGTTCACTGCAATGTTTTCATTCTTCTACAAGTCAGCCTGAACCCGTAGCATTAATTTTTTGTTGACACCGTGCAGAAGTTTTCGGATGCATGCTGTTGAACGTCTTCGTCGTTCTTAAACTCAATGTTGCTGCAAAAACGGGAAAACTATTCTAATACTCTCAAACGTGATAATGTGTTACTGCTTAACATAAAAGATAATCTGCAATAAATATCAGCACGTTCTACGCTTTCTGCGACTACAAAATTTCATGACTATATCTTTAAAAAATGACGTCACAGCATGACGTCATGAATAAAACCACGGTAAGTAATGTACAATTAATGGACTTACAAAGTTTTAATAGTTTTGGTTTTCAACTGTCACTGTGCGCTTACTGAGAATAGCAGTCCTGGAATTTATTGAACGGCCGTCGTATTTTGGGGGCGAATTGAAATTTTACGCGGAATATTATTATTTCGACAGTCATGTTATATTACTTTCTGTCGGAAATAGGCGCCGGTCTGTCTATCAGTCTGAAAACTGCAACCTCCGCCGATTCCGTCCCAAACTTTCCAACCCGCGACACCGGCTGAGGAAAGTAATGAACAGATAGACTTAACGACTAATAATTTCTCGAAGCACAGAAATGGAAAATAGTGCGTATTCGTGCGAAATACAGCAGCTGGCAATAATTACCTGGAGCGATCGTCGACTGGAAGGAAGCTTAGCTTAGCGGCTTGTGCAACAACACTGACAGACGAACTAAACGGAACAGCAACACACAGACAAACAGACAGACAGACAGAGGTACACGCAGACGAACACAGACGTGTAGACACAATGAGCCGATACGCTCGACTGACCCACCCATCGACTGACTGACTATAGACGGAGACCTAGCCAGTCTTCAACACTGTTGCTGCTGCTGCTGCTGTTAGTCGCGATTGCCAACGCTCTGCGGCTGAAAAATGCCAAACGTGGCGTAGTTTACTGCCAAAAGAGGCCTCCACGGAGAGATTTTTTTTTAAATGCCGTTTTGGGTGAAATCAGTCGTTCTGCATGTAGGCCTGAATAAACGACCCGGATTTGCTCCATAACATTGATATTTCTGCGATTGTGTTAGTTTGTTTTGCAATAATTAATGTGCAATTTAAACTGCATTATCATCAAGCACGTAATTCGTTCGGGCAAAATGTGTCTAAGCTCAACAAAAATACGATGTTAAAAATAATATGCTGCATCGGTGCGACAACCTCAAATCCAAGTAGCGAGATTAAATTTTGATACTGCGCACCTTTATCTTGCTGACAAAATTGATGTTGTGTGCTGTGTCGCTTATTTATTTTCTTCATTTTCACACTAATGTCTGCTATTTTCTGTGCTTTTTGATCCCCGACTTTCGTGTTTTTGCGTTTGGCGCGAAAATAGTTTAATCATTAAGTTTAGCTCGTAAAATGGTTTTAATGTGTTTTTTGTGAAAGTAAAGACTTAGCAGTTGGTTCATTGAAGATGTAAGATGTGTGATGGCTCTCACTGTCAAAACCCGCTACGAATAAGTAATACGGTATAGCGCTGATGTCTGAATGATTGCTGAAGCTGTTTCCATTTTTTTGCATACCGAAATACACTTAAAGCCATTTCCGTCTTAACCGTAATGTTGTCAAATTTGTACTAGTGGCATAGACAATAGAGGCTCAGGCCCTCAATTTTATTATTTTTTTTGTTGAAAATAGATATTAGGGACTAAGCTACTCCCCAGACTCCACCGGACGAGCTCACATCTCTCTCCCCGACCTAAAAGGTAAAGGTAAAGGTCAGAATATAGCTCTTAAGGAGCGAACCCTGCTCAGAGCTACGGAGCGTCACTTGTCATATGGGATCACACAGTGTTACCTGCCACCCGACAGAGGTGAACGCGCCCCACCTTAACCCCAGCCAGATAGGCCGGTACTCGATTTACCTATCCCGGAGGGATGGAAGGCTGAGTTGATCTAGGCGGCTGGTTACATACCGAGATGGTTTACCTACCCACACTCAGTCAGCCATCGCAGTACTAACCGGGCCCGGCGTACAGTAACTTCGCTGATCGGATCAGACGCGTTACCACCACACCGCGCCTCCAACAGGTGGCGTGATGTAGTGGCGTATTGTGCATTATGCCTCGTTATGTTGGCAAAACACACTGTACTCTGCGTCGGATAAAACAATGCATGTGTTGTGTAGACGTACATGTATGAGACATTTAAACAGGCCGGTATTCGATTTAAATATCCCAGAGGGATGAAAGGCTGAGTTGACCATGGTGTTAGTTATAGATTAAAGTGGTTTACCTATTTGCAGACAGTAACCCATCCAAGTAGCAGCCGCTTGATGGTGACCCGATTTACAGCGTTAAACATACGGAGAAACGAGGAGTACGTGATAGATGCATTATAGACTAATACCTTGGCGCGTGTTTCGGTGTGCTTGCCTTTCTGTAGCAACGTTTTGATGTCACATTCCAATGTAATACAGAAGAAAAGAACATCAGCAGATAACCTAGATTAAATAAATAAAAAAAAACTTGCAAAAAAATATAAAAAAAACTTGCAAAATAAAAACTTGCAAAAATACTTGTAATGGCGTCGTAGAGTAATAACGTAAGCAGGACAAAAATGCAATTTTTTACAAAAACTACTACACATGTGTAATTTCTAACACAGGAGATCATAAGCGCTCAAAATTTTATTTTTTTTTCCAAATTTCCATGAATAAGAAATTTTGAGCCACAAGTTTGGCATTTTTAGACAAAAATATTCCGACAAGAAAATTTTCCGACATTTTCCCGACAATCCAAAATTGAGAAGAGGATGCAATTGCTCTTTCCCCTTTGCGCCCCTTTTGCACAACGCCTCTAAGCCAGCGTCATAAGCTACTGCAGAATGATATAGTCTTCAACACGGACTGTGCTCTGCTGCCATCTAGCGAATATCAGTGAATAATGTGATGCAACGACATGACGGAAACATAACGCAAAGATTACAGAACCTGTTACAGTATTATTACAAAACAAGCAAAAATACTACATTTTTGGCTGTTAAGCAGTTACGAACATGTCATTGACATCCCACCGAATGGCGATATTTTTTCCTTACGAATAGGCGACTTTTTGTCGGTCGTAATCTGCTCGCAAATTTGCAGATCGAGGTCGTTTTTCCTGCGCTGTATCGCTGATTACAGATGCTCAACATTTCAATTTTGCTTTTAATTTCCAGAAAAAAAGCACTACCGTTAACATAAAAATTTAGCATTCTTCGAAGAAAATTTTCCTTCAAGAAAAATTATTTGCAGACAGTTATCCGACAGCCGAAAATTGGGGAGACAGTTGTTCCAACGAAAATAGTGTTTAAAAAAACTTTGGAAGATGTAAAGATTAACGTTTTATAATGCTTTATGCGCCGTCGTGATGGGCATGAAAAACGCCATTTTAGATGAAGCTAAAGAGAAGCAAATGTTTAACAAATTAACGCCAAATTTGAGTGTTAAAGTCAGCTGAAAAAAAAATTTGTGCAAAATTTAAAAGTAGGCTTAACGTCAAAAATGCCACAAACTGCTAGAAAAAGAAATGCCACCAGATTCAAGAATAATGCCCAAAATAGCGCAATATGCAAAATCCTAACAGAAAATTTTCTCTGCCAAGTATGGTCAAAAATACCAAATTCCACTCGTTTTGCATTACAAAATGCCTCTGGACAACGCTGGTACTGCCAGCGATGCATCTAACGTTGCGACTGCTGAGCGGTCACTGCACGCTTCACTCAGTCGTCACGACAAATAATTGAATCACCGACACTGACACAGTCTGCGGCGCCGATTGTGTGACGATTCGTGCACTGAACGCAGGAGAAGAGGACAGTAGAGTGAATGCCACGAGTGCTGTTTTACTGGTTAATTTTTGCAGTCAATAGATGACAACAAAAGTGCAAAGTAAAACAAATAGGCCTGCGCAGACAGCGTCAGAACTGAATGGCGACGTATGCAACCAAAAACAAAACTAATGGTATAGCATATAGATTACGTATATTTTCTCAGTGATGTTATCTTTGTGTTCGAAAACAAGAAAGATTATCGGATTTTAATAATTTGTACAAAAACATATCAAACACAACCAGCTGTTAAACGACTGTTTAAGTTCCCACGTCACGTAGTGTTTGATTCTGCACTATCTTGGAAAAGCTGACCAAGCAAAAAATGTTGAAATGAATGAAAAATAAACGTCAATAAATTTAATCTATCCAGATTTGTGGCCTCCAACAGCCAGTCGATTACAAGGCTTGACTGTCATGCAGCAGTGTGTCTACCAGATGACGTTCAGAAATGTTTAGGAATTCTTGAAGTGATTGATGAAGTCTGGATTGGTCCGGAGCAAAACACTGTCGATGCCATTGTCGACGAATAGAGGAAACGTTCGCGCAATCGGCCGACATTTTGAGCAATTTTACTGCAGGCAGTTGAAAAACGAAACAATTAAATGAAATGTCAGTTGAAGTGACAAAAATATAAACAAAATGTGTTGCTGTGTGCTATTTAGATTAAGCAATAATACTGCATCGGGCAAAATGTAATATTTCGTTGGTTCTGCTTTCCACAGCTAGTGCAGAAACAGATGTTGGGTAAGACCCCTATTACAACTGCAATAAAACTTGCAACACTGCAACAAAATGGGCAGAGTATCACCTGCACGATGTGCACTGGTAGGCCTAATGAGCACGTTTATTCGTCATAAAGACAGAAACAGACAGCAAGAAAAGACAGATATGTACAGATAAAAAACACCGCCTACATCTAATAGAATCGTCCAGCGCACATTGTGCTAAAGAGAAGAAAAAAGCTATGGCGAAACAGGCGATAAGCTATTTCCATGGCGAAAACGAAAAGCACAGCAGTAACGTTGTTGTTGCATTGTGCGTGATTCTCGTTAATGCCCTGTCAGACGAGAAATCTTTTGCAAACTCTGTCTTGCAATTTCAACACTTTCTTCGTGCATTAAAATAATACGCTACAGCTGCAGTGGCAATTAAACTGTTTTAGTAGATAAGACTTAACTTTACAAACAATAACAATACCGCAAAGACGAAGTGGTAATGCCCAAAATGCATTTTTATTAACAATTTTTATGCGCCAAAGCAACAACTGCTGTCAGCGCGTCTCAGCCATCGCAATTCTGTCCGTCTGTCTGTCTGTCTGGCGTCAGACGCTGAGAAGGGCAGATCAGTCAAAAACGGTGCAAGCTGGGATCACCAAATCTTCACCATCGGCTGCCTGGGGGTGGGTAAAATTTGCGATTTTTGGCCAATAAGTCGCTGTACTCAGTTACGGTGCAAGATAGGGCCTAGGTTACTATTAATCACTAATAGAAAGTCGCACACTGGCTCTCAATTGGCGCCGAATTTAATGACCTTGAATGATTTTAAACGCCAAAATAGGGATTTTTATGGATTTTTTGGCGATTTCGGGCTGCGACACAAGTCTATATCATTCACAAGGTGGCGCAACGGAACTATCGTTATGCGATCCAGATAACAAATTTGGTATTTGTATATTAACTTAGCGCGAACACCCCAATTTTCAGCTAAACTACTAAACCGGAAATGCTATAGGCTTTCTCGCCTCTCGTGAGCATTAGCTCAAATTTCTTGTTTGTTTTTTGAATAGACTTATAGGTTGAAACGTAACTTAATAAGTTATAATAAATTCATCAAATTACAACCTTTTATTATTGTTTTTGTTGATTTCTTACTGTCTGCCGCAACTACCCCTGGCAGCAGCGGTTGCCGAAACATTAACAAAAACGATAATAAAAGGTTGTAATTGATGAATTTATTATAACTTATTGAACACCGTTTTTTCTTTGGTGTCGTTGGTTCTGCTTTCAGTTGGAACATTAACTCATTTTACTCCCAAATGAACATAAAAATTTCCAAATTATTCACAATAAAAAACAATGAAATCGGACGTTATTACTGAATACGCACATAGGTTTTTATGCATTCACATTATTGAACCTGCTAATTGTTTTAATTACGCAATCATAATTTAATTAATATCTTATTCAACCTAATTTAAATTTTACATGACTTGTGAAGCTTTAGAGAGCCTACAAAATAACAGGGGCGTTTATCCCCAAAGTTCTTGAAGCAATTAGTTTCTTCCTCCTTCGAAAAACTTAGATAGAAAAAAACATTATTTTAACTAATGAGTTAGACGTTTGGCATTCACGTTCTTGCATGTACCATAAATTGTACACGAACGGTAAAGAGTTTTCTGGGTTTTTTTATGTATTTAATATGCTTCATAAAATTTTGCAAGTATGAAGTCCACAGTTTCGCTGTTACAGAGCAAACGGTTAAAAGCTATAATACAGGTCAATAAAAGCTATCCACCATGAAAATATAGCGGCGTTATCATAAGGCTGTCGAAAAAATATAGTGCTTAACCGCAGTAATCGTGTGATCACTACGTTCGTTAAAAAACTGTTAACAAAAACCTTAAAACCAACAAACAACTCATAGTCAAAGTCAAAAAAAAATAATTATCCGTGAACACAGAATCGTATAATTCTTTAAAACTTTTTTTAGTTAAAACTAACTTTTGTTACAAACTGAATACAACAAATAAAAGAAATGAATGAAACTACAAAAGGATTATAATACTTTTATTTCGAGAAATAGTGTTTCTGTTTCGAGCAATTTTTGTCAATAGTTTATACAAAAAATGGCCGTATAAAAATGCAAAAGCAAGATGCTGCAAGTTGTTTTTTGCCACTGCGTTAAAATTTTTAACGGCATTACCTTTTCAATCTGCGATTGATTTCTTAACAAGCATAAATATAAGCCAAAGCACAGTACTAGATCTTGCATGAAAACTGCCACGAAACTGTATTTTGCAAAGTCGCTGCGTGTCAGTGGCTGGGTGACTATTGTCGTATGCGCTTTCTGTCCGTCTGTTTGTTCGCCGGACTATCTTTCTGTTTTGTTATTTTGTCTCTGCATACGTGCGAATAAAAAGTTATAAAAGCAATATTTCGACAGCACTACAGTTACTGTGCTTACATATTGCGTGCTTAAACTTCCGTACAGTTTCTCTAAGCATGTTAAAATATATTTATTACATAAATACCATCAGATGTTACGACAAATTTAACCGCATTAAACCAACATAAATCAACACGAATGCACGAGTGAAAGTCGCATTTTCAGAAAACAGCTGCAATAGAACACTGTTGTAGTGTAGTGTTAGATGATGGCGGTTGAATATTAACAGATTTCATGAGGCGACAGAGGCTGCTAGTTGAGTGGCTCACTTAAGTCGTGTTTCAACGCACGTTGATGCAAGACGTCGCGTGCGCTGAAGTCTAAACTTCACTTGCTGTAATTCTCTTGTGGATTTGTAGTGCAACAAACTATACAACAGGTTCACAACAATCAAAAACTTGCATCAACCGCTCCATCTTTTTGAGATGCGTCAAGTTAGTTGTAGCCTATCGCTTGTTGTCCAAACGAAAACAAGTCCACAACTAATCAGTGCAGTAGACCTCGAGCTGAAAACACAAATTCCACTACTATGATTTGTTGAATACTTGTACTTGTGGATATATTTTTTATTCTTTATAGACTTAATATACAATTGATGTACAATCAGCGTCGTCGTGGGTTTAAAAGTAAGAGGGGTCACAGGCATACAGGCAGCTGCAAAACTCTGACAGTAGAAATTATGTCAGCTCAGAATTTAAATTTTACCTTAAACTTCGACCATAATTAAAGGATTTTAGCCTTCATTTTTGGGAGACAAAGTCGCTGCCGAGCAAAGTTTCCGACAGACTAAAACGGGGTGGGACAATAGTACCCCTGCTAATTTTCCCTCGCCAAAACGCCAATAATTGTTGTAGTTTGTTGCACAACAAATCGGCAACAGATTACAGCAAATGGAATTTAAGCGTTAAAGCGCGTACATAGCAACAGAGATGACCTGAGCTGAACTGAACTGAACTGGCTTTGTACACCTTGCGAAATAAGCTGAAATAAACGCAGTTAAAACCACCTCTGACTGACACCTACCAGCGCTGTCTACAATAAGTCATAGAAGTAGAGTATGGGCGTTAAAGCGTGTTTAAAGCGACAAAAATGAAACCAACAGAAAAAAAAACTAAACTCAACTGAAATCCGTTGTTCAGTTCATTTCAGTTCACACGCCGCTGTTACTGAGCTTTGCCGGCCAGTGTGCTGGTTTTGTCGAGATCAGATCGTTCCCGTGATGCAGCGCTCGTCACATCATCCATCACACCGAGCTGAGCGGGAGTCGGCTTGCAGTGCAGCGCCGGACGGTGGATGTATCGTCCGGACTCCGTCAGTGCATGGAATGATGTGACAGACTCACAGACGGACGGACGGCTGTCCTGTTGACTCGGTAGGTTCAGCGTCTGCGTTGAGTCTTTGTCAGTAGCACCTGGCTCGTTCACCACCTTTGCCTCAGATACCTTGTTCACCTGTCACGTCACACAAACACTCAGCAGGGTAAAGCAGCTAAAGGTAAAGGTAAAGGTAAAGGCTGTCAATTTGTATAGCGCATCGTCGTGTACGACGTACACCTCTAATGCGCTTTTCGTCACTAACCAGAGCCGTCGATCGCACAGCCGCCGCGTGCAGCCTGGAAACACAGGCTGGCGCACCGGCCGGCCAGGCAGCCCCAGTCAGCTGTACAAAGGTCCCCACCTTCCGTAACCCATATAATGGGTTACTATTCATTTAACCGACCCCGGAGGGATGGCAGGCTGAGTTGGCCTTGTTGGTTGACTGATAGCGGACGCCGTAC
>Ga0209367_1009201_pt1 | contig 13437 bp, 6 predicted proteins | sample WorMetLIZISLAND2_FD_187412 | JGI IMG/M metagenome (GOLD analysis project Ga0209367, IMG submission 187412) | Marine gutless worms symbiont microbial communities from Max Planck institute for Marine Microbiology, Germany - Olavius geniculatus... ... | reverse complement strand
TGTCCATTGAATGTCGCCGGTCCTTATCGTCGGTGCTGTGATCGGCGCTTCCTCTAGTCGTAGTTCGGTATCGCTGGAGGGCGGCAGCGGCGGCGGCAGCGTGGTAAATGTAACTAGATGTTGTTGCGCCGCCGGTTCATCAGCGCTGTACTCGGACGTCTGCGTCGTCGGCGATTCTGCACGGAACTCCAGCTGCTCTGACTGCCCCGCCGGCTCAGGACTCTCCTCCGGGTAGATATATTTGCTAAACAACACGTCGCGTGCACATACAACAGTCGTGTGATACCAGCAACCAACGACAGCATTAACGCATTTGTACGAATGACGGACACACCCACATGCAAAAAACCACGCAACAGCTGTATACTCGTGTCAGAAAACGACGAAAATATAGCCATCTTCGTAATGTAATAGCGGGTGGCGCTAAAGAACGTCCCAAATTTTGCGTAACTATAACGGCGCGTGAGTTTATGGGGATAATTTTTTTCGCGCATTTGAAGATCAATATGTACTCATACTTACTTTCAAATTTCAGTGACCTCATTAATGACACCACTTTATATCGTAGGACGAGTTAAAAATCCAGCGTTCCGTCACACCGCATCAAAGCATCTCTAAATTTCCTTCGAAATAACACACCCGATTTCATCAGCTCACAAGAATGGACACCGCATCCATTCAACAGATTTAAATACCCACACATTATTAAGTTTTGGATACCTTACAAGAACTTATCTATTCAGGAAGGCGTAAGCCGTTTGCATAAATCAAAGGTCTTCAGAATGTTATCACAAACAAATGGCACGATGTTGACATCAGACAGCCAGAATCAACAAGAAATTTGAGCTAATGCTGACGAGACGCGCGAAAGCCTATAGCTGTTCCTGTTCGCAAACTGTCAGCCATTTCGTCGCAGTTCATTCTTGAAGTGTGCGTTGGCCGCAGCCGAAAATCGCAAAAATCAATTTTAAAAACCCTTATTTTGGAAGTTCAGGGTCTTTCAAAGTCATCAATGTTGATACGACTAAAAAGCTCGTCACTATGTTTGTTGTGACACCCAGCATGCTCCTGCCTACTTGCAACCGTTTTCACGAAAGATGGCCAACAACGGTAAAGTAACGACTTTTAACTGGGGTACCGCTCTCTGATGCCCTCGTACGCAGGTTTCCTTGAACCTATAAAATCGAGACTTGGACCGTTGAAATCTACGTCCAATGCTGAAAATTTCATGTGCAGCTTGTCTATGTCTATCTCAATTGATTTCAGTGCAATTCGCTGGTGAAATGTGTCCAGCAGCCCAAAATCGCCATAAAATCCATAAAAAAACCTATTTTGGCGTTCAAAGTTATCCAAGATCACTGAATTCGGTAGCAATCGAGAGCCAGTGTACGACTTTCTATTAGTGATTAAAAGTCACCTAGGCCCTATCTCTCACCGTTACTGAGACACATCGACTTATTGGCTAAGAGTCGCAAATTTTTCCTACCCCCTCTCATTTCGCGCCCTCGTTTGGTATGACCTCTTTAGAATTTATGGAAAAGCTTTACGGTTCTTGAAACTAGAGTCCTCCAGGCAGCCGATGGTAAAGATTTTATGATTCTAATTTGCACCAGTTTTGACTGTTTCACCCGTGTGACAGACAGACAGACGGACGGACGGACGGACAAACAGAATTGCGATGGCTAAGACGCGCTAAAGCAGTAGCTGCTTTTGCGCGTAAAAAAACATATAGCGGTGAAAAAAGCATCTAGCAGCAGTGGCAAAAGGAGAATAGAGAACCTGTTCAGCACATTTTCTGCTAATTAGTTGACTGATGATTCGGCCTACTGTGACGTTTTGGTGTAGCCTGCGTACAAGCGGCAAAGCAAATAATGAGCCGCTTGCAAAAATTGCTTTATGGCGCGTGACGCTATTTTGTTTGTATCACGGCTAATATAGAAGTGATTTAGGCGAAAATTCCTACACATATTCGAAGATGTTTGATCATTACATATATGTTTTTGCACTGATTCATTACTGCTCGGCTGAATAATGCATGCAAATGTTTGGGACGTTTTTTTGCGCCACCCGGTATATAGGCCTACGATACGACACGGTGCGCAAATACAACTACAGTTGGTCAAAGCTCCAGCGCAGGTCATCACAAGAATTAACCACTTACTTATGTGATGCCTATTGTAAAAAAAATAATCAAAACCGGTTTCGCGAATAAATGACATGTCAGCTATAAAGTGTTAAAAAGTAAAATAAAAGAAACTTTATAGATAAGAGCTTTATGGCAATCGTAACGTAGGCTACTCACGACTGTGACTGTTCATCTCGACTTTCGACTTCGAAGTTGATGTGCCACTCATCAAAGCTGTCCGCGTCGAACGTCTTCGGCAACCGCCTGCCGTACGCCGGCGATTCTTCTTCAACCGGCTCTTGCTCCCCAGCCGGGTTTTCACTACACACACTCACATCATTATAACGTAAACTAACGAAACAGTAAGAAGGTGTCTACGCGTATAACTAGAACAAAAACTAAACTAAAACTTGCATGCGGTTTTTCAAAGGCAGTTTTGAGCAATTTTGACAGTGCAAGCAAGTTTTACATGCAAATATACCTGAATCCCAATAAAGCATATGGGACCATGAGCTGTAAAAGACTAGACTAAACTGTGCAGAAGTTTGTGCAACGTCAAGAGGCCTACAGAGGGACGTAAGTGAACTGAACTGAACTTAACTTTAGTGACATGGTTTAGTTTTTGACGAACTGGCCAATAGCAATAAGCAAACAGTCGTGACTACGAACACGTACGCGTCAACCAATAACCAATGGGTTTGCCCTGCTTGCACATTAGTCAGTTCGTCAAAAACTAAACCGTGTCAGTTCAGTTCTGTTCAGTTCAGTTACGTCGCTTTGTACGCGCCTTTACAGCGTTTTGTTTGACGGGGGGGCCGTTTCTCCCAAACACATCACAGTCTGACACATCACAGTTTGTCAAAACGAATGCGCATACGTGTAATACGGCAGTGACAGTGGCGGGAACGGCGCAACTTGTGAAACTGGCGGAACCACCTTGCGCTCGGTTGGTCTTCCCCATTTGCCGATGACACAGACGATGAGAATGATGATGATAGGTACAGCAAGAACGACGATGATGGCGATGATCCACGCAAGACCGAGTTGTTCCGACTCATAGCGAATACACGCGTACAAGTGTTCGGTGTTTCCGACGTATACCTATTTTGTACATCACCGTCATATCCTCACACACAAAAAAACTTATTACTTGTGATGACTTTCGACCGTTGGTTACCTCATTTTGTTACATGCTAGTTGCGCGACGTATTTTAAACTTTTAGTTTTAAAAGATTACGCAACTTGTTTAAACCGAACCGTCTGATTTGTTGGTCACAGCAGTGAAATGATAAATAACATCCCAATAACAACAAGTAATTTGAGCAAAGCTCACGAGACGCGCGAAAGCCTATAGCAGTTCCTGTTCGCAGGTAATCTTAGTCTATATCCATCCATTTCGTCGTAATTCACTCATTTGCAGCCAAAAATCGCAAAAAAAAATCACGTTAAATCAATATTTTTACGGTTCAGGGTCATTCAAGGTTATCGATGTTGACATTCGTAAGAAGGTCCTCATCAGTGCTTGTTATGATAAGCAACATGGCTGTGCCTATTTGCAACCATTTACACGCTAGACAAGCCAACAGAGTATAAATAACCACTTTTTACAGGGGTACACCCACGTGCGCAGGCCTGCTTGAACCTAGAGGGTCCGGACTTGAACTGCTAAAATCTACATTCCATGCTGAAAATTTCATACGCAGGTTGTCTTGGTCTATCTCCAGCCAGTTTGGCGCAATTTACTCTTGAAATGCGTGTCGCAGCGCAAAATTGTGCAAAAAATTTACTAAAAACCCCTTTTGGGAAGGTTCAAGGTCATTCAAGGTCATCGATGTTGATAAATTTAAAAAGCCTGTCACCGGTGCTTGTTATGATAAGCAGCATGTATGTACCTATCTGCAACCGCGGTGAGAATTAACCGATGTCCCAAATTTTCAGTTCAAAATGTCAATGATCACAGTCACCAAATGTCAAAAAGCTCACGAGAATGACGCATTTATCGCGTAATCGCGGCTGCGGTCGCAAGCATATTACGACCTATTTATAGTAGTGTATGTGACGCATCCGCGATAGCCGCGCGTTAAGGGGTAGCAATTAAACAACAGACTGCAGAAATTCGATGCTGAGATTTCTGTTTTTGTGGCTACAGCCTACATATAATGTAAATGTGATAACGGGCCGCTATAGCGAAGGTGCCCGCCATAGCAACAAAGTCACACAAATTTCCTCTAAATGCCCTAGGACATTTTTAAAGTGAGAGTAAAAAAGAAAACAAGGGAAGAAGGAAAATGGCGGCCCTTCGCTATAGCGGACCCAAACCGTAAATGTGACGCTTACGATAAAAACGGCGGACGGCCGAATATCACGTCGGCGCTTGATACAAATATTTTTTCTTGTTTGCATACATGTGTTCTAATAAACTGCTATGTCGTACGTACTCGTATGGAGCTGTGTTTGTGACAGAGCGGGTCGTCATGAGAGAGCTTAGGTTCGTCGTAAGGAGGTGTACAGGTGAGCAGATTGTCGCTTAGAGAAGACACTTCACACTCTCCGTTCCCAATGACGACACGGTAGTTTGTCATGCCACAGCCACGCTGCAGATTCTTGCCCTAAAACACCAACAGCCTGCCATGCTTTAAAACGCTTTAAACAGTTCTCGTATGTTAGATTTACGATCAAGAGGTCGTGGGTTCGACTCCCAGTCGGATCGCTATCGCTAGACCTGGATGGATATAGAGATAGATTGATGAATGAATCTGTCTGTGGACAGGTAAACTATCTCGTTATATAACGAGCTCACAAGGTTAACTCAGCCTTCCATCCCTGCGGGGCAGGTAAATCGAGTATCAGCCTGCTTGGCTAAGGTTGAGGTGGCAGATAACACTGTGGCAGGTGGCGCTTTGTAGCCTTGAAACAAGTTACATTTAAAATTTGCAAACAACTCTTAAAGTCCAAGTCGCACGAAAAACGATATTGGCTAAATATGTGTAGAATGCAATGTTAATTAATAATACGCTGATCAGTTGAAATTAAAACGTCACTTTACATAAATTTCAATAAAAATGATGTTGTGCGAACGGAATGATGACATCACGAACAACGCTTTGTTTATAGCCTGTATTGCAGTGTGCGAGAAAGTTAACACGCCATGAATTGGCCGTAGCGTCGATGCAGCGCGCGCTCAGAGAGGGAACTCACTGGCATTTCGAAAGCGAAGGTCGGAATCTGTCGGCGATTGGTGCAACGGAAAGGGCATACAGTCGGCCAACTTCCGGTATGACAGCGTTTTCTCGAAATGCAAGCGAAGTCTTTTCGCTCGACCGCGTTCCATCGACGCTGCTAGCGTTCAAATTCTGTAGAACGCTACATTGACGCTAATAGTTGATTGTGACGTTACACTTTCGTTACATTTATCCACGTTAAACTTTATTTTTACAGTATAAAGATAACACTGGCAACAGGAATATTAATAAATATTAGCGCTTTATAACAGTTACGTAAACTGATGCGACTTGGACTTTAATCTTTAATCCTTTTTTTGCTCAGGGCTGGCTGATTGAACTGACCTGCTATTGAGCATCATCGTTATGAACATAGGGCTTACAGCTCTCTGTGTGAGTCCAAAGCTCTGAACTGTACAACTGTGCTTTCGATACTCGCTGTGCACACTCAAATAGACCTACTTTCTATCAAAGTAACATATCGGGACGCTAAGTACACGTTTTTACACCGCCACGGCCAATACTACTCCCGATTTTTGGCATTTGCGCAGCGGCATACATAGAATACAAAATAAACGGGTAGCGTCACAGTAGCGGAAAAGTAGCGTTGCAACTTGCAATATACAAAATCTTGCATGGGGGGATTTGCCACTCGGTGACAGTTCAGAGCATACGATTGTTGGTGAAGAAAGCATGCAGCAAAATCTCACTCACTCACCGCGATGTCAATGTCGCTTCTGGATTCCGGTCGATAGACAATCACATCGGGTGGTCTGTCAAACGATGGCCGTTGAAAGAAGCGGAAGCTAACGGCTGGCTTGGCGGTCGTCAGGTCAATGAAGTAGTTGCCATACTGCAGGTTGACGTCGATAGACGCTTGGGCTTGGTTGTTGTCGACGCTGCGCCTCGCTCGCGACGCGGTAACAAGCTGTTGACCGTCGACTTCGAAGTCTCTCGGCAGCGGAACTGGCGGCATAGTGCACGTCAGTAGGGTCGAGTTCACCACCACACACCGCTCATCATAAGCAACATTCACCAACTAGCACTTAGACATTGTAGAACTACTCAACGCACACAACGACGACACACCGTGTGAAATATGGCAAAACTCAGCAAATGACTGAAATCTCCCAGACTAGCCATTCACCCGCGATTATACATACAAGCGTAATTTTGAATACTGGGAATGGTTACGGCCACCGCGAGGGTAGAAATGGCGAGTTTTGTGTAACGGTATCTGTTCCGTTACTTGGACTGCCCACACAGTTAACTAAAGGCGCTAGTTATTAATGGAGCCGGTCATTCGGCTGAATAGATCTCAATATGTTAGCCTAATTGGATTTTACCCTTGCCGGCTCAAAGCGCCTCAAAAGGATGAGCTCCTACGCGCAGTGGACCTTGGTCTATGCGAAATGTTTTTTTTCTCTCCATGATTAAACGACAAATCTAAACACGATGCATGCTAATTTAAAGCGCAATAGTTTAGTTCTGTCCAAGACTGTCGTAAATCTCTATAAATCTCTATAAATCTCTATAAATATGGATTTAAAGTTAAATTGGCTCTCAGTTTCAGCGACATTCTTCCGAAACGAAAATAAAGCGTTAACGTGTCATGGCGCCCACTAGAACACGGTACTCGTTGGTGTCGTAATAATAAGCAATAAGCAAACTACCTCCTTGGTGACTGTGGCCTGTGTAACTGGTGTGCTAACGTTATTGCCATGGTCGTCAGTGGAATTGAAGCGTGTGACTGTGACAGTGACGCTGATGATTGGTTTGGCGGCCGCGTCGACATTGTCTCCCACCACTGTCACCTCTGTACCACCGCTACACATCACCACACGTTCAGCCAGGCGTTCATACAGAACAGGAGCAAGACAGCAGTCTCTCTTTTAAGGCGTCATCGCTGTGAGTGATGCCGCCTATTGCGACATATTTCTCCGTAGCGTGTTCCGTCTGTCAGTGACGTCACATTCGTGCACTCTGTTTAAACAGTTCGACGAATTAAGATGCTATTTGGGAAGTACAACTGTAGGTGATAACCCCCCAAAAAGGATTTGGGGTCAAACCAGCAGCCAAAACATGGAATTGCTTTCGACATACATGTTATTTTCTGGGTTTTTTTTTCTACCGTCATCGGTGAATTAAAGATTATCAAAAATCATGTTTTGATGTATGATGTACCATATGGCAACATCGATTGCAATTCCGCTTCGGACCAAATTGTATCAGGCACGGTGAGACGGCTATCGTTTCATACGCGAGTACAATTCCATTGTAGATTGTACAAAAATATGTGTAAAAAGTTTATTTATCTGCGTGCCATTTGCAATCCAATAGCTTAATGTTAGGATTATGGTTATGCAGACTCGCAGCATGTATAAACTCTGCATGGTTCGGCGTACCTGAGCAGGTGTGAGAGCGGGTAGATGTCGCTGATTACCGGGTTTTGTCGGTAGACGAAGTATTTCTTCGTATTTATTGGACGTTTGTTATAGCCCTGAACGACGACCAGCAGTTTTTCACCGGTCCTATTACTTACCAGCGTCTTCCCAACAACCACTGCCGTCAAACTCCTGCACATATAAACTGCACACTGTTAAAACGAGAACACCTTATAATACCATAAGCATTTAGCGCCACAAACTTTGACCTTGTCCCCTACCCATTCGCCGTTTCTTTTTATCCAGTTTTCTCAGCGTTTGTCGCCTTCTTAATGTCTTTACTGCATATTCAGTTTTGGTCAGTTTTCAATTGTCAGGAGCGCAAAAAGTTTACTCTAAATGAAACAAACAGAACAGTAACCATGTGTCCAACTTATTGATCAACGTCGCCAATGTTCCCTACCTCACTCTAATTTAGCTCCCTTTGGGCCGGAAGAATCCTTTCGGTTTTCTGGATGAATGTTAGTCTCTAAGACCAAAGTCTAAAATTAAACCGACAGTAAAGACTGCAGAGTGCTTTTAACTTGCGTCGTTCTGATACGATACAAGCGCGTGACAGACGAACTTCAAACGGACGGACGGACGGACAGACATTCCGACGACCGCTGCTAATAAGCTTACACGGCTCTGCGTAGCACGCTGTGCTGACGCCCTGTAAAAATACGTACGGACTACAGATCTGGATCTATAAAAATGTAATGCTAACTTTAATATAATAGTACATTGCGCATTCTAGCAGAAAAAAAATTATTGTACCGACCGGTTTGAAGTGTTGTGTTCTGTGTGCGCGACGGTCGGCAGAGTGATGACTTGATGCAAGTTCGACGACGTGACGAATACGATCTCTGGCGCGGATAAACCGATCAGATCACTTCCAGTGACTGTCAGCAGAGTGCCTCCCGCCTGCGGACCGTACAGGGGCTGTACTTCGTTATCAGTCGAACCTACCGCAACATTCAACGGCACAATATTCACCAGTCACCACTAAACTTACGGACCCCCTACAGTTGCTTGAATATCAGCATTATACCGACGTGGAAAAATCCCCGCCAGCTTGACGAAATACTGACAAACAAAAACACTGTGTTTACTTAATTACTGCAACTGGTTTTTTAGCCTCGCTGTCGCACTGTAAAGTTGCAATATATGCGGAGAGCATAAAACTAGCATCTGACGGCAAAATGTTACAAGCTTTCCACATGCATTCTCGGTATCCGGTGGTCAGGCTTCGTGACAAACTCATCAAGTCACTCTACCATGGAAAACATAATAGCCGATGCAATGCACCCATCAGCATCGACTGAAGAGCCACTTAAGTAAAACGTCAAGTATCCAAATATTTTATTCAAGTAGAAAAAAACCTGATGTATCGTCAAGAATAGAGGGCCTATGGTGAGCAAAAACACGTACGACTAACTTTGTGGGCAGCTTCGTTTCAGTTCATAGCGAGCAATAATGAGAGTGCTTGTTAATGGCGTGTCAGTTGACGTTTCCATGCTACAGAACAGCTTCCCATCGACAATCATCCAGACAACAACAGCAACGCAGGTGTAGTTCTTAACACAAGCTGCTTTACACTGATTGAGAGCTGTGAGACCAAACTGATCGTATTCGTGTTCGTAGTCATTGTCACCATCTGTTTGGATCCAGCATGCTAAAATCAACCAAACACAAAATAAGCACGTAAGCGAGATTAAATAGCAAACCTAACAGTTTAAATGATAAACAAATCACAATGCGCTTTTAAAGAGATAAGAAAAAATAAACAAATATTTTCGTTTCATTGCATTCGATTCGGCTACAAAATTGCGACATCGCGAAAATCTTGTCTGTGTTCCATGTCAAATGATGGAACACGCCATCAAACAGCTTTTGCTGTTATTGCCGGAGTTCTCGCTCAGCAAAATAATATCGTTGACAAATTATAATGGCGGCGTCGTTATTTAGGATGACGATGACGTTATTTACTACGTTTCTGGCCAGCTGGTGTAAAAATTGCGACATTGTATCACGCGAGGACATTAATATACAAGTGCGTAGATGTTTTTTTTTCATCGGTCAAGTCTATTTGTCACAGTCGTGTACGGCGCAGAACGCCACAGAAATAAGTACACACATCCTCGCCGAACAGGTAAAGCACGTACCGAGCGACGTAACTGAACTGAACTGAACAGAACTGACCAATGGGTTAGTGTAATGTATCACACAGTTCAGTTACGTGCGCGCCTTTAGGCGTTTCGCGCACTAGCGAAGCAACAAGAATGCCTAGTGTACTGATGTTGTCTGTCTGTCTTTCTCATGTCAGTGGTTTATTATGCTCTATTTTGAAAGCGTGTTGTGCGGTTTAGTTATCATTTCTGCCAAGAAGAGTCACTTCAACGTCATCTGGATAGTGACAAAATGCCATATTTCTAACAGTAAGCAACACGATGTAGACTAAAACAGACAGTGTGCAGACATAAGTATGACTGACTGAGGAAAGCTCGATTGAGTTCATAGTGTGCGACGAATCCAGTTTCCATAGTAGCTGCGGTTATGGTGGACGTTTGAATCCAGCATGATTTGTTAGCGTAGCTTGGATCCCAGTCTATAGCGACGCACGTGCTACTGTTGACACACGCTGCCTGACACTCGGCTAGAGTTGTGACGTCACGAACAACTCCGCCAAACCCGTGAACGTCGTTTGTTTCGGTCCAGCATCCTAAATTTCACATATCACAACGTCAAAATAGGCTACACAATTATAATAGCGCCTAATGGTCTACAGTAATCATATGACTGGATGTAAAATCGGTCAGTTTAGTTCAGTTCAGTTAGGTCGCTCTGTACGCGCCTTTGTGCCTTTAACACTTGTGGACGACGATTTCACTCCGTCGTCCAAGATCTCAAAATACAAACTGAAATTGGTACGGATTGGTCTGTATTGCTTTAGGCCACTGTTGCATGCTGTTCTATTTTCAAATGTAAAAAAATACACGGCATTTCGGCAACGGCAAATAACAAACGTTAGCATGAACTGCCTTATCTACTATAGTCTGAAATGTAAGCAGGACTATCACTTGCCGTGAAACGATGCATCGCTCGGTTCCGTGACAAACGGACAGCTCTGCGGCGGCGAATCAACTGCTGTGTATGTTGGACAAGCCGCCAACATCGCCGGCAGTAGAAATCGCGGGAAAACGCCAATCGACGACGAACACATGCTTCTAAAAATGCTCCGTCGTCTGGAGTCTTGCAGGTAAATCAGCCATTATCTGCAAAGATAAAGTTAACCGCGCCATCAACGCAAAAAATATATCCCAGTTTTTGTTCTGTTATTTTGTGCTCGCTGAAAAGCTGTATGACAGGAATGAATAAAAAGATAAGCTGTTGTTTAAATGGAGGTTAACAACGACATCGACACGCAGTGCGCAATAGGCTGTCTCAAGAACAGTAAAAAATCATAATCCTAAAGGTTAATAATGATAACTCAGCAATCCGCAGCGACATGATAATTACATCTGAACCAACTAAATATCTAAGCCTAGTATATTAATTTTGTCTGAGCTGAGAATAGGCGTATCAACCCTTATGATTTTGCAGTTTTGAATCACTGCGTGGGTCCACTAGCATTTAGTATGCATACTCAGAGCAATATCTTACATTTATTACGTACATGCATGACACAATTCAAAACTAGCAGGGCACTCAGAGAGCGTAAACCTCCGTCAATTTTTTTGTTCTGTTCGCCAAATGGCAACACCATATTTGGCTTGATGCAGATTTGCCTTATCTGAAAATAGTAAAGAATTCTGCAATCTTATTAATCACTTCAAAGTTGGATCAAGTATAACTTTCCTGCAAATTTTAGCCAAATCCGCCTGTAACTTTTTGTGCAATCGTGCTAACAAATAAACCAAAAGATGAGCCAAATAAATGCCAGGTATCACAAAATCTACTTGGGGGAGTAAAGAAAATACGTGCAATAAAATGGTATGCTCGGCCAACTGCACAGTTCAAGCTAATCATAGGCCTACTCGTAAATAACAGACATTACAAGAAAACAGAAATACTGATCGGCAGGGTTTTCAATAGCGGACGTTTGGGCGTAAATACGCCCAAAAATTTCAGCCCAAATTTTAAGACGTGGACGTCACGACGTCCAAAGCAATCTGCTTTGTCTATAATAAACTGGGAATTGACGTCAGAATCTGTTTTCAAATGTTTCGTTGGTTTAAAAAAATTTCGCTGACTGTCGTGTTTCTGAATACTTCATTTCATGAAGACGAGGCACGCAACCGTATTAATTTAGGCCTAATATGTAAACAGTTCTGATCCAGAAACTGCGATCTTCGTTTTACATAAAGCTAGTAGAATTAAATGTTGCTTGTTTTTGCAAGAAAGCCCAGATGTCGCAAAGGAAGACGCGTTACAGCCTATATAGTTCGTTCCAGTACTGGCCTTCAAGGTCATCTAAGGTCAATGATTTTTTTACGTCATTTAAAAGCCAATAGGCCTATGTGACTTTATTAGTGATTAATAGTAACCTTGGCCTTATTTCTCATTGTTTCTGAGATACGGCCACTTATGGCTTAAAACTTTCCATTAAAATTGCGGCCAAACCGCTGCAGATGAAGACATGACTACTACTGTACTACTGACAGCCTATAGAAAGTCGCCAGCGCCCTCCCTATCCGATGGTATCATCGTAGTTTAGCCATAATACCGCACGGTTGGCATACCATAATGCATTATGACCTTTGAAGGTCATCCAAGGTCAATGATTTTCATGTGATTTGAAAGCCTATATGCGACTTGGTCTTACGATAGCAACATAGGCTCTATATCGCACCGTTTAACTACAATACATCCATGACAGACAAACCAACAGACAGGCTGACAGACGACAATAATTGTTTTATAGACGCGCTATACAGCATAGTTGAGTTATAGCACGTAAAAACCACAACCTATGTTGTTGGTGCGTAATAGGGCCTAAGTATTGTTTCATTAAGTTTTTGCTTGAGTTTGCTTGTAGACCTACTGCATGACTTCCAGATTTTGCACACTGACGTCCAAATTTTTTAGCCTGGAAGTCATGACGTCCTGAAAATTCCGGTCTATTAAAAACCCTGCTGATTGGTATTATAAACAAGTAATCTGAGCAAAGCTCACGAGACGCGCGAAAGCTTATAGAGGTTCCTGTTCGCAGGTAATCTTAGTCTATCTTTATCCATTTCGTAGTAATTCACTCTTTTGCAGCCAAAAATCGCCAAAAAATCACGTTAAATCAATATTTTTAGGGTTCAAGGTCATTCTAAGTCATCGATGTTGATAAATTTAAAAAGCCTGTCACCAGTGCTTGTTATGATGAGCAGCATGTCTGTGCCTATCTGCAACCAGGTTCACGCTACACGCGATAATAGCGGTAAAATAACCACTTTTTAGGGAGGGGGTAGCTGTCTTTGACGCCCGCCTGCGCCGGCCTCCTTGAACCTAGGGGGTCGGGACTTGGACTGCTAAAATCTACGTTAAATGCTAAAAATTTCATACGCAGGTTGTCTTGGTCTATCTCCAGCCATTTCGTCGCAATTCAGTGTTGAAATGTGCGCTGCATCCAAAAATTGCGAAAAATTCACTAAAAACCTCTTTTTGAGGGGTTCAAGGT
>Ga0209367_1009200_pt1 | contig 13437 bp, 6 predicted proteins | sample WorMetLIZISLAND2_FD_187412 | JGI IMG/M metagenome (GOLD analysis project Ga0209367, IMG submission 187412) | Marine gutless worms symbiont microbial communities from Max Planck institute for Marine Microbiology, Germany - Olavius geniculatus... ... | reverse complement strand
GACAGACAGCCTTTCTTTTCCAGAGACTTTCGGTCACAGTGCAACGATTTAACACAGTCATCCTCCACGACAGCTTTCCCACGTGTTCAGACCTCTGGCCATCCATGGATTAGTTTTTAACTTTACCTTTTTTGTTTTTAACCCCCGGGATCTTCACTACCGGGGGTATTAAAAAAAAAATAAAAATAATAATAAATAAGTCAATAAACCAAGGTTGAGGCCTTCAATCTCATATCCGTCATAAACTAATTGTCGCAGGGACATCCAGCAATCAGCAGCAAACAAAAATTGTTCCAAAAAAATAGCAGCTGCAGCAGCGGTTGCCATAAAGCCAACATATTGATAGATGAGGACTTGATAAATTTATATAGATTAGTAGAGCTGTCAAAGTAATGTGTTAACTTAACGCGTCAATGCGTTACTAAATTAATGCGCATTAAAAAAAATTAATGTATGCATTAAAAAATTAATGCGCGCATGTAAAAAATAAATTTACTACATTCTGTGAAGCATTAGTTCCAACATTCCATTAAACGGTGGTTATTCGACGACTGAATGAATTCAAGTAATTAAACTGTTGTTGCCGTTCCATCACTACTATTGATTTAATATTAGTATTCACTTAACAGCGTGTGATTTGATCCTTTATTTTCCAGGTATTGCAATTTCCAGTCATTGTTTTTTTGGTGATCCATCATTTTCAGGTCCTGCAAATTCAGCGCCCCAGCAATATTAACGATGCGTAATTAACGCATTGATGCATGCGTTAAAAAATTAATGCTATGTGTCTACTTATTAGGTGTCTGCAACAATTTCACTTATTTAACTTAAGCTGCCGTGGTTACATTTTGCCAGAATGTCTTTATATGTAACCACTATCTTCACTGTGAGGCATAAAAAGAGCCAAATTTTTTTATCACAACTTGAAGAAAAGTAATCCAATTTTAATAATTTTTGGTACGAATATTCGTGATGCAACTAAGCATCAAATGACTGTTTAGTTTCCCACCTCACCCAATGTCTGTTTCTGCACTACCTGGGGAAAGAAAACAAACAAAATATTGCATTTTTAGCCACTTTGGTATTATTGCTTAACCAAAACAGCACACAGAACACACATTTTGTCTATATTTTCATTATTTTAGTTAATAGTTCATCTAATTGTCCATTTTTCAACTGTCTACAAAAAATGTTTGAATGTTGGCCCACGGACATGGGCTCCACTTAGAGATACTTTCTTCATTCGTTGATAGCAGCGTTGATAACGTTCCAGACCAATCCAGACTTCACCAGTCGCTTCTTGAATTCATGAAGATTTCTAAATGTTAGGCCTATTTAATAGATGTGCTGCTGCCTTGTAATTGGTTGATTGTTGGTGGCCACAGATCTGGAAAGATTAAATTTATTGAAGTTTGTTGATTTTAATGCATATTTTGTATGTTCTGTTTTTCCCAGGTAGTGCAGAAGCAGATGTTGAGTGAGGTAAGAAACTGAATGGCCATTTGATGTCCAGTTGTATCGTCAATACATGTACCAAAAACTATTAAATTTGGATAACCCTTCTTCAATTTACGGCAAGAAATTGATGCGTTTTTATGCCTCACAGTGTACATGGGGTCAATGCACTGAAAATGTCTCTCAACATTTTTGCAGCATTTTTATTTCACACATAACCACAGAGAATTATGGATGCTTGCGGACAGTAACCAGAAAAATCTCCAGTTGCTGTCCCAAAAATAACTCGGTCTAAAACATCGTAACAAACTATACAAACAACTATTAATTATTTACAAACTATGGTGAATTTCTACGCAAAGTGGTAAAGCAAAGAACAAACTTCAAGAATAGAAGTTTTCGGAGTGCCGCCATGTGGAACAGTCACATCACGTGATTCGCCATCAACTAAGTGCCTTTCATCTGCACTTCTATGCTTCAAATCATTCAGTGTCTTTGCCTGGAAAATCACACAAAAAAATAAAATTACTGCCAAACTTTTTCTGAAATACAAGCCTCAGTCATAATTCAACCAGCAGTTATATTACATACCAACATTTGAGCAAACTGAAACTGGCAACGTCGCCATAACAGAGTAGTGTGATTATACAAATAGAAAAACGCTTTAAATGATCTAAACCATATTAATTCTCTACAATATCAAGCACTAGAAATGAAATCCAGATAAAAAATTACCATGAAATCTTGGTTGCTATTGTTGGCAACAATGATACTAATTAATTAGCAATCAATATTGTAATAATACTGACAATAATAATTAATTGGTTAACTAGTAGCAAATACACCAAAAATAAAAATATCTTATTTATTTGATAATTTGATGAACAATGATGGCCCAAGACAATTGCAACTTGGCAAAAGGTGGAATCGGAATGGCGAGTCCACACAACTGCTCAGCTGTATTTGCATAGCAGCAGCATAAAACTGATTTTTTGATACCAATTTGCAAATGCATGTTTTAGCTGAGAGTTTATTCTCAAATCTTCCATTCCAGTCGACATTAGGGAACATGTACATGCCAAATGGCATTTAAATCCATCAAACAGTTTAAGCTGAGAGCATGAATGTGACAAACAGACGAAAGACAGACCACACTACCGAGTAATGTGTAGGAATAGGCGGAATCACTAGTGCTGCAAAAGCGATTCTGCCTAGTAAACGATAAACTGAATAATCAGCTAAACATCTCACTCTGTGATCAGCAGGCAGCTGCTGTGTGTTGCATGTAGACAGATTCTCATTAGCAGCAGCAGCAGCAGCAGTGGTGGTGGTAGGCGCTGTGGATGTCAAATCAGTGAAGAGCCGTATCATCTTTACTTGAACCCACCCCGACTTTGCCTTCTCAAGCTTGAACCACCCATCATGCTATCACAAACACACTACTATGACTACCACGGCTACTAATGAGGGAGAAAGGCAAAGGTTTTGGCTACAAAAGTCAAACTCATGACCAAAAGCGTTTTATTACAATCTCAAAGTGGCAGCTGATTAGCATGAGCCAATAATACTGCAGTGCACTATGCAGCCATCCATTGCACATGTCGGTGAACAACTGTATAACATTTAGTACCACGTTGCCACTTTTCCAAAAGTTTTGTATTTTTTTGCAAATAATGTTTACCGGTTATTATTAATGTTTGCCACAAACAATCCAAGACGATATCAGAATAAGCATTGAAGTCTACTCACGTGTACAAATTTTCAAATTTGGATCTATGGCACTTCTTGAGATATCATTTGAAAAAACGTCCCCAAGTAATCTCACTGATCAATACTGACTAAACATTATTGTTGTCGCATGCAAAGCTAACAACAAAACAGTATTCCTAATTCCTTGACAACTCGCAGACTTTTGGTCAGTTGATTTACAACTTCTCCCTAATCCCTGTCAAATTCCAGGTTTTTCAAGTCTAAAACTCATTGCCAGATGAGCTCAGATGATCTGTCTTGTGATTTATGACAGCCTAAAATGGTTGTTTAAAACAATCTTGCTCAGTTTTTGTGTGACTAGCACACTAAAGGTTTTTTTGAAAGTTATGTGCTCTATTAATTTAGACTCAAATTACCCAGTACTCACTTTCTGGATACATAGTCATTAAGACATGTGCGCTCAGAAACCTGGAAGTTGGTGACTATCGTCTCCAGTTCCATTGAAGTAAATGAAACGGATCCGAGAAAGTCATTACGCGACAGTCTGTCATGATCCAGCACTCGCTGCAAACAAAAAAACATGCAAAATTTCATCACAACCAGAAAACTGAAGCTAACAGCAGAAATGTGCATTAAATCAATTTAATTAATTGATTTTGTCCGATTATATACATAAACTGTACTTTCTACAATGATGAGAAAACGCTACGCAATTGACAACAGAAAATTTTACGTATTTTTTTAATTTTCAGAATACCAGAATACTGACAATTTTGAGACTTTCGTTGTCCCGAGGTAGCTCGAGAATAACTCGCTCGTTCCAGACTGGAGATAACGTTTTCTTCTTCACTGCAGTGATAAATGTGCGCTCTTTGTCGACGTAAACCTCACAGAATGGATCGCTGCTCCCTGCAATGTCATCCTCAGTCAATCATAAACAAACAATATTTTACAAACTCAAGACAGTCCATTAAACTAGAAAGCAGTCATAGCCCGCAGGTACCTCCGCCAAGGCAAAGCTATTCGCCAGGTGGCGCCACCATCTTCACTTTGTCAGCGGTTTCCTTATGCCCCCTTTAACGCAATGGTAACAAAAATTTCAAAGTGATCCAGAATCCAGGATTCCTGCCAGATCACGCCCAAAATTGAATCACTGGTAGTTTATGCCATGTCCGAAATACCCTCAAAATTTCAGAAAAATCCGTCCATAACTTTTTGAGTTATCTTGCTAACGCACAGACAGACAAACAGACAGACAAAAACCGGCAAAAAACGTAACCTCCTTGGCGAAGGTAAATATGCAAATTTAGCACCATTTTTATACTGAAATACTGGCACTGCCTTACTGTTGAATGGCGGATCACTCCATTGATGTGCTTTCAACTGAAAAGGGTTAAGTCATCATACATTCCAAGTCAGCCAGTCAGCCAGTGCCTTAAAGTAATCAGAGTGGTATGCAATCCGTACTACCATTAGCAAGGTAGGGTAGCATTTCGCCTAATCTCATTTTACCTAATCTCATTTCGCCTAATCTTTTCTTTTCATAGGCGGACCAACAACAACAATTTGCTTTGTCGTTTTTTTTCTTTGCCTATTTGACAAGCTTTGTTTTGTCGTTCATCATTTTTTCTGTACAGTTTTTTGAGCCAACCTCTAAGTTGTAAGCTTAAGGTCGACCCTTTGTCGTCGTTGACGTCTCTCGGACGTAGGGGGTGCGGTCGGCCCCAGCTTAGCAACAGCTGAGAATCTTGTTTTACATGTCATTTGTTCCTGTCATCACTACCATACATGCACCTTCCCGCATTCTCAGGCTTGACTATGATAACAATTAGAAATATCATAAACTTGCAGATTTGATTTAGTTTCATGTTTAAATATATTTTTCTTTTTGCTACTTTTTTGTATGGCAAAAAGTAAAACTTAAAGACAGAGTTACTTCACAAGGTAAAACAATGAAACAAAACAGATGTCGTGGATGATTATTATATGGCTGCTGTTCTAACAAAGTATAGTAGCTTTATGCCAAAAATTGTAAATATAGCTACGGGCACTATAGTACCCATAAAGAAGGCCAAATAACTGGAAAACTAGAGTTGATTATGTTCACTTTTTTGCTAAAATGACTCAAAAAAGATAACAGATCCCAAAAATTCCACTTTAAAAAAATCCTTCCTTTGCGGAGAGTGGCGCCTGCCCAAGGGGAGCTGACGCGCTTGTTTCACTTATTTTCGGGCTTTTAGGACAAGAAATCTTTGACCCTAAAATCTGAAAGTGCGGGACTTGTGGAAAGTGCAGCTCCAAGTGTGAGTCTGGTTATTTTTCTTAAACTCTCTAGTTATCCTCTCAACTGTAAAATTCTACAGCCTTGTGCTAAGGGTTCAAAGCCATTTTGTTCAGCCAGTATTTTCTGTAAATCCTTAATTCTGTCAGAGAAACTTTAACTCTGTTGAATTCTGTAGCATTAAAGTTATGAAATTATTTCTCAGTGTTTTGTACAGGCTTCAGGTGTGTTAAGCTGAATGTTAGGAATGTTGTTCAGTTCAAATATGCTTCAGTTGAAAACGGTAGGCTAGTTTTGCACAACTGTGAATACGCAAAGCCTCAACAATCTTGTCAAAGAGGCAAAGAAAAAAACAACAAAGCAAGTCGTTGTTGTGGGTCCGCTTATCAAGAGAAAAGATTAGGCGAAATGAGATCAGGTGAAATGAGACGACACCATTACCAATTTACCATTATTCACTGTGCCTAGTCACAAAAGGACGGCCATACCGAGTTGGTCTGAAAAGCCTGATAAAATGACAAGACATGTATCCTTATCCATAACAGATAATACTACAGCCATCCATCTCTGTACTAACGTGGCATAAACCAACTCAAGGTCAACACGATTATCTATTATCAACTGAGGCAAACATCTAACCACACATGGTGGAGAAGATATGACACAGGAAACAAATATAGACAAAACTTGCCGCTCCAGTCTTTGGCAGCAAGCTCCTTGGCGCATATGATGTTCAGCTCCAAAATCCCACGACCAACAGGACCGATAAAATTTGAGTTTGCCTAACAATAACAAAGCGTCACAAAACAACAATTCATAAAGTCGTAATGCAATTAATTACAATACGATATGATACCAGCACGTTCATGATAGCTATTTGCTATTAGAATTGGGTGAACATAAAACAGAACGTACTGAACTAAACTAAAATGAACGGATACAATACAGATTTGCACTTGAAAGCTGACAGATGAGCTCTAGTTTAACCTACCACATAAAGTAAAAGAACTAAAATGTTACAACTACAAGATGGGTCAAAAAATGTGCCACTTTACTTTTGTCCATATCTTTGCCAGTTAATGATCGACTTTCAAAATTCTTTCACTGGCACACTCTCCAGACAATCTGTAATAACGTGATTATTACACATCCCACCACACCGTAAATGTGTCTCTATGCTACCTTGTGAAATATCAAAGAAATGTGCATACATAACAACAACAACAAACATTTTGGTAAAATTTAAAAAAAACACTGAATTTTACAGGTAACCCATACTCGTATGTACATGTATGCAAACGGCTGATGTATCACGATTAAAATACATGATGGGTACCCGGACAGTCCCGGACTCATGTCTATGTGAACGCAGCCTGAATCCCAGCCAAGCAGGCCAGTACAGTAAAATTATAAATATAGCTTTGGGCACTATAGCACCCATAAACATACCCGAGAGGGATGACAAGTTGAGTTGACCTTGGTGAAGGTAATATACTGAAATGCATCCAAACAGTAACCACAAGATCTGACTAAAAGTCACAACAACGACCTCTCAGTCGTAAGTCCAACTCTTAACTGTTATGCTACCAAGCTACCTAGTAGGCCTACTAGTATTACTTCTACAGCTACGTACTTCTACTACTGCTACATAATAATTGTGTCAATAAATGGAAAGTAGTAAAAAATCACAGCCACATACATCAGATGCAAATGATCCAGGATAACCTTGCAGTGAACGTGACATCATCACTAGAATGAAAAAACACATCAATATTCCCTAACTGAAATGATGTTATTAAACATTATGTTTACGTTGAAAAAAACAAAACTGCTCAGTCTGTAAACTGTACATGTAAGGCCGACACTGTGGCTATATGGCTGCTTCTTTACTAACACTGTGTCACTTAGGGTGTTCAGAAAAAAATACCCACTCCCATTTTCTTCTACACCTTCTCGTAAAATGTGAAGATTTATACAAAATTTCTACAGGTGTTGAATGGCATCATATATTTACACTGTGAGTAGCGGGGTTTACTACTAAAGATAGAAATTTGATAAATGTTTGCAAGTCAGCGAGGGTTATGGAGAAACACATTTGTGCAAGGTGTTTCGCAAGTAACAATAAAAGTGTGATGGACGTGAAAAATTTAGTTAAAAAACTGACACAAATGGCAGTATGAACTGAGAACGACAGTGGGGAGTGCTTGTCCACGCAGTGTGCAAGCTTGAGGTTCTTGCATTCAGCCAAGTAAGCAAACCGCAGACACCGTTCAGGATAGAAAATTGTGTGACAGAGTGGCATATCTTTAGACCAAGTCAATAAAATCATGGAAAATGATCGGTGTGTCTAACATTAATTTATTTTCCGCACAGAACTTACAGTGTGGGCAGAACATCAACAAACAGAAAATTATTTATACATACTATCAACTGCAATGATATAAAAGCAATTTCAGCTACGTATCAACACTGCTGACATTTTCCACAAATTTACACAAACGCTTCATAAAACAAAAATTACTTTTAACTAACACGGTGACGATGCCTAGTTAAGCAGCAGCAGAGTTTGAATTGCCGAGGGGTTGACCCCCAACTGTTTTCTCAACCCCCTAACACACTGTCAAATCATGTACTGGGGGGTCAGCTATATACTATATACATAGGATTTACATCACAATTTTGGTCGGCTGGGAATTTTGGTCGGGCTCCAGCCGTTGAAAAGTCCAACCCCCCAGCTAATTTTTTCCCAATTCAAACACTGAGCAGCAACGAGAAAATAACATTACTTACTGATACGAGCTATGGATGGTTCAGGCCGGAATAGTGTAGTGACAGTTATGAAACCAAGACCATTGACGTCAGAATCATCAACATCAGCTGAAGCAACAGTGCTGGTGTTGCTAAGTACATTTGGCTTCAGTGACAGACTGCAATGAATCATTGATGACTTGCCCTGACAAAGCAACTTCCAGTACTGTAGAAAATGGTGACTTTTGCTATTTGAACAAATACAAATATTTGGCTTGTCCAATCGATGGCCAAATACAAGTAAAAAATACTAAACAACAGTTACACACACAATAACGAAAAACATCATTAACTATACAAATTTTACAATATTACTAAGTTCTTACTTCACAAAATAACGCTTGGTTTTGTTTTCATTGTACAAAAACAAGCATAGTGCAACAGCAGCTTCTGCACGCAACTTTGAAAATAACCAAAAAAATGCGCAACTGTGCAATATCTGCATTTAGAATAACCACATTTTTATACAGACACAAATCTTTGAATTGAATTAAAGCCTCTATTCGGCTGAATATGATTATAAATTGAATATTCGGTGCAGCTGTAGTAATTTTACAAATAACTGGTTTAGTAACTCCACACTGAAATGGCAACAGCAAAGGTAGAAAAAAAGGTATCCAAAAGGTAGAAAAACTCTGCTTAACGTGCAATAACTGTATGAAAAGAAAACATATTACTTAAAGAATAAAACCATTTAACTGGCATGCTTTTTCAAGAGCCTAAGCCCCCTATTATCAAATGTTTGCAGATTAAACTTACAATTAAACTTAAAATTCTTAGAAAGTTCTGCAAATTAAGCCAAATAGTTAAACTAAACTCTGAATGTTGTGATACTGTGGCAGCCTACATTTATTTAAGCAAGCATTACAGCCTTCCTGTTATCAATCAAACAGCATGAAATAGTTACAAAAAAAGCGCTTACAAACAGTGATAAATTTTAGAATAATGCACATCTTATATCTACACTGTGAGTCAGAAAAAAACTTCGCCACTTTTTATTGTCCATATCTTCGATAAATTTTAACGAATTTTCACAGTTCTTTTACTGCTAAATTTTCCAAACAACTGACAATAAAGCGTTTACTGAATATCCCACCACACCTTAACTGTGTTGCTACACCACCTTGTGAAATACAAATGTAAGAAAAACTAACAATTATAGGCAGCAAGCGTGTTAGTAAATGAAAGATACTTCAGACAAAACCACAGTGAATGATCTGTACAATGCTGCATTGTGTTAGATCTGTTTCTTTGGACATCTAGTGTGTTAAACGATGTGTTTGTTTTTGCCATTTATGCCTTAATGAACCTACCAGTTCATCCTTGGTGGTCACATTATCTTCATTATGTGCATGTTTCAGTGTATCGTTCTCTTGCCTTTGGGCTTTGTTTTCTAAATCTTTGTTAGCAAAGTGCCCAGTTCTTCTCTTTTTCAGTTTATCCACGAAAAATTCCACGAGTAATTTCGGAAAGCTGTATTTTTTAAACTGGTACACGTTTTTAATCCAAGCCTCGTCTCCCTAGCTAAATGGCATGTTACAATACCAGTATATTGTTAATGCATTAAAATTATTATTTACAACAATATTGCCGGTTTTTGTTTACAAACATCAGAAACGTGTCTAAAACAAAACAGTTAAATTTTTGTGCAAAAAATAGCAAAAATTGTTTTTGAAAATAATTTTTGGCACACGTATTAGAGCGATTTTTAGTGATTTTTGAAAATCTATGTTTTACATGGTAATGTAGCAACGCAGATAAAATGTGGTGGGATATTTAATAACTGATTCATTGCTAATTGTCCACAGAATGCAACAGTGAAAGAATTTTGAAAATTCATCAACATTTGGTGAAGATATGAACAATAAAAAATGGCACAGTTTTTTTTTGACTCATAGTGTAGTTATAGCACAAAATGGCATGGATGCATACAGTGGTAAGCATAAGATGAGCTGCTCCAAGAAATGTATCATCATTCGGCCATCCACCATCCCAGTTATACAAAAGAAATGACAAACACGTCTGAGTACAGCACAGCATTAATACAGCAATAAACTATGTCAAAAAGTTTACTCGTAAATAAATGCAGATACAGAATAAAAGCAAAAAAATTACTTTCAAATTTTACATACACAGCATGTTATATTGTTTTTATCTGACATAACTTCAATTGCAAATTTAACAAACATTATTTTTGTTAGTAAATAAAATTTCTGAAAAATTCATCGTGAGATTAATGACTAATTTTTAAGCTCCAAAATTAGGTCAAATGTAATATTAGCAAGGAACACTCTTCACAAATTTCACTTCAAGACGGTGTCTATCTGTCAGTACTCACAGTCACAAACTGCTGTGTACTCATTAGCATGTACAAAAATTCTCACAACAGAGATGATACGTTTAATATACGTTTAATATAACAAATAAACAAACTAAAAATCAGTAATTAGAAAAACACTTTAAAAAGTGAAAAATAGTACAATAAAAAGTTAAGCAGTAAAAAGTTCAATCTTGTCAACTTGTCACTTTCGTCAGACTATTTTGTCACTATTTATCTCAGAAAATCCCCTAAACATCGTGCAGTAAAAATGTCTAATCTGAATAAATCTGAATAAAGTTTTGTACGCTTAATCCCCAATGAATTCTTAAAGTGATTGCTACATCTCATTGAAAAATATTATTTCTTACCAAAGTTATTAAATGTTGAATATCAATAACAAAATACCTCCGTTACCAATATGGCGTTACGCAAGTAAACACTCCTGTTACTTAGATTTGCATAACTCCAACAAACAACAACTGATTCCAGCAAAATTTTACACCAAAAATGTGCCATTAATTGGCAATCAAACCACCAAATTTCAGTTGAATCTGCATAAGCAAACAATAGCTATAGCGGCTTCTGCGAGATCACCCCAAGACATTTCAGTTTCAAGTCTTTGTGGATAACGTTAGACACAAAGAAGTGTTTTGGGGTAGCTTCATGAAAGCTGCTGTAGCTACTGTTTGCTTTGGTGGATTTTACTGAAATCTGGCAGTTTGACTGCCAACAGAAGACGCACTGTTGACGTAAAATTTTGTTAGAATCAGTTGTTGTTTGTTGAAGTTATGCAAGTGTAGAGTAACAAAGGGGTTTACTTGCGTAACGCCATATTGGTAACAAAGACATTTTGTTATCGATATTCAACAACTGATAACTCTGCTAAGAAATAATATTTTTCAATAAAATTTGGCCATCGCTTCCTGAATTTATTGGGGATTAAGTGTACGAAACTTTATTCAGATTCATTCAGATTTGAATTTTTATTGCACGATGTCTAGGAGATTAGTTTTTACCGGACACGGTGTATTTTGCGATATATGACCTGATGCAGATTTTCTGTAAAAATTAGCCAATTACACAAAATGTAAAAGTAAAAGTAGCTTTAATTATACAAAAACAGACAAAAAGACAAAAATGTCTATAAAACAAAACAATCAAAAAACAAAAAAATGTGATAAACATTCGCAGAGACAGGCTGAAAAAGAAATTATTATCACAAGCAATTTGATTTGGTCATTGTACCTTTGAAATGTCTTCAACAATAAACTCAGTTGACATTTCCCATTTTGGGTTCCGTGTCTGAGGCACATAATGTGTACACTTCACCTGGAAAATAATAAAGAACAATAAATGATAACATTTAAAACAGCAACAACTAATAATAAAATAAATAAAAATAAAAATAACAAAAATAACAATACCTTGGTAGTAATGGATAGTAATGATGGGCAATCATGTTGCTACTAATAACAGAAAAAAATGCATTTCTTGAATAATTAAAGACTGGCACCCACATATTCTGTCCAAAAATAACAGTATGTGGTTTTAAGGATTGTTGTTACTGTCGTGCCATTTCCAGAGCTATTACCATATAACTTCTAATAATAGCCGAGTCCCCATTAAATGCCGCATCTGTATTAAACGCCGGAGGCTTTTGTCAAATGTACAAATAAACGCCGGGTCTCTAATAATCGCCAGGTCTCCAATAAACGCCGGTCCCAAATAAACGTCGGGTACCAGCCAGAATATACCAGTATATAGGCCCCTGTTTGACTATTTATTATGTAATCGTGGGCTTTATAGAAGTACAATTAAAAATACAAAAATATTAATAAAAAACCTCCACTTTAGTGAGACTGCACAGTATGTTCTATGTACAATAATTTTCAATAATATCAAACGATGTAAAAAAACCAGTCCGAATTTACCACGCACTCAATAGTTCCCTAATGATAAAAATAAAATGATAAAAACAAAATCCATTTTTGAATTGCAGGTAGGACTACTACTAATATGAGACCAGGTTAGCTTTTTGCGGACATTTTGAAATACTGTACCGGGAACCGGTATGTGCGTGAAATCGAAGATAGTGCTTGAAATACATGTAATCGAATAACATACATTTGAGACAAACGAGACAAGTCGAGACTTTCAAATTACAGAGACCAGTCATAAGCAGTCACTTCATGGTGACATGTTAGCACTGTTAGTTATTTTAAGTTAGATGCACTACAAAGGACCAAGTGCGGGCCCCCATGCACGGCGACGATACTGGATATTTAAAGATTGGCAGTGGTTCATACAATGGACATTTGATAGGCACCCAAAAATGAACGTTGACAAGAACTGGGAGAGGTCATGTAAGCATTAATTTCCCTGACTGACGAGTACCAGTATTTTGCCATTTGTGCAAAATACAAATAAACACCGGTTCTCCTATAAGCACCGGGTCTCTATTAAATGTCGGGGGGTTTTATCAAATGTAAAAATAAACACTGGGGACCTTTATTAGAAGTTTTACGGTATCGTACTAAATGGCTAATTTTTACAAGAAATTTGAGCTAATGCTCATGAGATGCGCGAAAGCCTATAGCAGTTCCAGTTCAGCAGTTTAGCTGAAAATTGGGGTTGTTCACGCTAAGTTAATATACAAATACCAAATTCTCTATCTGGATCGCATACCGATAACGATAGTTCCGTGGCGCCACCTTGTGAATGATATAGACTTGCGTCGCAGTCCGAAATCGCCAATAAATCCATAAAACCCCCTATTTTGGCGTTCAAGATCATTCAAGGTCATTGAATTCGGCGCCAATCGAGAGCCAGTGTACGACTTCTTATTAGTGATTAATAGTAACCT
>Ga0209367_1009199_pt1 | contig 13437 bp, 4 predicted proteins | sample WorMetLIZISLAND2_FD_187412 | JGI IMG/M metagenome (GOLD analysis project Ga0209367, IMG submission 187412) | Marine gutless worms symbiont microbial communities from Max Planck institute for Marine Microbiology, Germany - Olavius geniculatus... ... | reverse complement strand
GAAACCACCATTCGATGACATATAGTCTCATTAATAAGTGTGCCAAAAATTATTATAATCGGACATTCATTGTTCAAGTTATTGCAAAAAATGTAGTCACATGCTTTTTTTTGAGACACAGTGTAGTATTGTATAGCACTGGTCTGTGTACTCGTTGTTTACTAATCCTACTGCTGCAGTTGATATGTGATGTTTGTTGCACGTCGTTGTCTATTGTTTCAGTATACGTGTGTGTATTCCTGTTACCTGACCTTGTTGCTGCATTAAACTCTGTCCATCGATGCTGCAAAGTGTGTACGTAATACAGTCCCATGGTACCATCGCCAACCCTCTCTGCGACTTAGTGCTCACCCACAATACCACACGATTGGCATACCACAGTGCGTTATGATTTTTCAAGGTCATCCAATGTCATCGATTTATATGTCATTTGAAAGGAAGTATGCAACTTCCTGTTGGTGATCAATAGCAACCTAGGCCCTATCTTGCACCGTTTAGCCACAGTACATGCGTGACAGACAGAGAGACGGACGGACAACAACCATGACAACAGCTCGACCGTTACTAAAGTACAGTCTGATTATAAAATCAGGTATTGTACACATATAATCTTGAACAACTGGGCAATGAATAGAAATCATTGGGAATATATGAACGCAAGACACCAACAATATTTGTTGTTTCAGAGAATGCGCAACACATCAAACAGGCATAGCTTCGAGCCAAGTATGTCTTAGCAGGGTTATAAAATTTTGAGAGAACATCAACAGCACTGGTACAGAAACAATTTGGCATGGTGACGCATAGTATGTGTATCATTGAAAAATGCTACCACCTCCCCCCCAGACCAAATACAGTCTGTATATGATGTCAAAAAATCATGTCATGCATGCCACAAAAGTACACATAATAGAATAAGTTAAGTTACAAACAAGAAGTGCAAAAATAAACAATAGCAGACTACTAATATACACCGTGTTCCATAAAAAGGTGACACTTTAAACTTTGAATAGCTCCGTGAAACATTGGCCGATTTTAATCACTTTTGGCAAGTGACATCAAAAGAAACTCGACGCAAATGACTGTAGTTTTGGTCACCTCACCTCAATACTGTTGCTACACTACTTTGTAAAACGGAAAAGTTATAGTTTGGCTGTATACAACAATGAATTCATTCTGGATATTGCATGTGTCAGCTCAAAAAATTACCACGACCAAAAAATCATTGAAAATCTGTTACTTCATCTTCATTTTAAGATTGAAAGTCGACAAACTGAAATGACGCATCAACAGCGAGTGTGCCGCTCTGAGTCACACAGTTACTGAACGTGCTGTTGGTGAGTGGCGTCAACGTCCACCGCCGGCATTCATGCTGGAAGAGGACATTTTGATCACATGCTGTAATAAAGATGATGTGATGTGACACGTGTGACTTTTTAAGAGACAATAACTGCCAATTGTGTTTGTCGCTATTCAGCTAACCATTTCTGAGTGAAAGCGTGTGCTACCCAGTATGAATTCATTGTTGTAAACCTTTCTGTACACCTTTTTGTGGATACAGTGTAGTTGCAAGCATTTCACACACCAGACATTACCAGTAGACTGAATTCATATAATCAAGGAACTTAGAAGTCTTAACTTTACTGAAAATGATTCATTTTGTTTTAAAAATACTGACATCAGTACAAAGCACCATTTGGTTAACAGAATGACAGTTCATACACCAGAAGTTGAATACTTATAAACAGACACAACATTAACCCATTACTGCATGACTTATTTTTTGATGTAGCGTCAAACTAGGTGTCCCATTTTTGGGACGCTATGCATGAATGGGTTAATAACATGCACTTACAAGTAATTTGAGCTAATGCTCACGAGACGCGCAAAAGCCTGTAGCAGTTCCGGTTCAGTAGTTTAGCTGAAAATTGGGGTGTTCATGCTAAGTTAATATACAAATACCAAATTCTCTATCTGGATCGCATAACAACAGTTCCGTGGTGCCACCTTGTGAATGATATAGACTTGTGTCTCAGCCCGAAATCGCCAAAATAATCCATAAAACCCCTACTTTTGTGTTCACGGTCATTCAATGTCATTGAATTTGGCGCCAATCGAAAGCCAGCATACGACTTCCTATTAGTGATTAATAGTAACCTAGGCCCTATCTCGCACCCTTACTGAGATACAGCGACTTATTGGCCAAAAATCGTAAATTTTGCCCAACCCCTCTCATTTAGCGCCCTCGTTCGGGGTGACCTCCTTTGAATTTATGGAAAAGCTTTACGGTTCCTGAAACTAGAGTCTTCCAGGCAGCCAACAGTGAAGATTTGGTGATCCTATCTTGCACCGTTTTGGACTCATCCCGTGTGACAGACGGACAGAGGGACAGACAGAACTGCAATGGCTAAGACGCGCTGAAAGCAGTAGCTGCTTTCGCGTGTAAAAACAAACAGAAACAATCAGAGGTCTCAAATCTCTCAGACCACTCAGAACAGTGCTGTCACATGGCCAACACAATGGATCTGATAATTATCCCCTGGGTCTCAGTCACCATCCCAAAAAAATTCTCTCAAAAGTTCATCAAAAATTTATGAATTCAAACTCGATTCCAGATCCGAATTGCACTGCCACCAAAAATCTACACAGTTGGTCACTGGGACACTCATCAGTCCACCACTCAACAAAATCTTGTCAAAATCTGTGCTGAGATATACTACAAAGTGGAAGCTGATGCTGTAACTCCTAATACTGAAGAATCCTTGATAACAATCTAGAATACATATAAGATTATGGACTGCCATAAAAAAATCTAATCACATGCTCCATGGCCATTTCCAACCCTCTTCCCTGCTCATTCACAAGACCTCATCAGAATCGGTTCATAACTTTCTGGGTGATCCAGCAGACAAATAAACAAAGAAACAAGCAAAAAGACAGAACAGACACTCAAGCATAATCTTCTTCGACGCATGTAACAATAAAGTAAATTAATCACCAAGTTGACAGATGCTCATGGAATGCTTGTGTCATTTCGGAAACAGCAAATTGACGGTGGTACGGACCAGTCATAAACGTATGACAGACGGTGCCGGTACTCTCTTTCACCACACAGACGACCAGTCTCCAGCAGGTTCTTGTACAGCGCGTGTAGAGCATCCGCATCCTGTTTGTGGGTCACGATGTAAGAATTATGACAGCCACGGGACACGTGCTCGGTGTCAAAGCGTGGGTCGTGTCGTCGCTCTATGTTCAGAGCCGCTGTCCACACTCCAATGGATACGTCCTCGCTGGAAAAACGACGCAATAAAGCGGCGTTGTTAGCAACATACTCCACGATGCTAGCCGACAAGACATAACCACCGCCACGAGCGTGTGGCAAATAACGATCACAGAGATTCCATGACAACTCTGCCCAACGTCCACTATTCTTCACCCGGGCTCGCCCATCGAAGAAGCCCCAGTACAGTGGCAGTTCCTCCGACATACGACCATGAAGCTCTTCAGCTATCACTTGAACACGGGCAAACGTATCCAGATCAGTTTTCAAGATGTACGAGAATTCAACATTATCAAATAGCCAGGTAAATGCTGCAATCAGCTTGTCTGTTAGTGAGTTATATGTGTCGGCAATGTCTGGGAGTAACATTATGTCGGGATGATTGGCCATTTCAGAATAGATAGAATCTAGGTTCAACTGTGCCATTCCTCGTGTACCAATGGCAAAATATGCACGACAGTCACTTGGCAAAAAGTTGAACCACGTCTTCCTGATGGCATCCCGGCCCTCACGGTCGTCAGGTGCCGACAGTATCAGCGTTACAAGAAATGTGGGACCAAGCACTGACAGATGGCGACTTCGCCTGCGCCGACAGCAATCTTCTGCCGTTTCTTCTTCTAGTTCATCATCAGGAATCAAGAATGACAGCAAAGCCAATATCGTGAAGAATGCTGCGCAGACCGAAAGTGATGTCTTTTTCCAATGTCGCATCTAACAAAAAGTACAAAACCACCACAAGCATCCAATTAGCTAGAACTAAGCAAAACATACTTAGGACGACATCCAGGCTAACAATAATAAGCTGTGACGAAGAAGAGTAAATTAATAAACATGAAGAAATGCTTATTATCTAGTAATAAGTAAATGTAGTGTTTGCGATCAGTGTTTGTGTGACTGCAACTGGCTATTTCAGTGATTACCTTCATAACATTGTCAAGCAATGCTGTATAACACTATTTCAAGTTTGGCAACAAACGATATATAGTAATTCGACTGTATTAAATACATGCTTTCGTCTGTGCGAATGCTAAATTTAAAAAACAATTTTCCCTGACGACAATTATTTGTAAACAAACGGAAATGGGTCAATTTAGAATTCTTGGCTGACCCATTAACCTACTTTTGTCATGAGATTGTGCTACCGATCTAGAACTTGACAAATTTGAAGTATTTTGTTATATTTTTCGATTTGTGAACCAAACTTGGTAATGTGCAAGTGTGTGATTTGCAGCTGTATCAGAAAATAGTTGTGCAAATCAATTTGGGACTAGACAGATAACGTTACTGTATGTATACAGAGTACAGACTACAGAATAATGCTAGCCATCATTCTTGACAGGTTACTGTATCAGCTGTTTGTCTGTTTTTTCACAGGCTGAACGAATTTGCACGAACTTGCGTCAAAATTAGATACAACAAACTTGTGCAGTGTATATGTATCGTGTACTGTTTTGACCCCGAGACTCAACGTTATAATTTGAGTGCTGTTGAATGTTTGGTAATCTGTTTGGATTTTATAAAGTTTGTCGATAATTTTAGTTCATAGGTTTAACAGTTTTTTTGTGTTCGTATTTCTTTTTTTTCTGGTGAAAAAAAATTAAACTGGTGCAATGTTTCTGTGCTGTGTGCAGATTTATACTAATTGGACGTCTCACCAGTACTGGGCCATAGCTGCCAATCATGTGTTGAGCTCGCATCCTCGCAAGTTCACTCATTGGCTGTCCTGCTATGGATTCAGCTGTGAGTCTGCCTGTCTTGCGATGGCGTCAGAAGCTGTCATACAGCTTCGGACACATACAGAACGACTTGTGTGCCACAATGTGGTTCACACTTCTGCTTGTCTTCTTCCAGGATGTCGTCAACATAGCCGAGAAGCCAGCCGGATACCTGCTCATGTGGGGTCAGGTGGTAGATGCTGTCTGCACGCCGCTGATTGGTTACGAGTCGGATCGGATCAACGGCTGTTGCGGCTTGCCAAAGAGAAAGAGCTGGCACCTATTAGGTTTTTCACTTCTTGTTTGGTACCGTACGAAAACTTTTTTAAGAATGAGGAATTTTTTGGTGTTATTCAAACTTTATTTGCTAAAACTATTTGTTGATTTGTTAATAAGCAAATTTAATGTGTTTAGTCGTAGCTAAGGATTAAGTTTTTTGATCATAGCATTCGTATTATCAGTATCATAGAGCCTATCTTATGTTGTTACATTATATTGTAGAAAGCTCAGTTTTTTGGCCATGTACATGGTGGCCAGTGGCCACACTGTCTTGAAAGTCTTTGAAAGTCCCCTAAAATTTTTTTCCATTTTTTCAGGAGCTGGAGAGACCTTGAAAAGACTATTGATGTAACAGGTTATTGAAAGTCCCTGAAATTTAAATTATTACAGACTAAAAATTATCCAGTTGCTTGCAAAATATTGGAAATTTTTAAAGTCTATGTGACAATTCTGCATACAACAGTTCCAATTTTTTTCTGTTTGCTTTGCTCACAGATTATTTGTACGTCCAGTTTTAAATTTGTTCCACCGCCCTTGTTTCTAGAGTGGTAAGTTGGTAAAGCATTGCTGGAATAGGTGTGGAAACATACTTGAAAGTCCTTGAAAAGTCCTTAATTTTTCACCAAAATTGTGGTCACTCTGCACATATGGATTCTAATCATTTCGAGTTCAGAAATGATTCAATTGATACTGTAAATAATGCAGTACTTAGTCAGTTCAGACAAAACTATAGTTTTGGTATTTTGTTGGTGTTTTGTTTACGTTTTCATACTGAAGTGTCTGTTTTGCTAATATTCGCTTTTGTCTTGAAATTGTTTTGTTTTATTCTGTTCTGTTGCAGGTATGGTATATTTTGTGATTTTGTGTTGTTTTTGTACTGTACTGAATCTGGGTGCTTTTATTTTCTGAGGAATACGTATACTGCTGTCTATGTTTCTGTAGGCACTTTGGCGGTTTCGATCTCATTCCCATTAATATTTCTGCGCTGTTTTGCTTGCTCGGATGAGGCGAGTATGTGGGGACATTTAATGTACTACTCGCCTTTCATTGCAGTATTTCAGTTTGGTTGGGCCTCTACACAAATATCTCACATGGCGTTAATGAGTCAACTGACACAGGACCGATCTCAGCAGACGGAACTTAATGGCCTTCGGTCAGTTTTGCATACAGCTCTGTAAACGTCATTATATACTACTTATAATTATATTTATATACTACTTATGCTACTATATGTGCTACTTAATAATATTACTTGCACTGGAGAGACAAACAATGGAAGTACAAAGGAATACAGTACAAAAACACACAAACTTAATTTTTGAGTGAGTTAAATATATTACTTGCAAGGATTGTGACAGTTTTGAAGAGAAAGGTCCAAGATAGGAGCAGCTGGCAGAAGAGATTTTCGTTAACGGTCCATTTGGCAGAAGAGAGAAAGAAGAGTAGGATTTTATTTTGCCAGTATATTTTGTTTCAAAATACAGTAGCTGTCTATAGATTTGTTGACTGTTCTAGCAAGAAGGACTTCCTAAAGTGTTTGCAGCGATTTTGTTTTAGTTTTATTGAAACATGTGATTTGACGGGTTTTTCACCAATTTTGATCTGTCCGACTGTCTGTTGACTTTCAGGAATGCTGGAACGCTGTTGTCACGAGTTGTCGTATTTTGCGTTGGGTGGGGATTTTTCGGTGCCGATGTCAGTTCAAAAGTCACTCCTGCAGATGCACAAAATTTTATGGTATGCTAACATCTTAAATTTTACCATAGCATGGTTTCTGTCTATCCATTTGTCTTAAGTCTGATTGTCTGATTGACACAGGTTATATACAATTCTTGTAACCTAGTTAACAGTTTTTAGGCGCTGATGTTAAATGAAATCTGATAATAATAAAGTCGTCATAAGTATTCTGAGCTAGTAATTCATCTTCTGAAGTGTTACTGTAAAACACAATTTTTTTCACTGCATCTTAATTTTGCAATTGTGGAGTTTTGAAGCAGCACTTTAATTTCACATTTTTCTCCGGGTATAGTTTTTAGAGAATTTCAGCTGAATAGCCATGTGAATAGATTTCTGCATTGCTTTATGTTTTACACATATTGCGTGTTTGTAGATTTGCTGGTTTATTGGTGAGCTGTAGTTTTTTGTGTTCACTGTGTCTACAACAGAAATCTATTACATTAGCATGTTGATGTTATATGCTGATGATTTTTTTTGGTGATGGGCAATTTTTAGTGATGGCCAAAATTTTGTGATTTTTTCATATTCATGAAATAGGTGAAAATATCATGCCCATGAAAAAGTCCGTTTGTCGTGTGTGCGCGTGCAGCTGCTGATGGTGATCGTCATGGCTCTCGGCATATTCTGTAGCATTTTTTTCCACGTCGGCTTACGTGAAGCTGAATGTCAAACGTTGATCACAAACGCGGATCAAACTGTGACCCTCGTGGTGCAGAAGAGATCCATGGAGTGGTATGATTGGCTGAAGGAGCATCAGTTTTATCTGGTAATTTAATACTTATTAGTCACCATTAATCTACAAATTAACCCGTTTTTAGTTTCAGCTATTTCCAGAAGTGCATATCCCTAGGTCTGGTACGTGTTATTGTTCAGATGAAGTTGCACCGAGAACCCTGATGACGAATGCACCTTGTTGGATTATTTTTGTATTGTGCTGCCATTCATCTGAATAAAAATGTTTATGTACTAACTGCTGACAGTAGCTTGCAATGGATTCTTAGCGATGTTTGGTTGCACCGTTTATGTGCTGTCCAATTGAAGCTGCTGTTTCACGGCTGCTAAACAGTTTGTTCTCTGAGTAATTTATTGATGAAAAATTGTGACTGTGAGGGGAAGTTTGTTTCATTGCACACTGTGTGTTGGTGTTTGCGACAGGTTGCATTGTTATATATGCTATCAAGACTTATCGTCAATGTGTCGGGAACATATTGGCCATTTTACGTTACAAAAACTCTCTATCTTGATAAGGTTCAAAGTTGTTTTTAATTACCAGTAGCTTTGTACTGTCATGGTTAGTTATAACTTTGTGATTCTTACATTTCGGACTAAATTTGTAGATCATTATAAATACCATAAATAGTTAATCGCAGAGTCATTTTTCTGCTGTTAACTGTTTAAACACTTAGTGGTCTGAACTGCTGATTTAACATCTTGCCCATGAAAATATTTTGCTAGAACAATTTTCAAAATTTTACTTGCAATAACGTCATAGAAGTATGCTAGTTGCAAAGCTGAAACATCAGCAGTAGTAATGATTGTACATCGTGTTCAGAAAAATCATCCCGGACATTTTAGATTTTAACTTGAAGAAGGCTTATCAGGTTTTAATAATTTTTGACACCAATATTTCTGACACAGCTGGCAATCAAATGAATCTCCAATTTTCCAACACACACATTATTTGTTTCTGCACTACCTGGGGAAACAAAGCTAACAAAATATTGCATTTTGTTCTATTTCGCCTGTTAGGGTTTTCCAAAGTAATGCAGAAAAAGACATTCGGTGAGGTGGGAACTGTAATGGTCATTTGATGGCAAGTAGTGTCAAAAATGTTAGCATCAAAAATTATTAAAATCTATCAGTCTTTCTTTAAGTCACAATTGATAATGTTGGGGATGTTTTTTGACACATTTCTGTTCATTCCAACTCATATTTCATTATTTTTGTTTTTCCTATGTAGTGCTGAAGCAGACACTGGGTGAGGTGAAATATTGAACGGTCATTTGATGGCCAGTTGTGCCAGAAATAATTGTACAAAAAATTATTAAAATTGGATATCCCTACTTCAAGTGACAATCTCGATGATATTTGGGATGTTTTTTCTGGTCACAGTGTAGTACTGTTTGTTGTTGTTAAGAATAATCAGTATTTCTGCAATGTTTTCGTGCTGTCACACATTGCTGTTTACTGTAATATGTATATACGTCTTGTCTATGCAATTGAAATAGTAATGTTGCTCAAGTTCTGGTATCCAGTACTAAACTCTGTTTTCTATGATAAAATATGAAAAATATTGATTGTGTGAGGTCAGAAGTTGTCGGCAAGACTAACACAAATAGTCATTAAAGAAGTGAAACCATGCATCCAGCGTTATCATGAAAAATATTTTGGAAAATTTCAAGTGCAATAATTTGTCATAACTGAAAATTCCGGTGTGTTTTAACTACATGCTGAGTAGTCTCCTGATCTCGACATAAATTAACTATGGTATCAATTAATATTTATCATATGGTTTTATTTGCTGCTGTCCTGGTGTGTGTGTTTCAGCAATACATGGTGATCATTCCATTGGTTGTTAATGTTACCGGCTTCTTCGTTTCACTGCTCATACGACCTGTTAGTGATCGCATCGGCAAAAAGGTATGCATTTGTCTAGATTCAGCATCCAGACAGTTCTCTAATCACTGGTCACTGTTTATTGCATGTTCCCCATGCAGGTTCCAGGAACTGTAGAATAAGCACAATTTCTTTTTGTTGCTGGATGGCACGAAATGCAGTGCGGAATCCAGTTTTGAGTTTTGCATTGTTAGTTAGCCTGCGCAAGTGTATGAATGTTTTGTTTGTTAATTGTACGTTTTTGTGTAAAGGTAGTTTTTTCTTTTTTTTGAGTTAGTTTGATTTTTTTTGCAGTCAGTTTGTGTTGTCCGTACTCCAGCGTATTGTCAGACGACGAGGAATCCTAAGCTGTCCATGCAGCTGTAGTTTATACTTGTGATTTCTAATGAAGTTGTACCACTATCCTGGATACTGACAAATGCCCTTGTAAAATATAAAAACACACTGTGTGCTTGTTAGTAATTCTGGCTTGAGCTTTTGGGGTTTTTCACATGTTTTGTTTAGGTGTCAATGTTGCTGGGTATTTTGTTCACCGTATGCGGTTGTGCTTGGCTGTGGACCATAACGTATTTCAACACGGCACTCATACAAGTGATCGGCCCAGCTGTACTTATTGGCATTGGAGGTTCGGTGCTAATTGTTGTGTCCCTGGCAATGGGCACCGACCTCATTGGACCGCACTGTGTGAGTCGGCCAGCCAATTATAACTTCCCATGTGGCTTTTCATAGTGTAATATGCAACGGTTGGTCAATAAGTAATGAGAATCAATGTATTACACTTAAATATTTTTCACAATTTGTATATCAGTAAAAAGAACATTTTCCATCAACACATATGAGTTTGTTGCGGATGTGACGTTGTTGTAATTTATCACATCATAGACCGTTAAATAGAAACGATTCACAGCATCAGTGCAAGCGACATTGAATCTTGCATAGCGGACAACACAAAGATGAAATTTTAGATATCGAAACTGACGATAGTTACTGGGGGTTTGGTCATTGCTGTGTGCATGGTGATCTTATTGTATGAAGCCAGAGTCGCCAACAGTTTGTTGGGCAATCGCAGATTTGGGGTCTGAACTGCAGAATGCATGGGGCTCGCTCTTGGGCCCCCGCACATTGAGGGCCTTTATGTAACAAATCAAGAATGTTGCTAATCCTTTCATCAACACAACATATGTCACAAACTGTTAAAATAAAATTTTACTGGTAATGTTAAATCTTGACGTAACATCATTATTAGCTCAAGCACTTTATGTACGGCCAGTGGGGATCTAAGCTGTTCTATATTCGTAGTTTCAAATAAGAAATTCATAAACGTATTTGTTAGCGCTTTCAGAAAATCAGATGATTCAGAACACCACATTGCTAAATTTGACTGCAGGCTGGAGAATTATCGTGCAACAATGAGCCTAATTCTACGCTGTCTTTGAATAGACTCATAAGTTGAAACGTAAGTTAATAAGTTATCAGGGAAACGATACGCAATACACGTTAAAAAAGAACAGGACAAGTCGATGAACCGATGATGAAGGCAGCAGCAGTTGCCGAAACGTCAACAAAAACAATAATAAAAAGTTGTAATTTGATGAATTGTTATAACTTACTAATTCTACACTGTTCGTGTTAACACTCCAAATCGTTTCTGTTTAATTCAATGTGACGTCATAAATTACAATGACGTCACATCCGCAACAAATCTATATATGTTTGTAAAAAATATACTTTTTACTGATATATGGATTGTACAAAATATTTAAGTCTAATACATTGAGTGATTCTCATTACTTATTGATCAACCCTCGTATTGTCTTAACAGTGATAATTACACAAAAGCATTATCATAATACCATATATTGTGTACGTACATCATGTTCACTAAATTATCTTTAGTTTAACCTTGGCAAATGTGGTCCAATTTTGTTAATTTTTTTCCTTTTTGCATTTAGTGATAACTGAGCAAGGTGCTGGACTAAATGTTGCCTTCTTACCCCAAATCTGTTGCCACATTACCTGGCAAAGTTTGAACATAGCCATAATATGCCATGTCAAATGTTAGCCGTGTTTTATATGATTAACTGCGAGGTATTTATGTTTGATTGATTTACTTTTAGCTTAATTATTTTTTTCTGAGTGCTGCTGATGTCATTTCAGGACTGAAAAATTTAGTTACAGTTAAATTGAAAATAACTGCAATAAAATGAAGTCAATAGGAAATTTGTTTCAAAATTGACGATGCTGAATTATACAATTAAGTATATGAATAGTGCAGTAACAGTAAGTCTGCAATGCAGGATTCTGGTGCATTTGTTTTTGGCTCGATGAGTTTCTGCGACAAGTTGTCGAGTGGAGCGGCGATTTTGATCATTCAGCAGATATGCCCTTGCGCGTATGTTTTTTCAGTGCACTGAATAGATAAATTCATTGATAGGTGTTTAATGAAATTAGCCGTCAGAGGCTGAAAGGATGCAGTGCACTTCAGATGAGCAATGTCGACTGAATTATGGCTTTTTCGCCCTTTTTTGTACATTATTTTTAGGCATTATTATAGCTCTTAGGTTTGTTGTACACCACTGGTTATTTTTGTAGGTGGTTATTTTTCGATCGATTGATTGATTGATTTGCCGTTTTGTCCTATGGCTTTTTCGCCTCCTGTCTTGTTTGCCCCCTGGCTGATTTGCCCCTCACATTGGACGATTCGCCCTCTGGCTCGTTCGCCCTCTCAGCTCGGACGATTCATCCCGTTGAGTAATATGTTGGTCTAATGTAGACTGATATTTTGTGTTTTGTTATTGTTTGCAGAACATTATAGGACGACAAAGTGCTGTAGGCAAATAGGGTCTCCATGACTCTATGTATAATGTCTCTGTTGAATTGAACAAACCATTAGCAGTCACACAATCGTTTATTCTCATCATTATGCTACAAACTGTCTAAACATTAAATTATGTATTATTATTTATAGCATATACATATTGCAGTTTATCGCTCTTGTGCTAATCGACATTGAATTACCGGTATTCAACGGGGGCGATTGTCCAAGATAAGGGGGTGAATCAGCCAGGGGGCAAACAAGCCAGAAGGCAAATTAGTTAGTTACAGGGGCAAATCAGTCAGCAGGCGAACAAGCCAGGGGGCGAAACGGCAAAAAGACGAAAAAGCCAGACACCCTTAATATACAAATTAACTGTTTCAAATCTTATAGTTATTTGGTTGACGTTTCGGCAACCGCTGTTGCCTTTTTTGAAAATGAGTCGACTCTTCTCCGGGAAGTGTCATGTGAGTTCCGGAGAAGAATGTAGTCGTAAGCCGGTGATAGGAAGTATGAACCAGTGTCTCTGTTCATAGCCCATGTCCTCGTCTTGCGTATCTCCACAGCCTCCTTGATCCATCGAGTACCGCGGTCAGGTTCATGACCGATAACTTTGACATTCTGCCAGTTGATGACGTGGTTTTCTCGCAAAGCGTGATCAGTAATCGCGGACTTGTTTTGCTGTGTATCTGCGAATAACTTACTTTTTCTTGTGTATCTTTGTGTGTCCTTTGTCTCCACTTCTTTTCTGTGTTAATTCAACCTTGTACCGAGATTTCTGCCGGTTTCGCCCACGTACACTTTGTCACAGTTCTTGCAAGGAATTTCGTAAATACATTGGCTTGCTTCCTCGTAGTTCAGTGTGTCCTTTGGGTGGACCAATTCATTCCGAACAGTTCTGAATGGTCGCACAGTTGTCCCAACACCATATCTGCTGAACGTCCTGCTGAGTGACTCAGATAGACCCTTCACATAAGGAATGACGATCTGGGTAC
>Ga0209367_1009197_pt1 | contig 13439 bp, 8 predicted proteins | sample WorMetLIZISLAND2_FD_187412 | JGI IMG/M metagenome (GOLD analysis project Ga0209367, IMG submission 187412) | Marine gutless worms symbiont microbial communities from Max Planck institute for Marine Microbiology, Germany - Olavius geniculatus... ... | reverse complement strand
TGTTGACGGACTGGTCCGTCTGGAAAATAACGAACAACGATGAATTGGATGATGTGATGGTCGACGCTGCACCAGCACAGAATCTGCCGAGTAACGGTGAGTTGTCACTTGAGCCGTCGTACAGTGATACACTGTCATAACTACACGTAGTATGAAACTCCAGGCTCAGCTCATTGAACGTCACAGATATTACCTTTAAAATACACATACAGCACATTCTGAATGTTGTTTCACTGTCGACGCAACGTGAAAAAAGCGATCAAGCATGCGCAATAAATTTCATTTTTTCACTCGTTCATGCAGAATCATCATCATCATCGACAACCGTGGGCTCAACGCCCGTTGGTGTCTGACGCCATTGTTACTATCGCTGCCTACCGCTGCCTATCTAAGGCAGCGTGGCTTAACTCCTTGCAGAATGCAACTTGTAAATTATTGATTTGTTATCCATTTATATTGACAGTCAGACATACTTACTTTGCCCGAGGAAGCCATTATGAGCCATGTGCACATAACATTGTTTGGATAAATGTGCTTTTCGTATCCCGGCGATATGATGATTCCTGTGGACTCATTTAGTTGTGCAGGTCTTCCATGACCGCAGATATCTGCAGTATTTAAAATTATCAAATACTGTAACCCAACAAAAAATGCAAGTTGTAACATAATAAATTTATTTTTCGTGCATTTCAGCATTACAAACGCATATCAAAATATTGTGCTGTCGTTGTAGCGTCATTAAATAAGAAAGCAAACACTGTCAGTAATAAACGTCAGCTTTTGTAGATCTCTGTCATTTCAGCAGACAAGTATGACCACAAATTAAGTGTTCCTAGACTGCAAAAAGCAAAAAACACACCAGAAAACATCTTCATAAACACACAAAAATACGAAAACAAAACAGTATGGTATAATACCAGCGACGGTAGTCGTTTCGGCAGTCAATAGCACCGCGGCAGTCGTTGCAACTGCAATCACGTTATACCCGGTAAGAGAACGGTTTAATATAACAAATAATACACTTTGTACTCGTCAGATTTCTTTAAATTTTTGTACAGTTAATACACCACGTTGTGAAAAATGAGGCTGTCTTTTTAACGTTATTGACACTGATTGTGCAGATAATAGCACCATTAGTCGCGGATGCTATAGGTAAGGTTAAAGCCATGTGTCACGCATGCAGACATTATGTTAGCTGATGACGGTGCTGTTTCACGGCTCGACAACGAGCACAAATAATTGAAAACAAAATTGGTTCAACACCAACAGTGAAAAACGTTGCAGCAAATAGATACTGATTAACTCAAAAAAGCAAGAACAACGTCGAAACTAATGATATTATGCGGGAAGTGCCGAGGGATCGAAATATAACAATGGAGAAATCATTGCATTTGATTTATAAGTCATCGCTAAACAAGTACGTATGAAAAACCAACCTTGACCGCCTTCACTGTCAAACGTCCAGTTCAGAGCAAAGCGTCCTTTGTTGACGGACTGGTCCGTCTGGAAAATAACGAACAACGATGAATTGGATGATGTGATGGTCGACGCTGCACCAGCACAGAATCTGCCGAGTAACGGTGAGTTGTCACTTGAGCCGTCGTACAGTGACACGCTGTCATAACTACACGTAGTATGCGGCTCCAAGCTTAGCTCGTTGAACGTTACTGACACCACCTGTGAGATACAATAATTAACCCCTATGTGAATTTTTGTCTGTAACAATGCGTATCTTTTACCTTTTGTTATCAACTAAACATTATCTCCTGTTATTAAACTGAAGCTGATTATTAATTATTATTATTTTGACGAATAAAATATCTTACAAAAATATAAAAAAAGTTGCAATTTAGCTACTTTTAGATTATGGCGATTCTCCGTTGTCACGCAGAATGAAAACAATTAAAAACATAAAAATGCCAATTTTGCATTGAACTTTTTGACGCAGTGATATTACCTGTCTTATGTTTTTTTTGTTTGCGTGAACTTTTTGAGCTGCATTTTCGCGCCATATTTAAATATTTGTGACGTTTCTTACTTTTCCTGGAGATGCCTTTATTATCCAGCGGCACAAAGCGTTGTCTGGATAAGCGAGCTCATCAAATCCAGGCGACTTGATACTTCCAGTAGATGCCGTCAATTTAACAGCTTTTCCGTCATTGCAAACATTAAAGTTATCACCTGTAATCAAAACAGTCGAACGTACGATAAAACTGTCAGTTTAACTAAACTGATTTGTGTACAATTCAGCAACTAAATAGCAGCTGAAATTTATTAACTGTAGCGGTATTATACATTTTCAAATTCTGTGTCATTAATGGGCGTTGTCACGCACTGTCGACGTAGGCCTATGAATCGATTCTGCGGTTCACATATGCTACTACTCGGTGTTCCACAAAAACGTCACTTTTTACGCGCGATAGCAGAATGCTTCGCGCGACTTAGCCATGGCCTGGACGTCTGTCCGTCTGTCTGTCTGTCCGTCCGTCACACTCTTCAGCCCTATCAAAACGGTACAAGCTAGGATCACGAAATCTTTACTGCAGGCTGCCCCCAAAACCGTAATTTCCAGTGACAAATTTCGTGCACTTGCGTGAGGGGGTTTCCTTTGAACGAGAGCGTCAAAGAGGGTACTCCCCCTAAAAACTCGTTATTTTGCCGCTATTGGCTCTTATAGTGTGAAAATGGTTGCAGACAGATACAGACTTGTTGCATATCATAACAAGCACTGGTGACGGGCTTTCTAGATTTGTAAACATCGATGATCTTGAACGACCTTGAACCCCCCAAAAAAGTTTTATTGCCGATTTTTTTACAATTTTAGCTGCAGCGCATTTCAAGAGTGAATTGCGACGAAATAGCTGAAAATAGACCCAAACAATCTTTAGATAAAATTTTCAGCACTAAACGTAGATTTTAACAGTCCAAGTCCCGACCCCATAAGTTCAAAAAAGCCTGGCTATTTTACTGCTATTGGCTGGTGTAGCGTGAAAACGGTTGCAGATCTTGCTGCTTATCACAACAAGCACTGGCGACGGGCGTGTTAAAATTTCTTAACATCCATGATCTTAAACGACTTTAAATTCCCCCAAAAGAGGTTTTAGTGAATTTTTGGCTGCAGCGCACATTTTAAGAGTGAATTGCGACAAAATGGCTGCAGATAGACCGAGACAACCTGCGCATGAATTTTTTTGCATTACACGCAGATTTTTCGAAATTCAAAGAGTTCCTTTAGGTTCCAGGAGACCTGAGCATACAAACATCAAAGAAAAATGCTCCCTTAAACAGTGGTTATTTTACCGCTATTATCTCGTCTAGCGTGAAAACAGTGGCAGATAAGCACAGACATGCTGCTTATCATAACAAGCAATAGTGACGAGCTTTTGAATGTTGTCAACATCGATAACCTTGAATAATCTTGAATGACCTTACACCTTAAACGATGGAAAATTTTGGTGTTTTTTGTAATTCGACGCACATTTCAAGAGTGAATTGCGTCAAAATGGTTGGAGATAAACCAGGACAACCTGCGTATGCCGACAAAATGTTTAGCATAAAACGTATATTTTTAACCATCTAAATTTCGACCTTTTAAATTTAAGAAGTCTTCCCTCCAAAGCCTTAAATTTGGGTAGTCCTTCAAAACGCATTATTATTCATTATTTTATTGCACTCTGTACACGATTGCCCATGTGGCAGGACCCCTGCTATCGCGCGTCACGTGAGCTTTTCTGAAATTACTTATTTAGTTATTGTAATGCCTTTGTCAATTTTGTCTGATTGCTTAGTTTTTGGCAAAAACATGCCCGGAAAATTTAAAACAAACATACATGTTCAGCCCGCCACATCTCGTTTTATACGTTCGTACGTTATCGTGTGAAAACTAGCAACCATTTTACAGCATATGTACAGCATAGTGTCAAATATAGCTCCGCGTATACTCTCAAGTAATAACAATACACAAAAACTGATCATATTATCAAAGAAAATGTTTAAAGAATTGCCCAACATTTTTCACATAAGCGTGTAGCCATCTACCCCACTGGTCAACATGACAAAGTTGCTCGGTGATTGGCCAAGGAAGCTAATAAAAACTTGGCGCTAAAATAGAAATAACGTTTTGCCGCACGATACTATTTCAAGGCCCAAATTTTGGGACGTATGTTTAAAATTAGCACCCATTTTTGACCATTTCAGTGTTTTCATGCATAATTATCTGGTACCATAACAAGCAAAAATTATTATCAATAAATGTATGTTTATTTACAGTAAATGAATAAAAAATAAACTTTCACCAAGAAATACAAATATGCGGATTGGCGCCGAATAATAAGTGAGAAACTGAAAACAGCGAATGCCGACAAATACCTGTGATCGGCGTTGTTTCAGCTGGCGGTGTTCCTGCGGCAATTGTCTCAACTACAGTTTTTACACATACTATTCTCAGTATCCTGCAGTAATGATGACATGTTCGTGACAGTAGTTTTGACAATTTTAACGCTAACATTGTACACTGAGCAATATTTATAATTATATATAAAAAAACTGCAAACAATTCATTTAATGTTGTATAAGTGCTGATGTAAAACTGCAAAAATCAAATATAAGCACGAACTATTGTATTAGCTTAGACATTTAATCTGTTCTCAGTAGCCAGATATAAATGTCTAAGCTAATGCATAATGTTCGTGCTTATACTTTTAGATTTTTGCAGTTTTACATCAGCGCTTATACAACATTAAATGAATTGCTTGCAGTTTTTTTATATATAATATTTGCAGTTTTATTAAAGTTTGAAAGGTCACTGAACAGTTACTTTGTACATAACAACAAAAACTAGGTCTACTACTAAGCTAAGTAGCAGCCGACAACATCACTGCAAAATTTCATTAACCTATGTCAATTGGCCCAAAAAACCCCTACAGACGCAAAAATCTCGCAGATATTTCTTACAGAGACCGAGTTATAGCCCATTTTGCTTCAAATTTCGTTGCCATGGCAACGGGGGTCGGTCGGGGAAAATGCAATTGGCATCATACAATGGCCCATCCCCAAAACCCCCCCTGTAGATGCAAAAATCTCGCAGATATCTCTTACACAAGCCGATTTATAGCCCATTTTGTCCCAAATTTCGTTGCCATGGCAACCAGGGAGGGTCCGGGTAAAATTAAATAACACCATTAGATTGGCCCTCCCCGAACACCGTACCCTAGAACCAAAAATTACGACTCTTTCTTATACACAGCCAAAGTTATGGCCGTTTTAAGAATTGTTTAATTTTCCCCATAGGCTTCATTGTAATTTTTTGGAATTTCTTGAATAAATACGTTAAATATTAATTTCAAATTTTTTAACCCCCTAAAGGCCCTACCTTACGCGGAAGCACGCGTTTTGAGCCATAAACGGTCGTGATCGGTCTTCTGGTGTGACCTGTAGGCGTGAGCAAGAATACAAAAAAGGATAGTACACAAAAAGTAACGGAAAACGCCCTCCCTACGCAGACCCCCTTCCTGTCGTCCCACATCAACCAAATTTTGCATGTGGGGTCGTATCCCGGATATCTTTCTTGGTTTGAGTTTCATTAAGATCGGTTGAAAAATGTGGGAGCTGTGGGGGGTCGAAATTTCGGCCTTCCCATTGACTTGGCACATCGCTTATACAACTGCTTGTTGCTATCGCACAAGCCGTGATTTAATGCAAAACCATAACTGGCTGACAGCATATGCTGTTGATGTACTAAACAGATAAATGCATCTGTGCTACGTGCAGCTTTTAAGCTTCTATTACCGGTATTTCAAGCGGCAACAAATCATCATGCGTGCATTACAAATAGCCCGGCATATACAATGCAGTTTTTAAAACTCAGTTTGACAATGAGCCGAGCCAAAATCGCCCATTGGGCTTTAGAGTTGAAGACGACTTGCAGAATCTCAATTTAAAAAGAAGAATGTCTTACCTACAACTGTTTCGACAATTCCACCTTGGCTTCTCAAACGCCCTAACTGTAACTTCAGTTTATGCTGTTACGATAAAACAACTACTAACCCAAAAGTGTTCAAACGCAAATTCCTTGAGCTTCGCTCAGAATTTTCACACCATCTAGAGATCTACACAGATGGGTCCGAGGATGGAATCAGATTAGCTGCCGCTGTTGTTGCACCTAACTTTGTCAATACAGTTCGCTTACCTGACAATGCTAACATTTTTACTGCTGAAATTCATGCATTAGACATGGCGCTAAATATCATTCGCCGTGCAAGAAGCAAAGATTATGTGGTTTTTTCGGACTCTTTGTCTAGCTTACAAGCAGTCGAGAGCTGCAAAGTCGAAAATCCACTGATCTTAAAGATCCTGAAGGATCACAACCAACTAATTAACAGTGGTAAATCTATAACTTTCTGCTGGATTCCCAGCCACGTGGGTATCTGAGGAAATGAAGATGATGACATCGCTGCTAAGGCAGGACTGGATGTCCCTATCACCAACATGAAATTTCCAGTTAGCGATTTGTTAACTTGTGTCAACCAGTTGTGTGTTAAAGAATGGCAACAACTGTGGAACCAGTGTACATTAAATAAACTTTACAGTGTGCAACCGGTCATCGTCGCAATACCAGTTCATTACTAAGCCTCTACGACTCAGTCCTTATCAGCCGTCTTCGAATTGGTCATACAAGACTTACAAACTCTTATCTGCTAAAGGGAAAGAGTCAACCGGTATGTGAAGCTTGCCATTTTCCGCTCACAGTCAAGCACATTTTGGTAGACTGCACCCGTTAAAGTTCAGCACGTCAGAGATATTTTGGAGTGGCCACACTCAAGGACGTTTTTGAAAATGTTGCATCGCGCAACATCGTCGCTTATGTTAAAGATATCAATTTTTACAATCGTATATAATGTAGTTTTTACATTAGTTTAATAGCCTTGATCTTAACAAGTATTTTAATTTTGCTTTTGATTTATATATTAAATGCTTTTTAATTAATTTTAACCACGTATGGCACTGAATGGCCTATTTTGTGCTGATGTGCCGTTAAGAAACTACTCACTCATCATGCATTACGTACATTTTATTTCTAAGTAAGCTTAAGCGTATAAAAGCATTTCCTGCAACATTTAAGTAACGGGAGATTGGACAAAATAATATGAACAACTCGTTGCAAATCAACACTTACCAAGACCACTAACAATTGTCTGGTAATGTTGAATCATTAGAAACAACTCCCGCTGATTGTCAAACAATCTTTCAACGTCGCTTTGCAGTTTGCCGAACGTCCCTCCTTCGCAATAGGTTTCAACGTCGTCAGTCGTTGGCTGGCTGACGACGCTATGAGAAAATTCGACCAACAGCAGCAGCAGCAACCAACCAGTTGTCATGGTGATCTGTGATACACAGATGTCACAAAATGCAAATTACGAAGAGCAAAATACCGAATATTATACATACTGAGTCTAAATAAACCTTTTTTTCTATTGCAATAACGTCATTTGCTGCATCGAAGCCATTTTATAATGTTTTGGTGGCATACACTTTTGATAAATTAGCAAAAAAATATATTTAAACGACGTGCATGTATATAATAAACTTCTTTTTATATAATGCTAAAAATAATGAAAAAAGATGTTCTATGTTACCCGTTAACTTTTCCTAACATTCACTAAAGTCCAATTATTTTCTGTTTAGTCGTGAACTACTATTTATACTGCGGACTACATGTAGGCCTGACTGATAGTGATTAGTCAGTTCGAATTATCGCGTGTGGATTTTCCCAGCATTCATCATCGGTGTTTTTTCAAACATTGCTATGGTTAAAGGCCTCCCATCAGTCATTTCCGCAAGTGACTAAAATGCTGAACAGCTAAGACACGCATAGACTAGGCCTACGTAGAAAAACGAAACGCAGTTAAGTCAAGCGTCGTGCAGCTAAACAGGAACGTTGGAAATAAACTGGGCCAAAATCTTCTAGTGCAAGTAGGCCTAGGCCTACAGCATGAAAAAATTACAACATTAACACAGATCAGGCACAAAGTGATGAACCTGCATGGCAGGCATTAGTTTGAAATAGGTAGAGAAGGTGATACATCACAAAAAGAATAAAAAAATTACCTGGTAATGATCAGTTACCATCAGACATCTTCAAATATGGAGGAGAGATCATGACGAAGTGGATTCATTGTATAATCAATGTTGCATGGAAACAAGGTAAATTACCTGACGAATGGGGAAATGCTATCATATGCCCAGTGTACAAGAAGAGAGACAAGCCGAGTGTGGAAACTAACTACCGAGGAATCTCTCTGTTACCACAAATCACTAAAATATGCAAAAAAAATTTTAGAGCTAAGATTCGTAGCTGTTTGGAAAAAAATACAGAATGACAGCATGATTTCAGGCCAAACAGAAGTACATGTACCACTGATTCTATCTTCAGTATGAAAATGGTTCTGGAAAAGTTATTGAAATTTAGTTCTCACAGCTACGTATATAGTCTTTCTAGATCTGGAAAAAGCATCTGATCATATATCCAGAGACAAGTTATAGCAAGCAATGATAAAGGTGAAATATGCAATCCTACCTTTGCTGCTGAATACCATAAAAGGGATGTACACAAAATGCAGTAGTTTTGTCAGAACAGTTCAGGGTCCGGGCCAGTGGTAAAAACTGGTGTAAGACAGAACAGTGTGTTGTCGCCACTGTTGTTTGTCCTGCTAACAAACCAGGTATAAAGGCAGACAGAAATGGAGTTACAGATAACGAAAAAAGATAAAATGGATTGAAGCTAAATGTGAAAATGTCAGAGATCACGGCAGTTGGAAGGAAGTCTAACCACTCCACATCACGGCGAATGGCAGTGAGCTCAAGCAAGTCGAGTCCTTTCGTTATCTTGGGGGTAACATTCGATAGCTCAGCAAACACGAAAACAGCAATACACTAAAGAAAGCACTCGGAGAGCGCAGGTACCTCCGCCAAGGCAAAGCTATTCGCCAGGTGGCGTCACCATCTTCGGTTTGCCAGCGGTTCCCATATGCCCCCTTTAACGCAATGGTAACGAAAATTTCAAAGTAATCCATAATCCAGGATTCCTGCCAAATCACCCCTAAAATTGAATCACTGGTAGCTTGAGACATGCCAGACATACCCTCAAAATTTCAGAAAGATCCATGCATAACTTTTTGAGTTATCTTGCTAACAGACAGACAAACAAACAAACAGACAAACAAAAACCGGCAAAAACATAACCTCCTTGGCGGAGGTAATGAAAGAATTGACAACTACGGCAAAAATGTCGGCATGTCTCCGCTGTTGAAGGAAAAGTATATACCAAGAAATGTAAAAGTCGTCATTTTTACTACCACGTGAAGCGTAGACTCTGACATGCAACTGGGGAAGTAAAGTCAAGGCAGCAGAGACGCGTGTACTTCGTTTGATCAGAGAAGTTACGCTCAGAGACCGATTGCGTCACACAGACAAAAGATCGGAGCAGGGCATCAAGGGAATACTGCGATATGTCAAAGAGATGCAAGTGAGATGGTACGGTCATGTAAAAAGAATGCCGGATGGATCTTTACCATGCTTCACTGGCGACCAAACAGCACAAAACCTTCTGGTCGACCACGCAAGCGTTGGATCGACAACATCCAAGAGGCTGTGCGGAGTAGAGGCTCCACACTGGCTGAGGTCGAGTGTTCCTGCATGTTCGACGACCGAAGAGGCTTCACAGTCAGGCCTTCGGCCTACCTGTAAAGCGGTACGAGGTACAAGGTACTGAGTCTCCATCCGGAGACTCTGTCATGAGGGAGTCTCTGTAATGTGACACCGGCACTGAGCGACCCTTTCCAATAATTTGGAAAAAAACGAAAAGTTCGACACTGGCCAAAAATTCTTCATGTCACCCACTTTTCTTTAACAGCAGGCCTGTTTGAAGTCGGGATAAAACAGCCGGCAACAAGTAACGTGTTGCACAGCCGAACGACAAAAGGTGACACGTAGCCCGCGAAAATTCTTAACCAGCCATGTGGGGACTGGATCTAGGCGCCAAGCCTTAGCCACAGGCGTTTCAGCGGTCCAGTCTGCAAGCATCAGAGTCGACTTATACAGGACGTCATACAGCTTTAAACAAAGTCCCAGGCCCTTGCCGAAACTCCGGTTTCAAACCTTGCTGACGAATTTTTGTCCCAAACCAACACGGAATCGTACGTTTTACTGCTTTGTTATCAGTAATTTTAGTAATTTTAGTTTAGTGTCACCGGAGCTCGTACAGTTCGCAGAAAATAAACTGAATACTGATAACGTTTAGTATCAGCAGCAGAGATAATACAGAAATGATCAAGCGGAACTGCTGACACAATGACCAACTAACGCAACCTTGAGAGTTGATAGTAACACCGCACAGAATGAGGTACCGTAGGCCTACATGGCAGTGCTGTTAGCATCCGCAGCAAATACGTTGAGTGAGTCAGAGACCTGTTGATATAATCAATTGCCAGATCATTCGTATGACGGGCAGAAACTGTGATAAGAGAATCAGATTAAGTTTCATTGATTTAGACTTCAGAATAAACGAATATCACATTGGCGTAACGCCGTATGTTCTAGTTAAATTGTAATGCGCCGTCTGTCATTATTAACCGACTAAACGCCATTTTTGCTCGAAAAAACATTGCTTCAACGTTTCATTCTTTGCTGCACCAGCATCAGATGCTATTTTTCATTTTTTTCAACTTAGTTGATATAAACAGCAATCAGTAAAACAGTTTGTGCTACTTGCTGTATTAACTAATGGTCTTGTTGTGATCTACCATTATCACATTTCTATTTGCTGTGCTTTGTGTGGTGCAATTTTATATCACATTGTAATGCAAAGATGCGCTTAAGGTGCGATGTAATGTTTTGTGACAGACTTATCGCATTTTCTTAAGGAGTTGCCATGTGAAAAAATTAAAGCTTATTAGTACGAGTACTTAGCAAAAGATATAAACAACTGTTTGAGTTTGATGCCATGTTTTATTTTTATTTTCGCCATCGAACCTGCCAAATGTTATAGAGTGTTTACACGATCCAGCAAACGTCCAGTAAATTTCCAACAAACGTCTAGCATTAGCACGTGTATTTTGAATACATTTGCTGGAAGTTTGCTAGACGTTTGCTGGATCGTGTAAACACCCCCATAATCCTCACGGGAACAACGCGACAAAGCTCGTCGCACAGCAAGGAAGAATCGTTATCAGTCAACTTTCTCTACCTCCACCATACATACCTGCGACACGTGTGGACGGTCCTGTTCATCTTGTATCGGCATGTTCAGTCACCAACGAAACCATAGCCGAGATCCGTCGCGTCAACCTACTCAAGAGTACGAAAATCTAGCTTCCCTAAACACTTAGGTAATCTAACTTAGATAACTTAAAACTAAGCAAAACCAATCATAGTTAAGTTACGTTTTAAACTGCACGGTGTTTCAATAAAAGCACCTTTTTCTTTGTGTCATGATTTAGTCCAACGACAGTAAATTTAAGTTCCATGACAGTATTTAGCAGCTGTAGCCAAAATGATACTAATTCAAAATATTTGAACAAAATTTGGTTGTTAAGGTTATCAAACATTCATTGGTAGTTGAGAATAATGGTTACGTCGTAAACTATGTCCTGACAACACTAGGCTAGTTAGCTTGTCTAAACCGGTGCTGTCAGTTGCTGCATTATAAATGCTAGGCCTCCCCTACTTTGATGCTAAACTTAATCTTTTACGAATGACAAACTGCTCAAGCTTCGCCGGTGCAGCCTCAAAAAAACCCCACAACAATCGTGTTTACTCACCTGCAGGGCAGATACTTTGACTTCCAGTTCCATCACTTTCTGGCAGTGGCAAACAGAGATCGCGAGATAGTTGAGTTTCTGGCTTGAGAGACACCTGACTTCATGCTAGTGCTATCGAAAAGTTAAAAAATTAACGCTTGGAGTTGGCGCATGCGTAAATTTTGTAACGCATGCGTTAACGCGTTAATTAATGCATCATAATATTACTGAAGTTGTGGGTGGACTACATAGAAAGAGTGGCTGGAATGACCACCGACAAACTCGTAGCTGTATTGCAGAACGGTGACACTAGTTCGAAACGGCAACAAATTCTAATTACTTGAATATTACTCGATCGTCAAATAACCGCAGTTTAATGAAACACTGGAACTCATGCTTCATAGAATTTAGTACATTTACGTATGCCCGTTAATTTTTAATGCGCGTTAACGCGTTGTTAACGCGTTAATTCGGCAACTTTGCTTTATACCTCTCGAGTTGCTTATTGCTGACAGGGTGAACATTTTTGCATCAGCAAACCGGATTACAGATGTGGCGGAGTGCAGATGAACATGGACATCGTGGGGAGTCGTCGCAGCGGACCTCAGCTGTCTACGCGTCATGATGATGATGATGATGAAAACGGATTACGTTCGTCGTCGAATCGGTGTAGCGTTGCAGCAACTGACATTACCGGTTGTGACCAGCAAGCATTCAATGACATCACCGTATGGTCACAACAACTAGCAAGTAATATTTACTGAACAGCCAACATTTTATTTCTATATTTTAAATTTGTGTACTGTTAACTAAGCCAACAGTTGCTGAAAATGCATGAATTCAGGCCTATCGTCATTCGACTGCGTTATGACAATAGGAAAACAGTGTCTTTTTATTGAAACACCGCGTAGGCCTAGAAGGTTGATAGGCTTGACATATTCCACATCAGCGCAGCAATTAGACCAGGTATAATCTTGAGGTGTTCAACGGTTCTATATGTCTGTGTGCGTTGTACTTGCTTTTTTAAATTAAAGCTATTCAGCTCCTGGTATGGCCTAATACGTTAAAGTATAATACGATGTATACCAGAAAAAAACGTCGTATTGCCGCTAACGAACAGCTGCTTGAAAATTGGATTTTGTTGCTACGTTGATCCGGCATCTGGTGCGCTTTGCGTGTGCACATAAATTGTACTTCATTGTACAATAAATTGGCACTTTATTGTCATCTATTGTCGTACAATGTGATGTAGTATCCGGATATGCAGTGCTATCAGAAACTAGCCTCTATCACCGTAGAAGTGCAGATGCTGCTTAGCGACAGCGGACAGGTCCGAAGTCATGATTTTCAACTTGACTGAAAAAAAATCTGCAAACTGAAACAAATTATCATATTGCCTCTTAAACAGCAACGAAACCCTCACGTTATATCTTATAGGACTCTCACGGCGGGTCATCTGCAAGCAACCTTATTAAGCAAACTGCTAAAGCCCAAATTCCATTACGCCGACTTTCACCGAAACTTTTCCGCGGGGAAGTTACGGTGAAGTTTCGGTGAAAGTCGGCGACACAAATCACGAAAGTCGCGGACACAAATCATGAAGTTTCGGACTTTCAGCCATCTCGACATGTCGAGATGGTAGCG
>Ga0209367_1009194_pt1 | contig 13442 bp, 6 predicted proteins | sample WorMetLIZISLAND2_FD_187412 | JGI IMG/M metagenome (GOLD analysis project Ga0209367, IMG submission 187412) | Marine gutless worms symbiont microbial communities from Max Planck institute for Marine Microbiology, Germany - Olavius geniculatus... ... | reverse complement strand
AACAAGAAATTTGAGCTAATGCTCACGAGATGCGCGAAAGCCTATAGCAGTTCCGGTTCAGTAGTTTAGCTGAAAATTGGGGTGTTCACGCTAAGTTAATATACAAATACCAAATTCTCTATCTGGATCGCATAACGATAGTTCCATGGCACCACCGTGTGAATACTATAGACTTGTGTTGCAGCCCGAAATCGCTAAAAAATCCACAAAACCCCCTATTTTGGCGTTCAAGGTCATTCAAGGTCACTGAATTCGGCGCCAACCGAGAGCCAGTGTATGACTTCCTATTACTGATTAATAGTAACCTATGCTCAATCTCTCACTGCTACTGAGATACAGCGACTTATTGGCCGAAAATTGCAAATTCTGCCCACCCCCCCCTCTCATTTAGCGCCCTCATTCCAGGTGACCCCCTTCGAATTTACGGAAAAGCTTTACGATTCCTGAAACTAGAGTCTTCCAAACAGCTAATGGTGAAAATTTGGAATCCTAGCTTGCACCACTTTTGACTGATCCACCCGTGTGACGAACAGACGGACAGACAGAATTGTGATGGCTAAGATGTGCTGAAAGCAGTAGCTGCTTTCGCGCATAAAAACAACATGTATATGGCAGTGCCCACAGGTAGAGATAAAATGCATAAAACAGAGAAAGTATGATAAAACGTTCCAACCTTGATCTGGCCGACTGCCTCCTGTGCTTGCAGCATGCGTCGTGCCTTCGACGGGTTGCATTCTGAGGCAATCTTTGTTGAGCCAAGGTAACGAGTGCGAAACAGCACGCCTTCAATTAGGACCGTCCGATTCTCAACATCAGGCAACAATGCTGGCATAAACACAGACAAACTAAATAACAACCATCTCACTAAATGCAACCACATAAAAATACATACATACCAGAGCTGGTACTGATCAAAAGTTTTTTTAATGAATCAACTTCCAAAAATTAACTTTGATTAATTGGTTAATTTCTAAACAATTTTTGTAAATTAGAAAGACTATGAAAACTGCAAAATTCAACTACTGGTGATTGTTATTTTTCATAAGCTACAGCAAAATCAGAAAAAGTGACAATGATACAGTTCATGCATATGCACAGTTGAATTACTAGTCAGATCACAAAGACTTACAAAATGCAAATGGCAAAACTACACAGTGGTCCATAAAAAACGTGCTACTTTTATTTTTTTAATAGCTTCGTGAAACATTGGCCGATTTTATTAGTTTCTGGCATGCGACATAAGGAAAGAATTTGACGCAAGTGACGGTAGTTTTGACCACCTCACTTTAATACTGTCGCTACACTACCTTGTGAAATGCAGAAGTCGTAGGTTGGCCATTTACAACAATAAATTCATACTGGATAGCGCATGTGGCGGCTCAGAAATGATTAACTGAGAAGCGACAAACACGATTGGCAACTATTGTATCTCAAAAAGTCACACGTGTCACATCACATTCTCTTTATTACCTCCGCCAAGGAGGTAATGTTTTTGCCGGTTTTTGTTTGTTTGTCTGTGAGTCAGCAAGATAACTCTAAAAGTTATGGACGGATCTTTCTGAAATTTTGAGGGTATATCGGGCATGCCATAAGCTACAAGTGATTCAATTTTGGGCATGAGCCGGCAGGAATCCTGGATTCTGGATCACTTTGAAATTTTTGTTACCAATGCATTAAAGGGAGCATAAGGGAACCACTGCAAAACCGAAGATGGTGACGCCACCTGGCGAATAGCTTTGCCTTGGCGGAGGTACCTGTGGGCTATGACTGCTTTCTAGTTACAGCATGTGCTCAAAATGTCTTTCTCCAGCGCAAATGCAAGTAGCAAACGTTGACATTACTTGCAAACTGCAGGCTCAACAAGCTGCATTTCACAAGGTAGTGTAGCAACAGTATTAAAGTGAAGTGGCCAAAAGTACAGTCATTTGCGTCAAGTTTTTTCCTGATGTTGCACGCCAAAAATTATTAAAATCGGTCAATGCTGCATGGAGCTATTCAAAAAATAAAAGTGGCACGTTTTTTATGGACACCGGTGTAATTTTATACAAGCAGTACAGAACTACAAATCGTCAGATGTGCTGCGCAATATGTGCAGAGCAAGCCACTATCCAGTTTTGTCAGCAGAGTGTATGTGCAGTTAAATGTAAAAAAATTGCTGCACTTCCAGCTGCCAACCACCCGTAGTTTTTATTGAACCCTCAAAAATATTGGTGCAGATTTTTGTTCGCTTTCAAAGTTTTAAGGAAAAAAAAACTGTTTGCATCTAGCCTGTTATGCTGCAGTATATTTACTCCAGTTCTCAAGGGTACCATTCGGTGCGGCAAATTTTTTTACGAATTGTTCATTGCACAGCATGTCATCAATTTTAAAAAAACACACATTTCCATCTCCGCCTTTTTGCCAGATTGGAATGAGAAACCCAAAAATTCTTCAAAGCCTTACTCAACAACACTTCTAATAAACAGCTGCCAAATATCACCATCTTTGTGAAACAAAAGACAAAATATTCACACCTTCACGTGGCTGTGATTTCATCACCTACCAATACACACACAAACATCATATCCACGTGTAATAAAACTACAATTGTGCTAATTGTGAAGCGAAGAAATAGCTTTCATTATAACAATAATAATAGATAACCACAGTTAGTCCATGACAGTAGGTAACAGTATTAGTCTACATAGAACTGCACACGGTGCAAGCAGCTACTATCACTTGGTTAACATGTTATGATCCAATAGTAAGAAAATCTCTAAACATCTCTAAATATTTACCATATCTAATTAATATTTAGTTCATATTATCTTAAAATATGAAGCACTTTCTCAGAACATTATCTTTTTTGATTCAGTTCCTAGTCAGTTCTAGTCAGTGGTAAACAGTATGTTCAACCATGTTCGGGTCAGTAACACAAAAGGCTAAAATGTTAGATGTCTCTAAAACCCATCTTATAGCTACTGAGCGACACCTACCACATGGAACACAAATGTTACCTGCCATCCAGCACATGTGAACATGTCCCACCTTAACCCAAGCTAAGCAGGCCAATACTTGATTTGCCTACTCCGGAGGGATAGCAGGCTGAGCCGACTGTGGCATTTGGTTAAGTAACATGTACAGAGATGGTTTACTTGTCAGCAGACAGTCACCCATCCAGCAACCAGACCGAAAGTCAAACCCGCAACCTCTCGATTGCAAGTCCAACACCATCGAGTTACCGGTTACACCACGAAGCCAACACACCAGCTACCTGTACAGGATGAAGTGTGTCAGGTCCATTAGCTTCGGCAGCAGCAACAGACTGACCACCGACACTGTTTCTCTGTGCTGACGATACGTTATACTGACGCTCAAGCAGCTCGTCTGTCTCGTCATCAGTGTTGTATTCTGAAACCAGTCATCAATACCGCTTCACACAGCGAAATCAGTGAGAACTATACATTATCTACACTACAACAGTGTCTACACGAATCAGTCATTGAATCGATCAATCATACAAACCATTTAGCAGTTTGAAGAACGAAAAAGAAAAACAGCGTAACAGGTAATGGTTTGGATATGACCTTCTGAAGAGCTAGGTTTTGACACGTTGGCGACAAATGAGAAAATGTCGAGACTTAAAATGGACATTTCAGCAGACAAAACATATATGACAAGTTTGACGTAAAGTTTGAAAAAAAATGCAAATAAGTATATGCCAATAAGTAAGAAACTATGGAGATAAAGTTGAACTGGATAACAATTTTATTAACTAACAATCATTAATCATTAATACATATGTGTACTGTGTAAAGAGAACTGTATAATCCACATCAGTCCGATGGTTACCTGCATATTTCAGTGGCCTCCTTTAATAATTAGATATTGATGCATACCCTTAGCAATAGCAACAAATGACTAAAATAGCTAACAGAAACATCAGCTTTACTCACAGCATCTAACTCACAGTTAAAATAAGCAAATATGAAAATAAATGCTAATAATTTTATAAGATAATGCAGTAATCACGTGTACAAAATAGTTTCTGAGTGTTGCTATTTACAAAATGCACATAACAAATACCATGTATTAAAAACCTGTTAAACAAAAAAAAACAGAAATGATAACATTATCTAAATAAATAATAACAAATGATGACAGTAGAAAACATAACAATTTATGATTGATGTAAATAGAAAACAACAGATATTGTAAGAGAAGATATATTACAACAAAGACAAACCAGTGAAATGCAAACAACATACAAACAGCTACTGACACCAGTTTATAGCAAATTTTTTTTACAAAAATATGCCAAAATATGAAATTATGAATATAAATACAAATATGCAAAATTTGTCAAAATATGCCGTTTATGTGCAGCATATATGTTGGCTTAAAAGCAGCAAAAATTACGAAACAAAATGGAAAAAAAACAACTGAACGAATGCAAGTGCTGCAGAATATGCACAGATTATTAAAAACTGTGATTGTACACAGCACAATATTGTGAAAAAAATTCCAAATATGCAAAAATATGCAAATTTTCATTAATTGACTTAGTTTGAAAGCACCACTATACGTGTATGCACTATGCAGTAAAATATGCTATGTGTAAATTTTTCCATAATATGTGATAAATGATGCCACTGCACGTTCAGTATCTCTAACAAGAAATTTGAGCTAATGCTCATGAGATGCGCAAAAGCCTATAGCAGTTCCGGTCCAGTAGTTTAGATGAAAATTGGGGTGTTCACGCTAAATCAAAATACAAATACCAAATTCTCTATCTAAATCACATAGGCATAACGACAGTTCCGTGGCGCCACTTTGTGAATGATATATACTTGTGTCACTGCCGAAATTGCCAAAAAAATCCATAAAACCCCCTATTTTGGCATTCAAGGTCACTGAATTTGGCGCCAATCGAGAGCCAGTGTACGACTTCCTATCAGTGATTAATAGTAACCTAGGCCCTATCTCGCACCATTACTGAGATAGAGCGACTTATTGGCCAAAAATCGCAAATTTAGCACCCTCGTTCGGGGTGACCCCCTTCAAATTTATGGAAAAACTTTACGGTTCCTGAAACTAGAGTCTTCCAGGCAGCCAATGGTTAAAATTTGGTGATCCTATCTTGCACCGTTTTTGACTGATCCACCCGTGTGACAGACAGACAGACAGACAGAATTGCGATGGCTAAGACGCGCTGAAAGCAGTAGCTGCTTTCATGTGTAAAAATACCTAACATTTGCCGAGCTTGGCCCTAGACATTCTATGTGATGGAGTATTATTTTACTGTTACGTGACCTCAGTTTTTTTAAAACTTTACATCACATAAATCAAAATTAATATTGTTACCATTATTACTGTTTTATTATTAACATTACCTCCAGCGTCATCCGACACAGCTGGTGCAGTGTCGAAAACGTTACGGTCTGCGGAGGAGAAGCTGGAGTTTCGAGAGTGCTGATGATGACGTCGCTGCTGCAGCTGACACTGATGCTGCTCTAAGCTACGCTTGCACACCGAGCAGTGGCAGTGCTCACAGCTATATGCCATCGAATCTGCCACCCTATCACCACTGAACTCAACACAGTCTTTAGCATCAGCCCCATGACCAGCCCCACCACCATCACCATCATCGGAGCTATCCTCCTCCTCTGCAACCATCGGCAAATCACTCGGCCGACCACCACCAATCAGCTCAGACCACAACGCCTCATCGCAACCACTGGCTTGTCGGAACTGTTGCGAAGAAGACAACGCAGTGCGGAAAGACTGCAGCAAGAAGGCACGGTCGCTGCCATGGAATAGCAGCGGCTGAGCGGCAGAGGCAGCGGTATCGCACTGCAAACTCTGCGAATTCAATCCTCCTGACGAAAGAATCAAACAGAACTGCTAACAGCACTGCAAGATAACATGATAAGCATGACAAAACATGCAACATACTCACATGCCAACACTAAAGTCTATGAAAAAAATCGACCACATAAACATGCATAAACATTAACGTACCAAATAAACTAATCGAACAGTGTAAGAACATGCTAAGGTCATGTGACGACCGTTGAACAGGAGCATCAAACACAGATACAATATGACCTAACACAAATACATGCTGCCAGGCTGTTGTGGGACATAAAACTTGCATTGTTTATAAGATTGAGTGTATGCACACACTTGTCATGCTTAAGAAAAAGTGCGACTTATTGCAATGGATTAATGACTTTGCCGGGACAGTTATCACTGTTCCATCTTTTTTCTGTGGTTAAGACAAAAGTTAGCTGGTATGGAAACAACTGAAAATAAATCACTGAAAACCACCAAACTGTAATGCTCGACTGCAATAAGACTCACAGGAATAAACATATAGTTTCAGACAGTGCCCTGAAACATTTGTCAGCCTGTGGCCCTGAGAGAAATGAAATGCCAAAAAGTTTACAGTTCAGTTCAACAGATTATCACAGCCACAGCCGAATTACTAATTTAATTAATTTAAGGTTCTTCTGGTTCAACTCAAACTGGCTCGTGTACATCTTGACAATATTATACTTGGCATAATTTTCAATGTTACTGCAGCATGCAGACGAACTGCATGCAGAATGTAAAATGTCAAATAGCATGCTTGGATAAATAAACAGAATAACAGCAATATAAACATCATCATCATCATCATCATTCGGCGCTTTAGGCAAAATATAAAACATAATATAAAAAAGTGCAGATAATGTATTTAATGGTGCAATAGTGCCAGACAAACGGTTGGGAGACGAAACAAACACAGCTGGTATGGAGGTACGAAGGCAAAAAATACGGATAAGGAAAAATCGTCACCACTGTTAACACATACATCAGATACCATTCGCTGAACAATTCTCTACAACTGGATCTCAAATATCAAAACTGTTTTAATCTTGCTGTCCAGTCACACACATAGCACAAAATGTTGTGTCGTTTGCATTTTTGTGTGCATCAATTTGTAAAATACTTCATCTGCTAAAAGTGACCTGCTTTGATAGGCTTAAGCATTCTGGCAGCCTGCCAAGGTTAACGTTTACTGTGTTATGTTAATGCATCAATGTTTGGCAGCATAACTTTCTTTTCCTTATTGTTCTGAGTCAAGATGATGACATAGTCACCACAATGGGTGACTTTAAATTTCGCTTAGACCTAAGTTTTAAACTATAGTTTTAGACCAAAACTCGGTTTAAAACCTAATTAATGCAAAATTTAAAGTGACGATTAAATCCGGTGTTAAGTAGGGTTTTAAACCCGACGCTTCCGCTGAAACCAAAGTTAAAACCGAACATAATACCAAACTTCGGTTTAAAACCAAACTTAATCTGAACAATCCAGTTTCAAACCTGATCTCCGTAATGCATCGAGATAGGTGTTTCTTCTTAAAGACTAGTCTTAAAATTTGGTTTAAAACCAAAACCACTTTAACTTTCGATTTAGCAAAAACAAGATGGCGTTTGTTTACCCAGCGGTTGCTACTGCTGCCGGCGTTCTAGGGCCCAATCGCCTGCGACATGCGCCTAATGTAGAGCACGACTCATGTTTATCTGACGAAGAAGGGTTTCTTTCAATGCGTATCGTCTGCATATTTATAGGGTACCAAGGAAGCAGGTTTTCAGTTTAAAACTTAAATTTAAAACCGAGTTTAAAACTGAAGTTAATCTGAGCATTGGTTTAAATGTCCAGACAGCCACTTTCAAAATCATAGCTCAAAAGCATGTGGCTATCAAACAAGTTTGTTTTATCTACACTAGAAAAGCAATCCTAACTTGCCCAATAACGACAGCCTAGCCTAACAACAGCTGTTAAAGTTACTTCTAATCCATGACACACCATATGCCAAATATTGATTTCATTAAATAATTAAATATTAAATACATAAGCAAGTACAAAGATAAGATTTATTTTGATTTCTTTATTTGAAGATCTGATAAAAGCAGCTGAACAGAAGAGCTTTTGCCGAAGATCAAGAATAGATTACCAAAACCCCCTGAATTAGTCAAGACGTCAACATACTGACGTAGGGGTGTGACATTTTCACTTATTACAGACAGCATCAAAGGCAAATGCCCGTTAGTACCATTGCACCCATTAAAATACATATAATAACAACTTGCATTCAACAACATACTTCCCAGCTTAGACAACAACTAGGCATACCAGTTTACAGCAAAATTTTCTCATGAAATAAGCACTTCATTTGGATGCAAAATATGTGTAAAAATATGCAATAAAAATTTAAAATATGTAGCTTATACATGTAGGCTTATATGCAGCAAGAATTACAAAACATAATGCAAATACGAACATTGCAGGTGGATTTTTGCAATTTTTTTGCTGCAATGACATGCTAGCATAAAACCGGTATACCTACCCAAGAGCAGCAGCTAGTAACTGACTTCTTAACTAACATACATACAATCAGTCTGAGTCTGTGTGTGGTCTGATGAATCATACCTGCTATGTTGCCCGTGGGAATAACTGGAGTCATCTCATTCGCTGCTGAGTCTTCCAGCACTGACACACTTTCTCTGATTAGCAGCTCACCTGCACACAGAACCAGCAGCAACTTTTGATAAGGACCAGGTAATAGTGATGACACTCTGGCCAGTTTCCGGTGCCAGTGGTGGTCAGTGAGTCGTACTTTTCTGGTGAGAGATGTTTCGGGTGCCAGAAACTGGCGCCAGATAGAAATAATCAATTTCATGCCGAAAACCATCTGGAAAGCTCAATTGTGATTAGTCAGTCTGAGCAGACAATAGCACTGCTTGTTTGCTTGTAAAAAAGATGAAAGATGAAGTGGAATGACGAAAGCATTCTTCAACTCGAAGGAAAGTCCAAAAAATGAATTTTTGCTGGCAAATTGAATCATGGTTTCTGGTACTAGTCGACTGGTGTCCGTTTCCGGCGACAGAAACTGGCGCCGGAAACAGGAGCTAGAAAATGGTCAATGTGTCATCAACAAAAGGCCTACAAGTAATATCGATCAATCACTGATCAGTAATATCAATGATTCGATCAATCACTGGACCGATCAAACTCAATCAGCCAATCTAACAACCAAGCAACCAAACAACCAACGCATTTAGATAGTGTCACATGTCGCAAATGAATCCGGCGCACACGATTGAAGATTTACAAGGTGCAGTGCTTAGAGCAACATAATCTCTTAGGGTTAGTTTATCACCGTTTTTCTTAACTAACCAGTGGCGCTCGACAGCAGCCTACTCGCCTTCACCATCCTACGTGAGCAAATTTCTAGCACATTGCCAGTAGAAATTCAGAAACTACTCATTGGCTGTATCAAATAGAATGCTTTGCAGTGAACACCAGTTAAAACTTTCACTAGATAACACTGAAAGCAAACTGTGTAATAAAACTAACAAGTTTTTTTTTGTAAACTGGCAACCAATATCAAGCTAAACAATATCAGCTGAGAGTCAGCTAGCCAAAATAGCCAAAACAGATCAGATGACATGTGACATGGCTGTTTGGCAGAATTAGCGATATATTAGAATGAGTGATACATTTACAACACTGCCTGACAAATGATATATTTATGGAGTCAATGTAAGCTATGCAAAACCTGCACTAGAAATCCTTTAATCAAGATAGTCAAACAATCATATGGCTAGGCTCTCCCAGATTGGCAATGCGCCAGTATAGCAACACAAATTAATGTCTAAGCATCATTGTTAAGCAGTGCACCTTGCTGCTATGAATCATACTACACACTATATAAAATAAGATCTGATAAAAATCACTTGACAGTACCTGATGAATCTGCTCTAAGAGGAGCTTGTTTACTTTCACTCATTGCAACACCCCGACCTGCCAGGACATTTGAGTTCTCCCTGCACGATCATTACCAACATGAAATCTATGTGAAAGTCAATACAATCATTAACTACGAATAACTACTACAAACACTATTTCGTCAGCTTGCCATGACCAGTAAACGAGCGACTTCATAAACTAGGCACCGGTAACATTTTCTGTCTTTGGCCTGTTGGACCATTTCAACCAAGCCCTTCAAACACTACTTACTACATGTCCACTACTAATACAAGTGCTAATATTCAACTTCTGTTTAGATCAGATTACTTCTACATGGTTAGGTTATGTTTCCAGCTGGAAAATATTCTTCTTTTTATTCAGGTTTTCTGCCGGGCATCAAGCAACAAATAGAACTGTAACCATAACTAACAACTAAATATGTATTGTCAAGCTAACAAGATATGCACAAAACAGCAAGACAATACACATGTCATAATGTGCTACGATTAACATCATATTTCATAAAAAAATTACACAAGCTAGTATGACAGATCATGAAAAGCAACCAACTGGCCTGCTTTTGACATATTCATTATTCTTCAAACATTAAACCGTTCATTAAATTGCTGTTAGCTGTTGAAGCCTATTACAGTCACACAATCAATTTCAAAAACAATCTGAATTTCACCACTTACATGAACGCTATGCTCAATACTTAACTTAACAAATAAAATAGTGATCAACAGAGTAGAGAAAGTCAATATAATGCAGTTATATAAACTGAAAAAAACCCACTCTGCTCTGGATACCCAGACAGACTCCACATGACGTTGAGCTGACTGCTGAGACTTCGCTGGACTTCCAGCAGAAAATCTCTTACTCCTTTCCATCGCCAAGCGGATATCACGAATTGCCCTCTCGACGGCATCATCTTTCACCCTTGGACTGTCTGCAGTACCGGAGAAAAAGTCCATCACTTCAGTCTCAGACACGGGAAACTTGATGGAACTATCCAATGCAGTGTCGGACTGTGTTGCTGATGAAAAGTTTGATGGTGAAGAGGTCCGTACTGAAGTATGTAGTTCATCAGTGTCACTGCACGAAAGACCATCTTCGACAGCAGGCAAACAGCCATCAACAACATCCACAGTTATATCTTCTTCCAGCGTACTGACATTGTCACTGTCACACTCGGTAAGCTCGGGTGACAGACGGATCGTCTGATCTGCAACGGGATCATCTGATGTAGTAAACAGGACAGCGTCCGGCAGCATGCCGGAGTAACGAAATGGATCAGACCTCCGAGCAGAGTCATCACTCAGGCTTTCCCACATCTGTGAACTCTCAACCACAACATTATTGCATTCACGACTTCTTGTCGAGTCTTTTGCAATGCACCTCCCTTCAGTGCTGTCTGTGCCGATCACTGTCACATTTGCTTTACTCTCGGCAGGGATGGTGTCCCATAAAATGGTTGAAGGCTGGGTGCTGCTGCAGCTTTCAGGATTGTGTTCATCAAATGCAGCCTCGTCAACTTCGCACACTTCATGTAAGCCAAGTACAGACAAATCTACCGACTCACTGTGAGATGGCGTAGTTGCTTCCAGTCGCTTGGCAACGCCTGGCGAACGTTTCCGAAAGTGTGCAAATTCGCCACGCAGAATCGTATCGGGTGAAGACTGGCCAATTTCAGATGCAGAGTCACTGCAGCTCTTCACACTTCCAACATCAGGAATGTTGTTACGAATCTCAGAAACTGCACGATGACGGGTAACGTCGTTAACGTTGCTGCTTTCAGGTTGTGAATGTGCAAATTCTTTCCCACTCAGTCCAGTTCTAGACAGAGAATCATACTGACCGACAGTGACAGCTGCTTCGCCAATCTTTGCACGGGAATTAACTTTAGTTCCACTGTTGGCATCATTGCTGTGATAACAATTCGCATAGTCACTGTTTGCACTGCAATGCTCCGAAATCAAACTGTCTATCTGCATATCAAATTCAGGCTGAAATGACCTACGCTGCACATCGCTGCATGCACTATTTTCTGTCGCAGTAATACATGAACTGTTCATACCAGAACCTAAGTTCATAACAGTTGAGACATTCAAGCTATCTAAATCACTGTCATCATCGTCAGCAAAATTCTGAATTTCCTCTTTTGAAGTAACATTCTGAAATTCGCATGGATGGCTATTGGTATCCACTGTCATACATTCTCCTCGGTAGAATTCAGAAAATGAACGACGAATTGGTACAAAATCAGTTAAACCAGCAGAATCGCGCCAATCAGCATCAAATGTGCTGGAAAATGATGTTCGAATTCCAACAGGAAAGTGTTCTTCTTCATAGTCTGACATTGTTGCAGAGAGATACACTGCAACACAGTAAGTTCACACAATACTTTACACAAAAATGTACGATTGAAAGCACCCTTTATATGCTATAAAACAACTTTAAGCACAAATTTTTAGTATACATTTTTGATAAAAATACAAAAAAAATAAAACATTTTAACAGTACATAAATTGTAATGGCCATGAATAAAATGGCAAATCCAGAAGTCAAAAATGACAATACATAAAACCAAAATGGTCAGACTAACACAACCGTAAAAATACCAAAAATGACCAAATTAATGAACAAGCAGTGTTGCAAAGTATTTAAATACTTCGAGTATTTAAATATTATTTAAATATGTAGACAGTATTTAACAGCATGCATTTAAATAGTTTTAAATGGCTGGTATTTAAAGTAATATATAAATAGTTTTAAATGGTATTTAGTTCAATGAAATATTGGAACTTTTGTTTCACAAAATTTAGTAAATTATAGAGCTGTCACAGTTGACGCGTTAATTAATGCATTAATAAATTAATGCGACGCGCGTTAAAAAAATTAACGCACATGCGCAAATTTATTTCATTCAGTTACTAAATTCTGTGCAGCAAAAGTTCGGATATTCCATTAAACTGCGGTTATATGACAATCGAATGAAATCAAGTAACTAAACTAGTTTCGTTTCATCACTACTGTAAATAAGCGTAATAGTTTTCACAGCGATCGGCCAACGGAGCTCGGAGATCTTGCTTTGAACAAAAACATTTGCGGTAAAACGTAAGCCCGCCGTCTTTCAGGCAATCGGGCAGACTATTGTCGTATGACAAAATGACAGAATAGGTTGTGCTACAGAATACAAAAATACGTCAAATCTGACCGTGTATTTTATTAGTTCATAATTATTAGTCCCCCGGAGCTTGCGGAGCGGACTAAAGTTTTAGCCCAGATGTTTTTTATTTATTTCAACGTGAGATCTCCGAGATGCGTGGGCCGACTGGCATGAAATTTTGCACGATGGTCAGCAATAAGCAATTTTATAATGCTGGTCTAAAATTTTGGGGGGCACACCCCCAAAAAAATTTCAGGGGCCAAAAAACATGCAAAATTTAGCCCAATTTTGGACGACTTTGAAGTTCGACGGCGAATATCTCCAAAACAAATGAAGATATTCGAAATCGGATTTTTACTTTATCTACCGCGATTCCTCCTGCGTTAGGCGAAACAAGTCCAGTGAACTTTGGTCCAGTAACCTTGGAGATCTCGATGTGAACTTCTACCCACCTAAAGCATATTTTTCGGAAGAACATATTTCGGCCCCTAGG
>Ga0209367_1009193_pt1 | contig 13443 bp, 8 predicted proteins | sample WorMetLIZISLAND2_FD_187412 | JGI IMG/M metagenome (GOLD analysis project Ga0209367, IMG submission 187412) | Marine gutless worms symbiont microbial communities from Max Planck institute for Marine Microbiology, Germany - Olavius geniculatus... ... | reverse complement strand
CTACCGGATTCATCTTCCAGCAGGACAGCGCACCAGCACACACAGCGCGCAGCGCAGGAAACTGACTTCGGGCCAACTGTCCAGATTTCATCAGAAAAAAACCAATGGCCTCTAAATTCGCCGAATGCAAACTCGGTGGACTATCACGTGTAGTGTGCAATGTTGGAGCTTACCGCAAGCTTAAAACAAAGCCAAAAACAATCGCGGAACTCAAGGAATCGCTTCAGATTATCTGGAGCAACCTACCACAAGGACCGATCGACAAGACTGTGAAAGACTTCCCAAATTAAGCGACTGAAGGCTTATGTTGAAGCCTGGAGCTGTCGGTGGACACTTCGAACATTCACAGTGACAATGGAATTTTGGCATCTGATCATTAGTTAACTGTTTTGTTTGACTTGTTTTAACGATGTTATTGAACTGGTGTCGTATAGCTTGAACATTTTTTCACGCTGAAAAATCGGTAAGCGGTCATGTTAAAAAATCTATAACTTCGTCATTTTTTTCAATGGAATCAAATTTTATTTGGCATTTAGCCGTAGAACAATTTAGTAAATAAATATCTAGATTTTCAGATTAAAATGCTAAACGGTTGCTGAGAAAACAACGAAAAACTTTAGGGGGCTACTTTTTTCTGCCGCACCCTGTAGACAGAATATAGGCAGTATGGTCGGCCCACTTTTGTGATAGCTTTGCTTCTTAATATGTTCTCATTTAAGTTTTATTGACAACAATATTAGTTCTTTTAGTTTTCTTGCTAGATTAAACTAGGCTGGCAGTTTGCATATGATATTCCCAGTGCAATAGTGTGTAAAACGCATAGGCCTAGGCCTAATGTGGATATCACATCACTCTCTTGCACTCCACTGTACATAAGTCTAATCATTCAGTCTCGCCTCTGCCGCAAGCGCTGAGCCTGCGGTGACAACTGACAACGCCGCAAATATGCAACAGACCGTCAGTTGAATGAACCATGCCAAATGATCGTGACAGCAAATGATCCACAGTGTCACTGTGCCATACTGGCTTCAGAATTGCGGCTCGTTGGCGGACCGAGAGTTGCAGTCATCGTGCACAGCGCAGCACAGCACATCTCTGTGGTGAGCGATCAAGCACTGCCAGCAGCCTGTGTCCGATTATAGGATCGCCTCCCAGAAAAGTCTCCCTCGACCAACAATTTACCGGCAAAAATCCGCCCCGCCCGGGCGGGCGGGACGGATTTTTACCGGTAAATTGTCGGCCGGGGGAGACTTTTCTTGGGAGGTATTTTTTAATTGGGAGACTTTTTATGGAGCCGGCGATATTTTAATTTTAATAAAAGAGAGACATATCAAATCCGTGATTATCTCTCTCCGGGCGGATTTTTCATGAGGGAGACATTTTAATGTGAAACCGGCGCTCCAGTGAGAGTTTTTGACCGGGTTGTCGCAGCGCAGCATTGCCCCATTTGCTGCAACGTACGGCGACTTAATAGAGATGGGTCAATATAATCGATGTATCGTTTCGTAGTAATCATAATCACAAATGTCATGGTGAGTGCCCAGTCTACATCAATGAGACCGACAGTCCAAGTTTCGAAAAACCAGTTAGGCCTATTGGTTTTGATGTCCAGCTCTGCGAAAAGCCCAGGCAAAATGAGGACTCCTGAAGCAAGTTTGTTCCAGATAGTTGGACTGCTGAAGGCACGCTTCCCGAACTGGGTCTGTGATTTTCTCATGAAAAAAGCTTCGTTGGTTCAATGTGAAAAAACAGACCTGGTGTGCGGCGGATGCCAGTTTTTTCGATGTAAAATTTGACGATGTTGATGAGATAATGAAGGACAACAATGCTGTAGATAGCGAGTGACGTGCATCAGAATAAAGTAAGTAAAGTCAGTAGTCAGTATTTGTATACCGCTCTATAATCAAAACAGACTACGGCGCGTGACGAATGACGACGATTTAGAATTTATTAATCTTCTGAGATTTTGACTTCAAAGTTATTCATGAACGAGGATATGAATCAGTGATTGGCAATCGGTCATGGCGCAGAATGCAAACTTTTGGCCACTGGTTGTCCCTGAAGCTGAAACATTTTTAGCATTTGGACGTTAAATTTTTAGTGGAAGTGGCAAATCTGCCTATACTTTTCTGAAATTTATGAACCCAGAACACCGCTGGTATTTTGTAATGTCGCCAAAGAAAAGGGGCCCTTGCACCGTGCACAAATTGCACACTTAAAGCGCGTACACAGCGATGTAACTGAACTGAAATGACATGGTTTAGCTTTTGACGAATTGACCGTTAGAAAACAGCAATGCATTACAGTAACCACCGTTTAACGGCGTCGATGCTCGCTTGTTGGCCAGTTCGTCAAAAACGAAACTGTCAGCTCAGTTAATATAAGCCTTAGTTAAGTTAAGTTCATTTAAGTTTAGTTACGTCGCTTTGTACGCGCCTTTAAATATGCCACTGAGTGAGTGTTTATCTATTGACGAAGTCTCTCAAAAGCTGAAACCTTTTTGTAAATAGCCTATTGCCTACGTATACATGTTAATGTTTCAGTGCAACTTTTTTCAGCAGCGAGGGGCCATAGTAGGTCGCCACCTCTTAAATACGCCACTGCTCATAAAATATCGATATCATAATATCGGTGTCGTATCGAAATCGCCCCATCTCTGCTGCTACCTACCGCATTGGCGGCCTGTCATTGAGTTGCAGTCAGTCACTAGCCGTAGTAAGCCTACTACGGCGTAGGCTGAGTGTTATAGCCAATGTGCGCCGTGTTTGTAATAATGTCAGCGTAGACATAGACCTACGCATGTCGCTTCTGTCATCTGTGCGACTGCAGGCCGCAACTGTGTCCGAGTTATTAAACGAACGCTCGTTGTGCGGTCGATCTGAGCAGTTAGCACGCACAGATTAGTCTACAGTTGGTGACAGTAATCTAGGCAGACTATACGTAGGTATGAAATTGACCAGGTCGTTGACTGTTTTCTTAGGCGGATTTATAGGCATGTTCAGCATTGTTCGGCCCCACAGCAGGCAGCAGCGCGACATTTTCTGGGGCCTGTGCGGGCCTCTGTTGTACGCCGCAAGGCAAAACGTAAATTTTACTACGTTACATAGGTCTACTTATTTCCTGAACACAGAATTTATGTGAAGGACTGCGGACTCCAACTTTTGACCGAACAAAGTCTAGTCGGGTTCAACCGGTGAAGGGTGAAGTGAAGCCTTGTCTGTTTTAAAACACCTACGAGTACGTAAATGTTTAGGCCTATAGACTATAGTGTTCTCTGCTGATTTTGACCGGCGCAGTGCAGTGCGTTGCTACTACGGTATTAATAATCTATAATAAGATGACTGATAATGCGACTTTTATGTTAACAGGTTTGCAAAATATGGGCCCCAAGGCCATGCGTCGTTGGTCTTGTCGCATCAATGAAGTCAGCATTATGAACGCCGAACCGCCGGATTAACTGATAGTCTACTGAAATGGGTGACCGTTTGCGGATATACGGTCTTGGTGTTTAATTAATTAAGAGTCATCTTGTAGGCACTGTGTAGCGACGATCAGTCGTTGCAATAAAGGCAGCAGCGGTTGCCGAAGCGTCAACAAATTAATAATTTATCAGTCAGTAAAGGTTGTAATTTGACAAATTTATTGGCTGCTTATTGCACAATGCGGTAGTCTGAGATTGGCAACTATTATGCAACCACAAACGGACGGACACACGACATTTTTCGCAAGATTACATTTTTTCCCATACTTTTTATCCACCCTACCTCATGAGTGGGGATGTACATGGGATACACTGCAGGCAGTCACGTGACATGTGAAGCTGTTAGTTGCCAAGACAACGAATCTAAGCTGTTGATGCTGCTGCTGCAGCCGCCCACCTGATGAGCTCAGCTGAGTCAATTATCCAGTGTGCGGAAAAGTTCCCTCCTCGTGGATTTGCGATCAATACAAATCGCGTTCGCTAAATCATTTGTGCGGCATGCTTTTTGCAATGCCGGCTATTGCATCAGATGTTACCGTAGTGTGGTCTGCTTGTCCGTTTACACGATCAACCAATCGTCAAACAAACATCGAGCAATTAGAGCACACGTCGTGCACGTGTATTTTGCTGGATGTTTGCTCGATGATTGCTCGATGTTTGCTTGATCGTGTAAACGGGGTATTATGCACTCTACTTAAGCCGTTGGACAAAACAGGATGCCGTTTAGCAGAGACGCTGAAACACAGTACATAATTATAGGCTTATACACGTCATAGGTGGGTGCGTACATGTATATATTGTGTACTGTGTACTGTGTATTGTGTACAGCGCATTAGAGGTTTTGACGACAATGCGCTATATAAATTTACATTTGACATTTGACTGTGACTAAACTGGCCTCATTGCCTAACGCTGTGTTAGACGGGGCCCAGTCCCCGCGGAAAGAGAAGATTTAGAGGTCTGAGCCCTTTCCACCTTTCTGTCTTCGGTCAGAATTTGTGTTTTAATTTTTGGGTGGCACTGATATATCGATTATCGACTAGTCCCAAATGACACAGACTGAGAATTCAAATTTTAGAATTAAAAAACAAGATTACCAATTTTGACAAACTAGCCTACTAAACTTTTACATGTACTTACTACAAGTACATATATAGGAATGTGCAAACGAATCTTTACAAATTTAAAAATGGTTAAATTTGTGAATTTTTTACGAGTTCTACAATGGCACATGTAAGTCACAAAATTTCAATCTACGGTTTTACACAGGCTGTAGCCATGCACACGATTTTTTTATTGCAATGACACGTTAGAAATGCTTGGACTTGAGTTGCTTTGCACTGTTTTTTTATAATTTACACCACACCGATGCAGCTCGGGCTCGACTGCGATCTGCAGACCAAGGTCGTCTCAGGTCAAACGTGGTCGTCTCGTGATCACGTACCACTTGCTTTGGTCGATTAACGCAGCTTCTGCTCATCGGCACCAATGTGGAACGACTGTCTGTCTGGATTGTAAGGCAATGACGTTTGCAGACAGTGTTTCGAATCCCGCATCAAATCACTGCTTTTCGATGGTACTTTCTCGTAACATGCGCCTCTGAGAACTTTGTTTAAGGGACACTGTATAACTCCACAGTATGATTGATTAATTGATTGATTTATAAATATACTGTGAGTTATCACAGACCATATATAACCCAGGCTGTATATGCTGTTACAGCTGAAAGGCCGGGAAAGTGTGATGGCACCGAGCTGATGACGTCACGGTCACTATGACAACTGGACCGCGTGACGTCATCACCCGCCGATGACGTCATTATGTCGTCGCAGCAAGACGTCGCCGCCGGTCTCAAATTCGTAAGTTGTCAAATCACCAGATAATATTCTTAGCGCTGCATTGGCGTATATATGTGGCAAGAAGTGGATAGCGGGCTATTGTCTTCCTTTTAAAATTTAGTAAGTCACAAAAGTTTTGTCAAATTTCCGCACCCATCTTTTTTTCTGTTAGAAATTTGTAGGTGTTTGTAGGAAAATGTTTAACTTCGTGCCGCTGTCTCACACTTTTTCAGCCCTGCACGACGCCGTTCCATAGCTTGGTTCGGCAGTCGGCTGCAGTGAATATCAGTGGTCCACAAAAACAGGTTTTGCGGTTGCCCGTTCCGTCCGTCCGTCTGTGTGTCTGTCGATGTCAGTGTCAATGTTGAATTTATATAGCGCAATATCATGAAGCATCTTTCTTGCGCTGAATACACTAGTATTTCGTGAAAAGTTCAATTTTAAGCTGTGCCAAAGCTACTGCTGCAGAGCGATGGATCACGGAGATTGTCTGGTAATGAGTTCCAAGCCATCGGACCCCCAACAGCGAAGGCCCGACGGCCGAAACGTGCTTCGTCAAAACCGTGGAACAGTAGGCCTAGGAAGTGTCGACTGGCAGATCTCAGATGCTGTCGACTGGCGACATCGGAGATTGGGATGCAGTAGTCGAACAGGTACTTCGGCGCTTTTTCTTGAAGGTACCGGTGAACCGTCACTGCCAGCTTGGACGGCAGTCGCTCAGGAACGTCAGCCAGTACAATTCATTCTGCAGCAGACGGGATAGGCCTTGATCGAACTTGTGTTTGTCCGAACGGGATTCAGTGGCGTAGCCAGGATCTAGTTGTAGTGGGGGTACATGAGGGTGAGGTATGGGGAGGGGTGTCTTCTCCCCACGGAGAAGAGGTCTGGGGAGGTGGCTATGTCCCCTCCCCAGAAAATTTTTGGATTCTTGGTTTGAGAATGACGTGTTTTGGTGCATTTTTGGCATTTTTTTGAGTAACTGAGTAGGCTCCTAAGGGGGAAGGGCAGGTGCCCCCAGTGCCCTCCTTATGGCTACGCCAGTGACGGGATTTTGACTGGAAATCAAAACTGTGGAGCTATAGGACAACCATAGGTCTAATTGGCGCTTCCGGTGTGTGCCATTCAACGTGTATAAAACGTGAATGTTTTATTATTGTCGGTTGTAAATAAGACATCGTGTGGGAATTTTGTCAAAATTGCATGCAGAGCGCGCTCAAAGTGGACGTGACGTTACTGGTCAACAAGGCAGATGAGGCGGAGTCTAGTCGTCGTCGTCCAATCATCGTCGTCGTCGTGTCCAACGTGACCAGGTCACGTGACGTGGTGAAAATGGTCCTGCAGAAGCTCGGAATGGACCAGCGGCACGTGCTATTGATGCAGCTTGTGGCGGAAGTCAACTATAGGTCGCACGATCGCGGTGAGCTGTCTGTCGAAAAATTGCGAGTACCTGCCTCCTCTGACAACTTTTTTAACGCACGACGCCGCTAGTAACATCATACACGCACACTCACAAATCACAAATACAGAGGCATGTTCAGCATGTTCGGCCAAACACGGACCTTACCTTAAAAGGGGCCCACGTGGCCAGAAAATGGCGTGTTGTGACATACGTTCACTTGGTGCAGCACAACATTTTTGCACAAACATGTAGCCTACATTGACAACCTCTGGAAGTCTGTTGATTTTCAAGGTCATACGTTAATGGCCAAAGTCACATGGTTTTTGCGTGCATTATAGGCCTTACTGCGGCTACTCGCGGGCAGTACTTAACCTTGAGCAAGGCGTGACAGTATAATTTTCTGAACATAAAATTTGTGTGATGGGCCCAAATTTTTACCTAATCGGGTTTAAATCTGACCCTCATTCACGCAGAGAGTGTGTGTGAGAATAGGGGGGGTTGCAGAATAAACAAATCTGTCAATTAACAAGTGATCATTTCACACGCTTTCTCTGCGGTTATCGTACTAATTCACGCCCAGTCATAATTATGAACAACGACAAGTCATTCAACAGTGTCAGCCATGCATGTGGCGTACTATAATCTACTGTATGCGTGAGGATGTACTACACGTACCGTGACGTAGAGTGTGACGTAAAGGTTAAGCGGTGTGTATAACAATGGGAAACCCATACTCATCGCAGAGCTGTGGAGCGGCACCTGCCATACGTGATCACTGATCACAAGGTGTTGCCTGCCAGCCACCCAATACAAGTGAACTCTCCTCCACATAACCCCAATCAAGCACGCCGCTACTCGATTTACCTACCGGGAGGGATGGAAGGCTGAGTACAATTGGTGTTGGTTATATACTGAGATGGCTTACCCTATCCGAAGACGGTCCGTTATTCTATAGTAATTGATATCGACCCGACCGGGAATCTAACTTTGATCTTAAGTCCACTGACAACATTTCTGAAATAAACTGAAATGATCATTTCAGAAGTTTATTTTTTTTCATTTCAGTTCGGTTGACTTCTGTCGCTTTGCATGCTTCTTTACGGTGCCAAGTCGCGTGTTCATGTATTATTTGTACAGCAGAAAGTACGAGACATAAAAAATGTCTAGGTGAACGCGCACATTGTGTAGTCGATAAAATTGATTAAAGCAGACTGACATGCAACGACACAGCGTATAGTCAGGTGGTGCACCTCAAAATGAGTAGCCACGTTTTTTCAGCAGTTTGAAAATCGTGCATGTGGTTCACCAAGCGTCTACAGTGTAGGGGTCTACTGACAGCAATGCTAAGGACATTTGCAGCTTGGTTACTTTCTTTCAAACATGACATTTTTGTTACTTTGCACTCGCAAATACGACAATTTGAGTCACTCACGGTTTCAGTTTAGGACAACGTCTTCAGCGGTAGCCATGTATTAGTAAGTAAGTATGTAAGTAAATTTAATTTATAAAGCACACAATGTCGACCAGCGAGAAACTTGCCGAATCTGAGGCGCTGGGGTGAGGAGTGAGGCGGGGCACTAGACATGGCTAGAAGTTGAAAATATAATGTTTTGAGTTGGCGACGGAAGAAAGATATTGAACAACTATTGCGAATGTCAAAAGGAAAAGAATTCCAAATAGTAGGGGCAGCTACGGAAAAACTTCTAAAGCCAAAACACGTACGGACACGAGGCACAGACAACAGATTAGTGTCAAACGAGCGTAATGTACGAGCTAGAGTGTAATGTTCAAGAACAGAGTTCAGATACGCAGGCTGAGTGGTGTGGATGGTGTTGTATATAATGCAGGCGATTTTGAATTGGATGCGCTGGTGAATGGGAAGCCAGTGATAATGTTTGAGCAAAGCAGATGAGCTGGTCGACTGACGGTTGCGGTGGTGTCTCCTCGAATCCTGGGAGAGCTTATAGTGCGCCACCCTCCCCTCTACCTAGTGGAAAGAAAGCTTGCTGCCTTCTCGCCAGTCTCTCGACATCGAATTTCGGCCGATTTTCAAAAGGGCGCTCCAAGACAAATTACTGGCAACGCCGCGGTAACGTGTTAACCACGGGCAATGGTTAAAGTGATTATTATAAGAATATCATTACCATCCAGCGACGACGCGTCGTGGGTTAAAAAGTAGGCGGTGCATGAAGTTGCGATTTTCCGACAGCTAGGGGAAATTATAGTGTGCTCAAAATTTTAATTTTTTTTACTCCTAAGTTTTCAAAAATGGGGGATTTTGGCCCTAAATGTTGCATTTCTGGACGAAGTTATCCGACAAAAAGAAAACTTTCTAACAATTTTTCGACAGGCCAAAATTTGGAGGGTCAATTGCCCCATGTGCTCTGGCAAAACGCCATTGATACCATTACCATCATTGAAATATACTGTACGTGATGAAGCGCTGCTTTGTGATGTGTGCGTCAAGCAGGTGAGTGTTGCATGGATCTGGTGATGAGCGATAATGAGTGCCCGTTATCAGTGTACAGTCGACACCCAAAACACTGCGTCAGGTCAGTCATTCGCTATCATAGCAACGTGTCTCTGACACTATTACGTCATCATTACGTCACTGTTGTTTAGTTTTTCTCGGTGACTGGTTACTAGTCTGAAGGTCACTAGTCCGAATTTGGTCAGGTCCCAGTAAGTAAGTAAGTAAGTAAGTAAATAATTTATATAGCGCGTTGAGTGTAACAACCTCGAACGCACTGGATGTGCTAGTAAAACGAAAAGTAAAAATGTTTTAGATGACGTCTGAAAGTAGGTAAACAGTGTGAACTGCATTTGAGAGTGTTCGGCAGTGCGTTCCAATTATGGACCAGCATGTCCAAAAGCATGGTTTCCGTAGGTTGCCATCTTGATCCGTGGAACCGGCTTGATCCGTGCAGCTAACCACGGCTTGCAGATCGCAGATGTCCGCGACCACCAATGCTGGCGACTGGCTGGCAGAGATCGATCAGGTATCCAGGAGCCATGCTGTGTCGACATTTTGTACACTTGAATGCACAGCTGGAACCTAATCCGGTCATAGAAATCCAGCCAGTGTAAAACATGGCGCCGGAAATGGGTCTCTCTTGGATCGTACTTGCCGCAGTTTGACACAACTCGTGCAGCTACGTTGAGAACACGTTGCAGCTTGGCTATCTTCTTCTTTGGCGAGCCGGCCAGTAGACTGACACAATAGTCGACGTGGTTGGCGACGAACGCGTGAACCAGTCTGGCGATGGAGTCGTCATCTAGCGAACGTCGGATACGTCGTAGTTGTCGCAGCTGGAAAAGCACTTGGCACTGTGCGAAGTAACGGACATCCGCATAGTTGCCATATCTGCACTCGGCGTCGACGACTTTTTTTGTTACTCAGTGGTTCTGCGTTTTCATTTGCATTTTTACAATGACAATGCAGAATATATTAAGTTTCATATTTCTATTTCTTATTTATATTTCGCACTTTTTACGCCGGCCGCCGCCCGTATCAAACGACGATGCTGCGGGTTGTAATGGAATTGAGGCAGTAGATAGAGTTTCAGTGTCACTGAGCTAATTTAAGCTGCTGTGTAGCGCCGCCAGTCCGTAGGCCTACACTTGATTTCAACTGCTTTAGGCTCGACGTATTGCGTATTGGCAGAACTTTTATGAACTAGTCTAGTACAACGCGCGGTATTTCGCATTGATTATTATAATATTAAATCACGCGCTCGAAGTTATGCATTGGCCGTTCATTTTATTGCTTCTTTCATTAAGCAGGAAATAGCAGGACTTTTATTGAATTTTTACAGCAAGTGCACTTTGCGCTGTAACAGAGAGACGGTCTTTGTTGACATTTGGTATGATTATTTCTTTTTAGGCGAATGGCCCAATATCCAGGCCGCTGACTTAGAGGGGATGGGGTGGAGTTCTTTGGGTCCTTTTTTCACTGGTTAGGGGACCTGGGGAGCGCTGTCAGCCGATATCCTTTCTCTTGAAGGGCTTTTTACATTATTTTTAGAACTCAGGATAACCTGTCCTAACACGCGTTTCTTATTATAGGTTGTGGCGTATGTCTGATACCGGTAGAGCCTATCTGCGTGAATTTGTGACTGTGTTTGAACGGTAAACCGCTTCATTATATAGCCAGCCACTAAGATTAACTTAGCCTTCTATCCTTACGGGCCCGTGTGTGCCCTGCAGGAGTATGTAAATCGAGTACCAGGCTACCGGCTTGCCTGCCTGAGGTAAAGCGGGTGCGTTCACTGGTGGCAGGAGTATGACTTTCCATAGCTTTGAGATCGGTATTTTACGAAGAGCTATATGTGCAATTGTGCACCCTTTAACCTTTCTTAAACCCTTACAGTACGTTGCGTGCATATACGCTTTTGAGTGTGCGCCACTGACTATAGTCATGATCGACATGTAGGCCTACATGTATGTATGGTTGTTGGCTGGCTTGCTGACTGTGAATTAATGATACAAAACTTTTATTAACCCATAAGTAATTCGGTTGTTGCATGACAGGCATCTATAGCTATTCAGCTATTCTGGCTTGCGCCCATTGCATTGTGGCCTGTATACAGCATACAAAGTCGTCGTGACAAATGTCGCGCCGGCGTGATGTGTCACGCTCGAATGCCGGCCGGCAATGTATCAAAACACGTAACTTAAAACACCGCTATAACAGAGCTGTAGAGGCGTATACCCCGTTTACACGATGAAGCTGGCTAGGCGAGCTGGCTCGATGTTTGCTCGATGTTTGCTTGATCGTGTAAACGGGGTATTACACTTCATGCACCAATCGGCCGCCACTACTGTCTGTTGTAATGGTCATCAACTACCTACTTAGGCGTGCTTTCGGTTGACGTCCGTTCAGTAAAAGAATCTTGTCTTTAATTTTTTTAGGATTTTTGAGAATTAGTGATGCAGTTTTTTTGGTTTGTTTTCAAAGTTTTACTGCAACAGAACTGTTTGCACGTAGTCTGTTATGCTGCAGTATTTTTGCTTTACCTCTCTTCAGTGTGTCACTTTGTTTTATGAACAGCTGTGTAATATTATACAACGTGTCATGAAAAAAATGTTCTAAAATATTTCTCCATTCTGTTTTTGCCACACTGCAACTAAAATAAATGGGACATTTTTACGTCTACCCAATACCCATGCCGTATAAAATGGGATGCTATCTTCGCATCGTGCGTGTTGCAGGTTTATCCTGGAGTGGAGACGCACTGTTAATGGCCCCCGCAGCAGCAATAGAACCGTCGCTTCTACCATCGCTCTGGTTAGTAATTCAGGATTGCTGAGACTTCGTTTAGTCACTGATAAATTCTTGTCTGTATTTGACGGGGGTATAGGAAGGTTTACTCTCGCATGCACTAAATCGCTGACCACTGCAGACAGCATTTGTTGATGATCAGAGTTGTTAGCAATACTGACATAGTTTTGCAAATAGCAATAGCAATACCTGGTGGAAAAAATATTGCAATACTGATTGCAATACTTTTGGGTTCAGCTGAGTGAAGGACTCTGGTATTCAGTGTGAAGATTAAATTATCAATCGTTTGTTACAGATGAACTCGACGTCGAATATCACATCACGTCTACGCGATCCGCACACGTTTCACATTCCGTCTGATCCGCACGGTTCGTCGGGATCGTTACGGGCGGACGTCTGGCGTCATGGCTTCCACCACAGCTCGAGTGTCCTATACGAGCACCCAACAGCTCCCACGGCGGCAGCCCAGGGACTAGGCGTTCCACACGGATTCCGCAATCCGGCGGCGCAAGGACTGCAAGATATGCGGTTCCGCGATCCGCAGAGTCCAGCCGATACGCGCCTATCATCCAGTCATCAGTACGCAGTCCACCACGATTCTCAAGGATTCTTCGTCCGTCGTCCACGTCGGGTTTCCGACTCGCACGAATACCGCGGCAGTGCACGCGGACTAGACGATCCGCGGGAAATCCGCCGTTCCTGGGCGTCGGTCGGCGGACGGCTGCGGCCGGCGGATCGTCAGATGTATCGCAGCGACGACCTCCACCGTCCGCATTCCAATTTGGCGGCGACCAGCGCTGCTCTGTCCGACGCCGGCTCCTCCAGGACGGCTGACCCGCAGGGGATAGGAGGGCGAGTTACGTCGATGTCGGTGGGGTCGTTGGACAGCGTACAGAGGCCTCTAGTGAAGTTCTGTAGCCTGCCCGGCCTGGATGTGATCCGCCGACAAACTCGAAGCAGCACGGATGGTACGAACAGTGCGGCTAGCTGTGCGGGAAGTGCAGTGTTTGATCCTCGGTGTCTGGAACGTACTTCGACGTTCGTCTCCATGCCGTGCATCTCAGCACATCAACGTACCGCCGCCGGACGAGGACTCGCCACCAAACGATTCCTGCCTACTTTGTCCATATCAGAAGAGGTGAGTCAGTGTAGGCCGCTGATCGCTAGGGCCTACCGTAGGGATGATGTGTTCATTACAAACATTTCAAGGTCAAGCCAGTGGTTTTTGAGGCCAAGGCGTCTGAGTAATTAAGTAAGAAAAGTAACTATGACAATTTTATACTGCGCAGCAAAAGCCAGTTTAATCCTATTTAAATAAATGTACAAAACATCAGTTTATACGCTTGTTAACGGCAACATTTAAGGACTTGCACATCGAAAACAGCAAAAATTACAAAAGGTGATATTGCCCGCATCACACTGACTGTGTGTCAATGTGCTGCTG
>Ga0209367_1009192_pt1 | contig 13444 bp, 12 predicted proteins | sample WorMetLIZISLAND2_FD_187412 | JGI IMG/M metagenome (GOLD analysis project Ga0209367, IMG submission 187412) | Marine gutless worms symbiont microbial communities from Max Planck institute for Marine Microbiology, Germany - Olavius geniculatus... ... | reverse complement strand
AGGTCATTGAATTGGGCGCCAATCGAGAGTCAGTGTACGACTTCCTATTAGTGATTAATAGTAACCTAGGCCCTATCTCGCACCGTTACTGAGATACAGCGACCTATTGGCCAAAAATCGCAATTTTGCCCACCCCCTCTCATTTAGCGCCCTCGTTCGGAGTGACTTTGAATTTACGAAAAAGCTTTACGGTTCCTGAAACTAGAGTCTTCCAGGCAGCCGATGGTGAAAATTTGGTGATCCTAGCTTAAACCATTTTTGCCTGATTCACCCGTGTGACAGACGGACGGATGGACGGACGAACATACAGAATTGCGATGGCTAAGACGCGCTGAACGCAGTAGCTGCTTTCGCGCATAAAAAGCCAAGGTATGTTATTCACGAATGAAAGCTGACACGAAAACAAATAGCCCAAATAATCAAGGTGTAGAACGCTTTAGGCTATTCAATGTAGCGTGATTTTGTGTTGTGCGGTTTTATACACAGTTCAACTCGTCGTCATAAAAACGACAGTCATGTATAATTTTAAACATTATGTAAACTATTAAGACGCAGGCTCACTGTGGTTTATCCTGGTTGTGGTGTTTTTTTATTTGTATAGTATTCTTTTCATCTGTCTATTTCTGTTTTTTTTGACAAATGAACATGTTCACACATTTCTATAATTTCTTACCCGTTACGCAATTTATGCGACGTGATAAATAAACCGCTGGTAAACTGAGAGGAAGAACTGAAACTGTAGGACTATACAGGGTGGGTCAAACCAAAGTGAGCTATTGCATTTTGTCCATATCTTCGCTAAATATCGTCCAATTTTCACAATTTTGTCACACCATTTCATACTCAGGGGCATGCACACCACACTCATTATGTCGCTACACTACCTTGTAAAATAAAAATATTCAAAAACATACAATATTTGCAGATGAACAGAAGGTCTAATGATAAATTTTTAAAGTATTTAACTTAAATGTTGAAATTTGAGTTGTAGTAAGTGTCAAAATCATTGGAGGACATGTTAAAATTTTTTTCAAATAATTTGAACGATTTTACTGTGCACTAATTTTTAATGTACATTAATGCTGGTTGATGGCTGCAATTTTGCTCAGTTAACTGCATGAGCATACAGAGCAATGTATTTCAGTTGCGCGGCCCTACAAGTTGTACACTATTTTTTTGAAAGATGGAAACTTACTCCATAGCTACATGTAAATCTTTTTGACACTTATTATATATAACTCATTTAAAATTTTACTTAAGTACTTTAAAAATTTACCACTCGACCTATAGATATCGTACTTTTTTGGATATTTATATTTTACAAAGCAGTGTAGCGACATAATAAGTGTGATGTGCATGCCACTGAGTAACAAAGTTCTTCTAGAATCTACTGGTGAAAAAATCTTGAAAATTGGTCAATACTTAGCAAAGATATCGAAAAAGTACAATAGCTTACTTTTTTGGGCCCACCCTGTGGATTTACATGACATGACGAAGTATCGGACAAAAGCCGGCGGTTAAACTTCAACCTCTGACAAGTGCCACACTGCGGTAAAACCGCCTGACATAGTTTTTACACGCGACAGCATGTAATGCTAGACGCACGAGTGTCGCGCGTCTTAGCCATCGTCTAGGCGTCTGTCTGTCTGTCTGTCCGTCCGTCCGTCACACCCTGGCACTGCATCAAAATGGCGACACCTAGAATTATGAAATCTTCACTGAAGACTGCCCCAAGGACTCTAGTTTATCGTGACAAAATTTCGTGCCCCTGGGTGAGGAGATACCCCTCGAACGAGGGCGTCAAAGAAGGGTACCCCCTAAAAAGACGTTATTTTGCCGCTATTGGCTCGTTTAAAACTGTTGCAGATAAGTACAGACATACTGCACATAATTACAAGTTCTGGTGACAGGCTTTTAATATTTATCAACATTGATGACCTTAAATGACCTTAAACCCCCAAAAGAGAGGTTTTCGTAAATTTTTCGCAATTTTGGCCTGCAACACACATTTTAAGAGTAATTTGCACCAAAATGGCTGGAGACAGACCTGGACAACCTCTGAAAAGGAACTGCTAAGGCTGTCGCGCGTCTCATGAGCTTTGCTCAGATTACTTGTCATATTACAAATGTTACAGTATTAATTATTTTTTTCAATGCAAAACATAAGGTATCTTAGTAAAATATCTAAAGTTGCACTTGAATATCTCAAAAACAATACCGTTAACACAAGCTGTGATCTCAAGCATAGGTAGCTTGAGTTGTAGGTGCAGCCTCAGCCAACTATCCAGTTTTTTTTTCAAACGGCACTGCACTAAATGTCAAACTTACACAGAAGCAAATTTAAGCTATCAGGAACATTTAATGCACTGATACTAAATTAGGCAAACGGTATCACACGTAAAGTCTAAAACTTGACACTATAAGATACTGTTGCCATGTACAGAAATCTGCCAGTTAATATATAATACAAGCCGGTAGGTGATGTGGCTCGCGACTGCTACAATGGCCACTAGCCGGACACGCTCATAGACAAAGTCGAATAAAGATGACTCGGTAGTGTAACGCTAGGACGTCTGACTGGGGCTGAGGGGGGGCGTTCACTTGTGTCGTGTAGCAAGTAACACTGTGTAATCCCATATGACAGGTAACGCTCCGTAACTTTGAAATCGGTTTCCCATAAAAAGTTAACCCTTTTAACCTTTAAACAAACACAATGCCTGAGAACAAGGGTTGCCTGTAGCTTGACGAGCCAATAAAAATTTGTGCATACTATTCCACTGTACGCAGATATCATTCTACAACAAATGGTCGAGTAAATAACAGAGTAACAAATCAACAGTGAAAAAGTTGCACAGTTTGCAGCTGATGCATCAAAATACAAATCTTCGAACAATTACTGCATGAAAAATACAAACATAACTTTTTATGTACAATAAAATAAAATACATAAAGCGTGATATGAAAGTAAAATCAGCAACAACAGATTAGAAAACTTCACTCTCTGAAGACGAACCTACAACAAACAATATTTTACACTATAAGTATAATGTTTTAAAACAACACAACCTTTCTCCGTATTTAACGCTATCCTTTAACATCTTAACTTCAGCTACATTAAAAATCTTGCATTTTCGGAGTAAAATCATCTCCTGCATAGTATATTTTAAATATTGTGATGTTGTTCTTAGATAATGTTTCACAGTCTCAGTTGTACAGGGTACAGTGCAGATGTGGTGCAAAATCTCATCCAGTGCCCAAAATGATCACTGCAGTTTTTGTTCAAAACTGTCATCATTAATAAACAGTAGCACTGAGTAGTCTAAAGGTGATGAGTAAACCGCAAAACTGACCGACTATCAGAAACTTTATCTGTTCAACACTTTACCTTTAAGCAAATAGTAAGTTTAGATCTATTATTATTAGTTATTTGGCTGATGCTTTTCACACCAGTAAAAATCAGGAACCTGACTGCATCGAAAACTAAATATCTGCACAGAACTTATTTAGAAAGTCATCAGCTTGTGACGGACTTTGTTTAAAACCCTCCCCTAAGGTTTGAACCTACTTTGACTCCTGGCTCTATTTTTCACGTCAATTTTGACCTGTATGGCATGGTATATTTACCACACCAATGTAATATGTAAATAATGACACCCAGCACAGTGTAATACTGAACAGCAATTAACACGTCCAAAATTTTACAAAATAAGTCAACAGATTCATGAACAAATTATATACATACGACACAGCTATTGTTAAAAGTACAAATGCATACTTGGTTTGTGAAGATGCATCAACACATAGTGGTCATACTGCAGCTTTAATTTCAATATTTGTAACAAAATTTCTTCCCTGAAATACAATATTGCATAAACCTCTGGTAATATTAGAGCATAGTATTAAAACACAATGAGCAGCCAGCATTATAGCTGTGTATTTCACAAACCAATAGTAATTACTCAACCTTGTTAGACACAACAGGCCTCAGCATGGCAAAACAGTTAGACAAACAAATAGCACACAAGTAAAATATGACGTCTTTTTCCATATAAATATCACGAAAATAAAACGCAAAACACCTGACAAACAAATAACATTGACTGTCTGACCTGTGTTCATAGTTTTCAACTCCAATAAGCAGCAGTTTGTAGTCCGTGAGCTCAGTTAAAACTCGACCTTCACAACAACAACAACAAAAACTACTACTGCTACTACTAACACTACAACATGGACTACTACTGCACGAACTACTACAACAACAGCAGCAACAACGAATGCAACTTAAAATCATCACTGCAATTTTTGTTCAAAACTGTCATCATTAATAAACAGTTAGTGAGGACCATAGCATCACACCTGAATGTCTATTTAAGATGTTTTTATCTGCAGTCTCCACAGATCAGCAATTGGTATGTAATGGTTGCCTTGCCTTGCCTTGCCTTGTAGCAAGTAGTAGTAGTAGTAGTAGTAGTAGTAGTAGTAGTAGTAGCAACAGTAGCATAACTTAGCTGCTAACTTAAGAAAACTTTTTAAAAACTTACAAAGATCTTAGAAAAATTCCTAAAAAGTTTTGTAAACTAATCTGCAGACCTGTAATGAAGTGTTTTTTAAACAAGTTGCCATACAGCTTGTAGGAGTTGTTGCAGTTCTTCTTGAGCCACAGAAGAACTTGATCAGATAACCAGTATGGCATTTTGCGCATACTTGACGAACTCTTGATCTTATTGGCTAAACTCTTATTAGAACATACACACAGATGCCAGCCAAATGTCAACATCAACTGCAATGTTACACTGCTAGTACATGGTAAAATATTATATCATACGACTACTGCCACCACATGACAGAGTGAAATAGTCTTTCAAACTGACAAAGAACACCCAATAGACAAATGTACTGATACTTAACTACCACAGCACAACAATTATGTAATGTCAACTAGTAGCAATAATGCTGTTAACTAATGATAACAGTGACTGAAGTGCAGCAGTTGACCAGTCTGTAAAAAATTAAAGGTCATCTATAGCTCTTAACGGTAATCCAATGCAGAGCTGCAGAGCGTCACCTGCCATATAAGATCACACAGTGTTACCTGCCCAGACACAGTTGAATGCACCCTATTTTAACCCCAGCCAAGCAGGCCAGTATTCGATTTAACCACCCCAAAGGGATAGGAGGCTGAGTTAGCCTTAGTGTTGGTTATATACTGAGATGGTTTGCCTGTCTGCAGACAGTCACCCATCCAGGTAGTAACCACTTGATGGCGACCCGTCAAGTCAAACCCATCATGACCTCTTGTTCATAAGTCCCAAAATCTTGACCATTATGCCACAAAGTTGCAAACAAAGTCTCAATGTATCACACAGCTTCCGATGTGCCACAACATTCATGAAATCATTACAAGAGTGCTGTAACTACAACAAGCAGTTTATTAGTAATACTAAATAAGCAAGTTTATTACCAATGTACCAAAACAAAATGTACAAAATGCACCAGGCAACAAGAAACTCACAGCTGGTGGAAATACATGTACATTATGGTTCAAATCATAAGCAGGAAAGCCTGATGATGACATTTTCATCAAAAGCAGATGCTGCAGCTGAAATATAGGTAAACATATCAATAATTCACATCACAAATAACTAGACAAAAGTTACTGAGTAAGCACAGCTGCTATCACAATCGTGATTCACCTGCTACAATCAAATTCACACACCACAGAAACTGAAAACATGTCATAAGCTTAAGACGACATGCAAACAGTGTGAAGAACATGTAGATATCGATGTAGATGGAGTACATGGAAACAAGTCTCTGCCTCTATGTCCACATCTCAAATGTATCATTTTATGTCAGGTCTTCTTCGACTTCCAATTCCTTGCAACTGAGCATTAAAATCATATACAGGGTGGGCAAAAATGGCATATATGTGCTAACTTCATCAACTATTAACCGATTTTCCAAATATTTTCACTGATGGAATCAGCAAAAAATGTGTAGTAACACTAACAATAAAGATCCCACCACACCTCATAGGTGTCGTTATACTACCTTGTTAAATGTCAGACATAGCACTCAAGCAGGTGACGACAGTGATCAATTGCGTGATCAACGTTGCTCAAGACTGACATGTGGCTTCGAAACAGCTTGAACATAAATCCCGTCGATTACGCTGTTTGCAGGGGGGCTCTTTCATAGATGGTTTATCAATGTTGACAATTCACAACAATTCTGGAGCACTGAATGGGGCAAACTCTCGCAGCGTTTGGTTTGGTTAACTGTGTTATTAATCAGCAGCGTCGCTGGCTTGAGTGCGTCATCCAGCAGCAAAGCGGACACATTGAACATTAAATATTTTGATGTGAAAACTGCGAGATGTTGCAACTAACACAATAAAGAGGTTGTTTTGTTGTTAATTTTTCAGGATGCATTGTTACAGACATCACCTTGTTTTCAACTGTTGCTTTAAAAACACTGATATTTCACTAGGTAGTGTAGCAACACACATGAGGTGTAGTGGGATTTTTAGTAACAGTGTTACTACAAATTTTCTCGTGATCCCAACAGTGAAAAAAATTAAAAATTGGTTCATATTTGACGACGTTATTGGTGTATAAAAATTTTGTGCCATTTTTTTGGCCCACCCTGTATAACATGAAGTGTTTATACACAAGGCTGGCCTTGTGACAAGTGCGACTAAAACAGTTAAACACAGGTCTACACATCTATACTCTGTGATGTATAGACCTTGTATCAACTTAAAATGTAGGCCTACGTATGCAAATGTAAAATAACATTACATCACCATCATTATCACCATCAGTGGTACTGGATGCAAGATAAAATAAGTCCTTTGTCATGCAGTAGCTTAATAAATTTAATATAAAAAAATTATAATGCACATGCAGGTATCACCCTCTGGCGAACACAAATATAATTTTTGCGATTGACATTTCATTTACCTGTGTGAGATTGTTATTTTTCCAAATTTCTGGTACCTGTTTCCACTGAAAATGCAGTGATCACAATTTTGGGGGCTGAGAGCTCAAATTTAGGGATTAAGTTATTTTTTGTGCCTATAGCAGCCATCGAGATACACTTTTTTAGCTATTAAACACCACTATAAGCCCACAGGATTTTCTACTGTGGTACAAGAAGCTTCCCATTAAAAATGCATTATGGGGGGTTAAAAATTGGGGTAAAATAGGGAAAGCAGTCATCAGATTTTCACCCCAAGCAAACTCAATCTTACTTTTTGGGCCCTGAATCACTGTGCAGAATTTCATCAAAATCGAATCAAAATTGCGTCCATATGGAGTGTTTACAGACGGAATGACAGAAAAACAGAATGACAGAATGACATAAGTGATTTCATAATCTGTCCCATGCTATGCTATAGCAATGGGACAGATAAAAATATTGGATGATAAATTACATCCAAAGTAAGACTGCAAAATTTGCTACGTCTGAGAAGTGAATGGTGTGAGCTGAAACTCAACTGATCAAAAGCCAGCGGTAATACCCTGCCATTGCACGTTGATGGAGTTGACCCTGTGACAGCATGTCAGTTTAGTATGCCTATGGGCATAAACGCTAAATAAACTTTAGTGCTTATGCCCATACAGGGTGCGACAAAAAAAGTAGCCCTCAAAAGTTTTTTGCTGTTTTCTCAGTAACCGTTTAGCATTCCAATCTGAAATTTTACAGATTTATTTCCAGAATTGTTTTTCGGCTAAGTGCCAAGTAAAATTTGATTCCATTGAAAAATAACAAAGTTATAGATTTTTTAATATAACCGCCTGCCGATTTTTAGCATTAAAATGTTCAAGCTACAACATCAGTTCAATAACATTGCTGAAACAAGTCAAACAACACAGTTAACTAATGATCAGATGCCAGAATTCCATTGTCACTGTGAATGTTCGAAGTGTCCAGCGACAGCTCCATGCTCCAAACAAGCCTTCAGTCACTTAATTTGAGAAGTCTTTCACAGTCTTGTCGATCGGTCCTTGTGGTAGGTTGCTCCAGATAACCTGAAGCGATTCCTTGAGTTCTGCGATTGTTTTCGGCTTGGTTTTAAGCTTGCGGTAAGCCTCCAACATTGCACATCACATGTGATAGTCCACTGGGTTTGTATTCGGTGAATTTGGAGACCATTGGTCTTTTGTGATAAAATCTAAACAGTTGGCCCACAGCCAGTTCTGTGTGCTGTGCGCTGTGCTGGCGTGCTGTCCTGTTGGAAGATGAATCCGGTGGGCAGCCGGTGATTGCTTTAAAAGAATGATAATTTAGTGATAATTTATAAACATAGTAAATTATCGTTTGTCAAAGCATCACTGTGACGTCATCAACAGTAACGTGGTAACCAGTTTTTAAAAAATTAAATAGCATTTTAGCTTAAACGTTTTTTAATGCTGAAAAATTGGTAGGCGGTCATGTTCAGAAGCCTATAACTTCGTCGTTTTTTAACAGAATCATATTTTGCTTGGCAGTTACGTTTCTGTAAATAGAGCTGTAAAATTTCAAATTAAGATTCCAAACAGTTGCTAAAAAAAACGGCAAAAAACATTAGGGGGCTGCTTTTTTGCCACACCCTGTAGGTGTACTAGCCCCTGTGATAAGTGTCACTCAAATGGCTATACATCACATACCTCATTCTGTAAGATATCCTGGTTTTCCGAAAAATCATTTAACCTGTTTTTGAACACATTAGTAGTGTTAGCTGTTACTACAAAGTTGGGTTCCATATATGCATGATCATGTTAGTGAAATTATACTACCGTAAACCATATATCGATTGACTTTTGGTAAGTGCAGCTTAATTTGTACCACAAGGAAGCTGTCAGACAACCCTATTTACTTGTTCAGACAGTTTTCCAGTACCGTTTAACCACAACACATGCCTGTATGGAGCGTGCATGGGTTAATGTAAGCAAAAGGGTTAAAGGCTGCCAGACAGCAGCTGGGCCGACGCAACGCAGCAGCTAGTTGTCAGTTGCCGCTCTGATCAACTTGATTAAAGACGTGCGTGGTTCGCACTTCTTTCTACATCAGTTTTGTCTAATTACTTTCCACGGCCCGCTATCCTCTCGCAAATGCATAATTAGGAAAAAGGGAAAAAGAGGGGTACCATTTAGACACCCTTACATGCCTTACAGACAACAGACAGTAGTCTGTAACACATGCTCGACCTTAATGGTTGCCTAAAATTACTTCCGTGTTTGCATTCATGTAGACAAACAATGTCACAGTTAATATAAACTGACTACACATCGTATTAATGTATCGTAGAATTAAAAAGACTAAACTGATGACATACCTGGAGTTAACTAAACATGTCAATGTTTCTTCTACACATATTGCAAATAAACTCAAAAGCGAAACAATAACCAAAAACTGGGAATTTCCCGATAACCACACCCTATCCATAGAATAGTTAAATTGTTAAAATCACAATCATGTCACTAGTGTTGAGCAAAACGCTAAGTCCAACCAAATATTCACCGAATCACCGTGAGTCAAAAAACTTGGCACTGAATTCTTGTTCATATCTTCGCCAAGTATTGACCGATTTTTAAAATACCTTTTACTGTCCCATATTGCTGTCGTATGACGTCTGTCTGTCCGTCTGTCCGTCCGGTAGGGGCCTATAACGTTGATGTGTATAGCGATTCATCACGGTAACGGGTAACGGTTCCCACGTACTTTCGCTCTCGGGAACGAAAGTTCCGTACATGGGAATTTCGCTCCCTAGTACTTTCCTTCCCTGAAACTCTCGTCCCCAGGAACTTTCGTTCTCTGGAACTTTCGCTCTCCTGACCGAAAATGAGGTGGAACTTTCGCTTCTCACTCAGAGTTAACATTATAGACTTACACACTTAATAAAAGCAGATAAAATCAAATGACGCCAGCATGGGGTGTAAATGCCCAACGTCCAAAACAAGAAAGCCCATCTGTCGATAAGGAACGTGCCACAGCCTATAGGCTTATAAAAGTTTTCCCAAAGACTAAAAATGGGTTTAAGGTTTAATTAGGAGAGACTAAAATTTAAAATAATGGTAAAAACTTGGCGAAAAATAAAATTTTAAAAAAATGCATCAACGAATGTGCAGTTTGTCTTTACCTATCTTCAGCCATTTCGTCACAATTTAATCTTAAAATGTGCATCGCCGCCAAAAATCGCCAAAATCAACAAAACGATGTATTTTGGTCATTTAAGGTCGTTTAAAGTCATTGATGTTAGTACCTTCGAAAAGCTCGTCACCAGTGTTTGTTGTGAAAGGCAGCAATTCTGTGCCTACCTGCAACCGTTTTACCAATAGCGGTAAATTGTATAACGATTGCTGAGATGGTACCTCTCTTTGACGCTCTCATTCGAGGAAAATTCTTCAACCAAGCGGCACGAAATTTTGTTATGAAAACTAGAGTCTTTGCAAACTGCAGATTTCGTGAATTTAGCTTGCACCGTTTTAATAGAGCTGCGGAGTGAAAAGTCTGGTGGAAGCTTTTATATCATTTTGTTGCAAATATTTTCCGCCAAGTCTGTCAGTGCAAAAATTTTGAAAATCAGTCAAAATCGAGCGAAGTTATATGAATAAGAGTTTAGTGCCGTGTTTTTTGTGACACACGGTAATAATCAGCAGTAGTAGTACGATAGACTGGTAGGTGTCAAGTGATATTTTTGCTGAGTATTTACCAGCAACTGTTTTGAGTCTTCCTGTAACCATTTGCTTTTGTCAGGTTGCGCCTGGCGTCTCTTTAATACTTCAAACCAAAAGCGAGATGAAAAAAATCAGTTTTATTTTTTATTACTGGATGGTCGTGCTACATTATGTTACAGTAATTTTTAATGCGTTATTTGCATGTTGATGTTCAGGTATGTGACATTTTGTACGTTTATTGTACTATAGCTTAGTTTATTTTTAGCCGTAAATGTGTCTTTGTTGGCGTCCTAGTTTAAGCAAAGTTGTCCCAGGGTATTGACCAAGTACAAAGAAGCTGTTTGTTGCTCTTGTTACACTGGGCCATGTACCCATTATTTTCTTATTAAGTATATGGCACTCGTGTCCAGTGTCCATTGATGATACTGTTCGGTTATTCTGTTAATAATGTAAATTTTTAAACATTATTTTGCATTATATTCAGGATACTTAGCGTGAGCGACAAAAATATTGTGACGTTGCAAGTGGACGCCATGGTAACAACATCCATGCGGAGGCTGACCTCGCTGCCAGCATATAGTAAACTTAACCGATACTGAGCGCAGCCGTCGTCCGACAGCGAACTATTGTTTTTCTTTTGTTCTTCAGGGACGGTGGACGAAGTGACAGACGGGCAAAATGGTGGACAAGTTGAAGAAGAATTCGCAGGTGGCGGTGATGCTGAGGGAGATGCTGACGGGCTACAAGATCAAAGATCGATTCCGTGAACTGTGCGACACGTACAACTTCAAGCGTCGCAACGTCGAACTGCGACAGAAGTCGGACCATGAACTCTACCAGGCTCAGGACCAGGTCGATATCGCCAATACGTAAAAATGCTTGTGCTTCTACTAACTGTCTGTCGTCTCTCTTTTAAAAACCTCCGTTTGTTAAAATGTTTACCGCATCACTGACATAGCACTAGCAGAATTTTGATCAGCAGAAAAATCACTGTGGACCTGTAGGTAATAGAGAGTGAAACAAAGTGTGAGATGCATACGGACCTGTCTAGATATTTAATTCATTTTGTTTGGCGATCACGAAGAAATCGGATAACTCTACCGTCAAATTCCTTTGTTCAATTGTTAACTTGATACAACGAGTTAATTAGTTTAGTTACACGCATATGGGTTCTTTGATAGCTTTATCGACAGAAGTGCACGCAAAATCAAACGAAGAATTGTTGTGTCGAAACAAAACTTTAGAATATAAAATTTGTATTATTTTGCTACGTTTTAGACTCTCACAAGTAACATGTTGTATTTTGCTATCGCAATATAACATACTATGACGTATCGAGCTGTTGTTATGCAAAATAAACTGAACAAATAAGTGAAATGAACGCATTTGTGAAAAGATCGCCAGGAAAGCCGAAACGAACAATGGACGTATCGGGAAACTGTCCCGTTGCAGTCGGTTGCAGTTCTTTAAATCAGTTGGTTTTGATTCGTGTACAAATTATTGCGCTCAGGTGATTCACTACTTGCGCGAGTCGAACAAGGCGATCCAAATGCAGATAATGCTTCACGGCGAAAGCGATCGTCAGGTCATCTCTTCCGTCTTCAAGACAGAGAAACCGCTGCGACTTGAGCTGCAGAAAAGACGACTACATGAGGCTATCGACATCGTTTTCGACAAGTACTGTGTAAGCAACGCACTCTGTGTTTTATTGTCAACTGCTTATTGTCGTTTCTTATTGCCTTTGCTCTTCCTTGATCGGCTGATCCTATGGTTAAGCGCACTCCTTTATTCAACTCTGTTGTCCGCTGCCCTTAATGTAGCCCTTCTTGTGGGCCACAGTATAGTCCATGTAGCAATGTTGCTCAATTAATTCACTTTGGGTCTGTGTCTCTTTTTGCACGTTGTTTGCTGCAGCCAAGATACGGTTGTATTGCTACTGCTGCCCCAGTTGCGGCACAAACAGCACTGAGCTAGATTACGCTGTAGGCCTAAGAATCTTGGGATCTCAACTTTCGTCCATCAGGCGAGGTTTAAACCCAGTTAAGATTTACATGTTACATGTAATTGGCATACATACAAACTTTCTTGCGTTCTGCAGCAGCGCTTTCAACCGATTAAGCCAGTAATTCTGCAATCCTGGTCACATGGGCCTAAAATGTAGAGTTTACATTTATACTGTACTCGCTGTTTCTTCGCTGGCAGTAGGCATCACCGCCAATACTACATGTAAGTTACGCTGAGCCACAAAGTTGTGGCCAGGTTGAGTTGGCTTGAGATGCCAATTATTGTTTGTACAAAGAATCTTATACCGGTAAGCTTATTCAGTTTATGTAGCGCCATCTTGGATGATCGAAACAAACGCTTCAACCGGCAAGCCAAGTTGATATTGTACTAGACATATTTTAGATTTAACTGAAATTCGTCTCACTATAGAGTGGGACAATGGCATTAACGCCGAAATTTAATTACTGTTTCTAAATAGGTTTATAATCACGACTGACTAGAAATTTAATGAAAAATTATTACTAAATACTGTTCTTTGTCAGTTAAACATGCTTTATATAGAACATACGTTTTTTGTCTGTATAATATTGCGCTGTGGACTAATTTCACTGCTACTAATCTAAACAAATTGAAAGCATGTTACAACAAATGTATCAAGAAATTTTTTGGCTTCTGTAGATTGGACAGTATGACTCAGATCTTGATTAGGTTGCATTTGTCTAGTTTAGACACGCTCTTACACAATGCTAGAATCTCGTTTGCTAAACAGTGTTCTACCT
>Ga0209367_1009191_pt1 | contig 13446 bp, 9 predicted proteins | sample WorMetLIZISLAND2_FD_187412 | JGI IMG/M metagenome (GOLD analysis project Ga0209367, IMG submission 187412) | Marine gutless worms symbiont microbial communities from Max Planck institute for Marine Microbiology, Germany - Olavius geniculatus... ... | reverse complement strand
ATTCGCAGTAGTGCCTTGTGACGTCATTGTTACGTCATATTGTGTTTATTTACTTTGTTTACCAGTAATAATTTTTAGAATAAATCGTTTGATATGGGCAGAATAACAAAGGATGATCGCTGTTTGATCATGGGCTTACGAACTGAGAACTGTTTTGCTAGGTAATGTGGTCACACAATAAAGGTGCGGTGGGTGGAAGAACTTCACGTTTACACGCCATAAATTTCTGCTTGTAACAGTGAAAGAATGGTTAAAATCGGTGCTGAATTACCAAAGTTATCCCAAAAATAAAACTGGGTATCTGTTTTTTTGGAACACCCTATAGTCTCTGCCGTTATGCGCCTCTGACTCCTTTGCCACGCATGGCGCTAAATGCTTGTACTTAGTTTAGTTGCGCCAGTTAAGGTTAAAAGTTATCTAAAGCTCTTAATTTTAACCAATATCAGACTTACGGAGCGTCATCTGCCATATAGAATCACACAGTGTTACCTGCCACCCGACACAGATAAATGCACTTCGCCTCAATCCCAGCCATACAGGCCGATACTTGATTTACCTACCCCGGAGCTATCCACTTGGTAGCTGATTATATACCCCTATGACTTACCCGTCTCCAGACAGTCACCCATCCAGGTAGTAACCGCTAGCCTACCGTGTTAGAAGTTTCGGTAAACTTACTGACTTATTTAGTCACATACTCACGACTAATCACAGAGTAGGTTAAATACTAGTCTCCATTAACTTATTGCATTTTCTGTTGATTGCAACAATTTTGCTATTTTTGCCACAACCGGGTGAAATTAAGTTACAGCCAGACAACTGATTTTGTTCACGGTTGGTTGATTGGATGATGCATCTTTCGTATACAAACCGGGCGATGCCGAGTGTTGCGCTGTCGTCAGCTGCTGCTGGTCGTGTAGCTGGCAGTATGTGACAGCTACGTCTGTAGACGTCGACGACGCTGACGCCGATGTCGAGACGTTGGCGGGCGGTGCAGCTATCACACCGTTCAGTTTGTTCTGCAGCGCCTGCGCTTGTAGCATCAGTAGCTCCGCCACTGTGCGTCCAACAGCACCTTATTCACGCCATCATCACAGGCCGCATTACGGCTATTGCTCGTCTGTCCGCCCATCTGTCTGTATCATATGGCTCCTGACTCTTAAATCAATAGGGGTAGAAAAAAACTGATACGTTCCCCGAGGCAAGAGTAACAGATCATTATTGAGCCAACGCAACATCACAAACTGCGCATGGACGAACGAAATCATGAAAATACACAAGCCCTAATATAAATATACAAACCGATTTATATAGCATCAATCTTACTATAATGCGCGGAAAACTTGCGTATTTGTTTGTCATACTCCTCTGGCGCCTTCTGTGCTGCACGGTCGCGCACCCCGACAGCGGCGCTTGAGTCCTTGGGCCTTAAATACGTGCTCCACCACCTTGCCCTCACCTCCCCCGACGGGCAGCCTGGAGGGGAGTTGAATTGCTAACCGGCCATCAGTACAGTGCTTAGCACAGCGTATGGCACCATCTGGCGAATGACGCCCGTGTATTGCTAGTACTGTCAATGTTCCGACTTCTGATCCAGAGGCACGTTACGGTGGCTAAGGCGTAAAATGTAGCAAACATAGCAGACAAAGTATAGAAGACAAGTAGAGGAAAAACCTGCAGGCTGGCAGATGGTAGTAGACATGATGGTGGGCAGTCCGTGCATGAGCAGCAGTTGCCGCTGAAGCTCGTGCAGTTGCTGCTGCTGGTGCAAGCTGACGTCACTACACGCCGTGCTCCCAGCTGATGACGACGATGATGATGATGGCTGATGCGGCGATGTCACTGATGACGTCACTGACTGCTGCTGCTGCTGAAGCGCGTAGAGTTGTTGGTGTAGTACAGTCAATGGATCGACGGTGACGCTGTCGTCTGACGACCTCGATTCCGGCTTCACTTTGATCGGCACCTGCGCACCAGTACAAACACTTCGTGTAACTGATGGGGCTTCGTCATTGTTAAAATAAACCGAGACCACAATTCTACAAGCCGTAAAACAAAGTGGCCTCGTTTTTTGGCCCACCCTGTATGCAGTACAGTAGCGGAGGCTTAAAAATACACAAAACATACACGACAAGTCTATTAACCAAAGACGTTCCCATAATATATGATATTATTACAGTAAGCTTAGGTAGTTAAAATTCTGTTGCCTATGATCACGTGACTGATTTTGTCGTATTATTGTATATGTTTAGTTTTTTTCTTTAACTATTTTGTTGTGCTATCAGTGATGGTGAATAAGGGTTTTCATAAGTATTTTCATAATCATAACGGTAATTGTAAATTTTTACCATAACTTCTTTGCTATTTACTGATCGGCATGGCACAGATGTCGACGTCAAATAAATGATTCGGTCAGTATATATAATGTACATGCAGGCTTATATGTTGCACGCTATCGTGGCATCTGCGCGATACTAGGGTTAGGATTAACCCTACTCGTTAGTCGTTAATCCTAGATCCGTTGGTCGCGCAGCGCTGTCAACTGATCGTTGCGTCAACGCGCAATCAATCACGAGACAGAGCGATGCAGATGCGACGATCGCGCTAAACATCACACTGTAGTAGCCTAGGCTACACGTTTGAACACCTGCCAGCATACTGCGTCACTGCTGCTGCTGCTGCTGCATGATTAGGCTACATCCTCTCATCTCACCTGGGTGCACGTGCCGTTGTTGAGCTGCAGCCGGCCGTTGGTTTGCATGTGCATCAGCAGCTGTTGCAGACGTACGAACTGATCGTACTGGGCGGCCGGTGTCGTCGTGAACATGCTAGCAGCTGCACTGCTGGTGGCTGATGACAGTGTATTGGCACCGGTAGTCGAAGACTGGACGACGTATTCACGCCGATCACGTGCCGATGGCGCCGCGCTGCGAACGTTCTGCACAACATCACAACACACCATCGCAAAGGTCGCTATGTATACAGTAGGTATAAAGCGCAGCATACGTACAACAAACAAGACGTCGTCAGTCCGGATGTTTACCTAACGTTTCATGGCATCTATACGTAGAGTAGAGCGCAGCCTACGACTGTGCCGAGCTCCTAATGGCAACGAAACCTGGAGAGTGATCCGGAACCCACAAAGCACTACGGATGGCCAACAAAATCTCCTTATTTCCTCCTTTGAACATGGATGCTAACCCTTCCCCCCGCATTACTGCACCGAAGTCAGTTTACAATTTAGCTGAAAAACTCAAACATACAGACAGAGGTTATATGGCAGTGTTTGTCTGCCTGTCTGTCGGTCTATCTATTTGTTACTGTACTCCGGGCCGGGTTAGTACTGCGATGGGTGACTGCCTGTGGGCAGGTAAACCATGATCTCGGTATGTAACTAGCTGACTAGGTTAACTCAGCCTTCCATCCTTCTGGGGTAAGTGAATTGAGTACCGGCCTATCTGGCTGGGATTAAGGCGGGGCGCGTTCACCTGTGTGATCCCGTATGGCAGGCGACGCTACGTAGCTCTTTTCAGTCTTCTAAAGAGCTATATTCAGACCTTTACCTTTATCTTTTTACCTTTTGTTCATCTGTTCTAACACAGAAAATCCATAGCAAGTAAATATCTTTCCGCGCAACAGCGCTTCTGTGTAACTTTGAGGCTGTGGAGGTTTAAGTTACGCGAAGCCGCAGAATGATCTTGTACGTCGTGACGTCATCAAGCATGTAGCCGCAGCAGCAGCAGCAGAAGTAGTAGTGCGTAGTCAACAAACAACAACTCGAAATACGTCGTATTATTATCAACATTCCACGGAGCACCGCAATCAGTTGGCAGCTGACTGCAGATATTTATATCTCGTCACACACACACACGTCAGTCACATATGCTAATGACTCGCTCGTAACAGTTTATATAACGCACCACGCACAAAATAATCACGTCAACGACAGAATTGATTATTTCCATCAACAGTCACCAAGCAATTCGCTTAGTTAAATACAGATAGACAGAGGTGGCACAGATAACTGTGTTTCTTATACGTTTACTACTTCGTGTCTAACAGCATTAGTAAAAATTCAAGTATCGCAGTTGCGTTGCAGACGATGTGCAGCTACGGCGTTCACGCAAGTGCTACGCAACTGCAATACAAGAATTTTATTGTACGAACGTTTTACTAGATAATCTATCCAATGCAGCTGGCAAACGTTCAAGTAAATTGCACTAATTTCGGCGTTTTTGTATACCTTTTTGTCTTCAAATTTGGAGCCCGCACCGGACACACAGAGCAGGGACGGACGAACGGACAAGGCACACAATGCGGCCTATTATAAGACTGTAGCATAATCAGTTTGAAACGCAAATCAAAAATTTTTCCTTCAGCAGTTTCTGATCTGAATGATAACGAAAAGGAGCCCAACAATAAAGAGTGTTTCACTGCATACATAACAGTGCAGCAATTCAGGCTTAAAGACGCCTACAGAGCGACGTAATAGAACTGAACTACACTAACATTGTTTAGTTTTAGACGAACTCACCAATGGCAAGCAGTAATGCATTACAGTAGGCACCGTCTAACGGCGTCGGTGGTCTACGTGACTAAGCTTACGTACGCGTCAACCAATGACCAATGACCAATGACCGACGCCCTGCTTTGCCCACTGATCAGTTCGTCAAAAACTAAACCGTGTCAGTTCAGTTCAGTTCAGTTACGTCGCTCTGTACGCGCCTTAACGTATGCCAGGTTCTATTCTGGCGCGTGATAAACTTATTATTATCAGCTCGATGACGTTATACTGTTATATTGCTCGCACGTGAAATGCGCGTGCCGGCTATGTACACGCACTGTTGTCATGCTTGCTTGACATAAACAAATCGCCGTAGCAAAGCTCATGCAGCAACCGACCAGTTTGTTTGCCACGACGTTAGCTGCAGCGACCATTGCACTGCATGTGACAAGCAGATGACAAACTCTCTAGGCTGACCGTCTTCTTAGACGAGAAAATTAAAATACGCAAGTTATACGCTAACGCTAACGAGTCTGCCCGTCAATACACTATAGTTGATGCATCAATGATAAAATAAAGCTCAGCAGTTTGGCGCTTAAATTGCGTAGCCTACATAAACCATGCGATTACAAGCAGCAGTTGTGCACCAACTCACAGAATGAAGCTATTTTGTCAATCACATCGTTCACTCGCCAAGAACAGCTGCAGCAACAGAGGATACCTGTAAGAAGCTGGTTCTCGACGCCGAGAAAGACCGAACAGCGCATTGGCTACACACCGTACTACCGAACAGCGTGACGTCAACGCAACCAGATCGCGTGCTGTGGCGTTTTCCAGACGCAAGACGAGATCGAAGCACACATACAGAAGTACGCTCCGTGCACTCAGACAGACTGAACGGGAGAACGAGACGGACGTAGGGACGGGCGGAGGAGAGGAGAGTGAGGCAGACACAAACAGACACGCACGCGGACTGGTGCCTCGCGACAAGAAAACGTAAACAACAGTCGCCGAGTGCAGCAAGGCGATGCGAGGCCAGCCAGCTGAGCGCACAATAACATCAACAACAACAACAACAACAAACACAGAGAGCCCAGCAAGCCATGCAGCCTGGCAGCTTGATATCGACCGAGCGTACAGCGCCAGTCGCCGTCGTACATGCAGCGCCATCACGTTATCAACCGACGCCGTTCACCATCAGCCTTTCTATACCACGGTCCGCATCCGACCGACGATATATAACCTACACCTATGCCTATACCAAGAATTATGGCTTTTTCGCCCCTTTGCCGGTTCGCCCGCTGGCTGATTCGCCCCCTCACCTTGGACGATTCGCCCCCGTCGAATAAAGGTAATTCGACATCGAAGTTTATACGTAATATTTGTTTTAGGCCTAGACAGTTTATCTATGATCATGAGAATAAACGATTGCGTGAATGTTTAATGGTTTGCTCAATTATGAAATAAAATAATTAGGCCTATACATGTATTTTATTATACAGAGAGTCAGAGCTAACTTCAAACACAAGCGGTCTTTTTACACCTTTTAAAGTTGTTCACACAGCGAAGCATCCACAGCAAACCGAAATGTAAGCCTTCAGTCGACTTCAAAAAGCCAGTAGACCTATAAGTGCAGCAAGCGCAGACGATAATTATCATGCAGTTTTTGTCACGTATAATGTTAATTGAAATAACTATTAATCAGTGGCGTGACGATACACTTATGTTGCCTTTCTGTAAATTGAAACAAAAGCCTCAATAACGAATCAGCGGTATATTCAACGGGGGGGGGGCGAATCGTCCAAGGTGAAGGGGCGAATCAGCCAGGGGGCGAAAAAGCCAGATACCTATACCAAAGGTATGGTTAGACTAGTCCACAGGTCAACTAAAACTTTTTTCACTTTACTTCACTGCAAGCTCTCCAGATCCTTTAAGTCTGCGATAACCATATGCATAATATTTCTGTTTGTAAAAACTTTTATTCGTAACCAAATACGACAACTTTGCACAGATTCGATGTTTGCACAACGACAGTCTTGCTGCAGCGTTTCTTAGTTTACAATTCATTAGTCCACTCGACTGAAATTTCGAAGGCGGATGTCACCGTGTGACGCAGGAAGTTGCGTTATGTTAAGTTACTTATTAATATCGCAGCCGCGTTTTATTTTTTTTCTCGTTCAGTCGCGTTGCACAAACACCGGTACAGTGCCACCTAGTGAGCGCGTGGCCTTGTGAATAAACAACAACACTCAGCGTGACGTCAGTCATTGCGTTGTGGACGGACGCGTGACCGGAAGTTGGTCGAGTCGACGTTTTCGTTTCGTTATTGATTAACGCCGTAATTGACTGCATGGTCTCGCTCGCTGTTCCCCTCGCTGGTAATGGACCACCCACGCTGACCACACACACACACACACACACACGATGAAAACAAAGGACGTCTATCCCCCCTCAACGCCAGGAAGCAACAACTTTCCCTCCACCAATCTGGACCCGTTTCCCTTCCCGTTTCTCTTTCCCTTCCTTTTCCTTCCCCAAATTCAGCTAAAGCGTCTGGAAAAGCATTGTAGACTCCCCCCAACGGGGTCCGGGTCGCATTTTACGCATTTTGGGCTATCGAAACGAATCTCATGGCAGCATTTTATGTCATTTTACAATATTCAGTTATTCATATTCCTATATAAATTCGAATAGTTCCAATACGATTTGCGACGGCGCATAGAAGATACGACTTGTCACCGAAAAATCTACCCAATTTGCTCACTAATTTCTACTCACTCAACTTTTTCAGAAAGCGTCCTGCCTCCAGCTGTCAATGAAGTGGATGCCCCTGGTAAGAACAGGCGCCAGCATCAATGATCTATAGGACGTCTCGCAGAGATACTTGATGGCCACGTCATCAGTTTACAGGTGTTTTTTCCACCAAAGGAAACCAAATTGTGATTCCACCCAACGCAACGTACGCAAAGCAACGAACACAAGAAACGCAACGGAGGCAACGACCGTTTCTATCCTTGCGTCTCGGCAGTTGCGTCAGCTGCGTTTGATGTGTACGTTGAACGCGTTATACGTTGAACGGAAACAACGCTGAAGCGAAGTCGAACCATACGTGAATGTATATACGGTATACTAAATAAAGAACGGTATCGTGTCAGACCGCTTTTCAGTGGTTTCCCGTCAGTCGGAAGGTCTTGTGGGATTTCACGTTAGACTATACAAGGGAGGCGGTGATTCAATCACTAACCTACAGGCCTACAGGCCTACTGCAGGTGATCAATTGCCGGCCATGTATTGGCTTGCTTGGCCAGGCAAAGGCGGAGTAGCACTGAACGCCCGAGCTTGGCAGAACAAACACGGAAGCCGTGTTGTGCTAATGAACGAAAATATCGACGATCTTGAGACAGTTATGAAATTCGACCACGACGAGAAAATGAGTCGCGTGTTGAAAGCAAAAGACAGAAAAATATCGCTTCAACATGGCAGCTCTATTCAGTTAGCGTTATTTAATTTAGGCTACAACAGAAACCAATAGCGCGTTTAAAAATGTGAAAAACTGTAGACATTTTGATGTCGATGTCGCTGTAACCTCTAACTGCCATCCGATTCGCCAGCGTGGCTGAAAATCAATTATGATAAAACACTGATATTTGATTTATAAAAAAAATGAAAGTCTAAAATGATTGTCAAAAACGAAATAAAATTAAATAAAAAGTAAAATAATAAAATTTCAGTTAACTAATACAAAAATACAATACAATATAAAATAGACTGCTGAGAAATCTAACTAAATGTAACACTACAGATAGCCTAAAACGCATTTCGGTACTGAAATATCACCAGTTTTTACTGTTTTCGATAAGCAAAAGTGGGCCAAAAATGATTCTTAAAAATAACAGCCAAAGTAAAAAAAGTGATTTTAAACTTGTAAAAAGTAAAAGTGAAATTTAAATAATTTGTGGAAGTCAAGTCAAATATCACTGCTGTGAGGTGTGACCAAGTGACAGTTCTCTTTCACTTCTCATCTCAAGTAGTCAGTCATTCTACTTTTTTGTTACGCTGTTACCTCTTAGCTCGTAAATTAACCACTGACCAATAATGTAAGTTGATTGATCGCAATTATTCGCAACACACGTTCTTACCCAGGGCCAGCTGAAGCATGGCATGTCCATTACGTAATGACGGCAGTCACTGTGACCGTGTCTTTTCGATTACGTCGGTCGCTGACTGAGTACTGATGACGATGACTTGACAGCAGCAGCAGCAGCAGCAGCAGGAACAACTCGCCGCTGTTCAGTCTAATCGAACTCGCCTGCAGCAGGTGAGTGTCGTCGCAAGCCAGTCAGATCAAATGAATAGTCGGTTATTACGAAGACGTGCCTTTATTCCCCGCACGCTGTACGTAGGCCTACCCTTGCACAGTGGTTTGATACGAGAGCATCAACTGCTGAACGATGGTGATGATCTCAGCGTCCACGGCAAGCGCTCTACGTTTCACTTGGAGTATTTGGACCACGATCATTTCGCACTGTTACTGTTTTCATAATGTACGGCTGTAGTTGCGCGTCATAAAGCAAACGACGATGTAATCCTCTGTGCGATCTGATCGCAGTCTAGACCACTGTTTGGAGTGGTATAAGTTCTGGCTGCGTATTTCACTTACCCACTTGAGACCGTGGTCTAATCTATACAGTACGTAACAAGCGCCACGCTGCAGAGTACAACTCGGTAAGCCGAGTAGTGACAAAGAGATGTAGACAACTCGCCGAGCGAGCAAGCAAGCAATTCAGTGATGCGGTGATCGCATCTGCGGTGCCCGGTACACTGAGAGACGCTCACAGTGACAGTGAGAGTTAGCTATCGAGGCTGGCTGGCTGCTGACGAGCAAACGTCGTCCGGCACGTCACAACAGTTCAGTCAACAACGACTACGACCGACTGTACACAACTACAGCGAGCACGCACGCACGGGCGCAAGCAGCAAACAAACTGACGACCAGCGAAACACGCCGCTGGCGACGCCTTGCGTCAGAGGCTGCAGACCTATACCAGCGTCAACACCAGCCGAGTACCAGCCTAGTCAGTCCCCCGACCGGCCGACATCCGCCGCTCGCGCCGTCGTGTCGTGTTGGTCTTCCCGACCCCTCCCCGCTACGCCCTGCGCGCTACCGACGCACTGTTTACCAATTCGAAAAGTAAACAACTTCTGTTCGCCGCGAGGCGCTCTGTACTGCACCGCGAGCAAATAATTTATTGACCCGTTAATGGCAGTTCGGTAAATATTGCCGCCGCCGCCATTTCGTACGGTAAAATAAGACGCGGTACAGTGCGGGTACTGCACCCTGCTGCCTGCGGCGTAACGTCAGCGTAGAGATAGAAGTTGTGGGTAAACATGCAGTTTAGCGGCCTAAATAAAATACACAGTCAACTTACCGCCTATATACAGGCGAAGCTTAGGGTTTAGAGTTAGGATTAGGGTTAGGGTTAACTGACCGCATGCACGCTTTGGCCCGTATAGGCAGTAAGTTGACTGTGTATTTTGTTTAGGCCGCTAAACTGCATGTTTACCAAAGTTGTGTATATTTACAAGTCGGCACAGCAAATAGGCGACTGAAAATGCCGGACCTTAAAAATGACGGACCAAAGTTAAAGGCTGGGAAATGCAAGACCGGATTATTTTGCATGCATGCGAGTATTTTTTTCGTAACAAGAAACTCATACCAAAGTTCATATCAGTGATCGCAGTCCGATCAGTATTTGAATCAATCGTAGCCATAATCTTATCTTGCAACGTTTCTGAGATATGGCGATTTAATGGCTAAAAGTCACAATATAAATAGCTGTAGTTTTTTTCTTTTCCACTTAGAGTTCAACAGTTGTTCCCGGCACTTCATGCACCTCTGCCATGCACGACATTACTCGCAAGAGGATATGTGCATTATTGGAAAAGGAAGGAAGGGAGGGGGTTTTGACGTGTTGGTTTGTCGTACGCTCGTTAAAAGTTATTGTCCTACCAAGTCCAGGGCTTACGTCCTAGTCTGACACCAGTTTGCCGTACAAAGCGAGTCATATTTCGTGAGCTCAGAACTTTTCACAGCCTGCCAGCCCTAATCATGCACTCGCTGCTATGCAGCTGTGAACTTATAAATAAAGCGCAGAGCAAATGAGCGAGAGGTGTCAAATTGAAGCAGACACTGGTAACTGTCTGCAGTCGATGAATTTGAATAGTAGATAAACAAACTTATCCGGTTCACCCAGAACTGACGAAGGGACACGCAGCTAGAGAGATCGACAGACTATAGGCCACTACAGTAGTTTTGTAGCACTAGTTCTGCAGTATAGAACGATGATATGAGCTGCTGATCTGCAGTGCGCACATATTGCAATCCGGCGTCTGTAAACAAACTGTGTACAGTCCGATATGGCGTGTAAACAACGGACGGACGCCGGGAAGGCGAAGCAGCTGCAGTCGGCATCGCATTGCCTGCAGCCTTCCCGGCTTTGCTTGCTTGCTTCAAGTGATCAGGTGAGTAAACATCATCGACGTCATGCGGTCAAACTGCTGCACTGCTGCTGCTGCAGAGTGCAGACGGACAACGAACAAACCAATAACACGAAGATGCACAGTCCCGCTGGTCGACACGATGTGTTACTGGATGTGACCTTCTCTGCAACTTCAAGATTGCGTTCATCCACTATCATCTCGCGTGACTTTCATATTTGACTTATTTAACCGTTGAAGTAATTTTGATGTTATTGCATGACATCAGTACTCATAAAAAAACTTAATTTGTTCCAACATCAAGACTTAAGCCTACGACTTAATAACTGCGATACCAACTTCCTTTTATTAAGGGTCACTGTAAGTGCTAGCTAGCTACCTAGCCTTGTGTTTCCTGTGTGTCTGTTGCAACTACTATTGCGTGTTTTCTGCTTTCTACCAAATAAAACGATGATGATGATGATGATGATGATGATATTTGATCATTAAGTCATTTATAATGTTACCGATATAAATGTACAAAACTGCAGTTTGTACAGACGTTTACGGTGACATGCAATTTACCAGTACTTAAACTTTAAAAATACAACTTTGTTTTTTTGTTATCATTCAGTCAGACAGTTAATTAATCGAAACATACTTACATGCATATACCTTACTTATGTCACGCACAACTGATCAATCACTCAGTCACTCAGTAAAGCAAATAAAAATTCCGTCCAAAATTGCTATAACACTAGTTTTGTCAACCAGCAAATTAAAATTCACTGTTAACTGCAATATTCTTAATAACCAGTCAATCAGTCAAACAGGTTTACCCAAAGAATTGTTCAGCCGATATTCTTGTAATCACTGTTGGCAATACTTCATGTTCGCCTTTAACAGCAGCAACCTCTCAAAGTTTTCGTCTGAAAGTTTGTTGCGTCTTGGTGTTTCAATCTGTCCACCTACGCTGAACAGCCTTTTCACTGCAGCAGATGATAGCAACGTTGTATTATACTGCATGAACACGGACTTCACTGACGGATATTTGTGCAGCATTGTTAACGACCGATCTGTGTCTGCGAGATATAATGAAACTTCTGTTGTATTAGCAATATCATAAGCTGCCAACTTTTTATTGTGAGTTGAGTTTAGAAACCTAATAAACTCACAACTCACACAAATATTGAATTAACTCAAACTCACAACTCACAACAAATGAGTTAACTCGTGAGTTGAAAGTTAACTCATGCCCAACACTGTTAGCACACAGAACAACCTTTCTTCTTTCGTGTTAGCAGGCCCGTCGAGATGGAGTAGGGGGTTGTTACCTCGGGCCCCGCAACGTTTGAAGCCCCGCTGTCGCTCAGAAATATAAAGTACACCAGAATGCGCCATTTTAAAAAGAAAAATCCAAAAAAATTTTCCACAGAGGGGCCCCGCGAAAATGTTTTCCCGGGCCACTCTGTGACTGTCGACGTCCCTGCCTGTTAGCAACTGGGCAATGTCAGGTAAAGTCTGAAAGCATTGTCGACGTTTTGAAAAGTTTCAGGTATTCCGTCTTCTCGAATGCGTACATTGTTCACTAGCACCACTTTCTTGTTTTTTTTTACTTTGCTTAGCGCGGGGCCCTAAGCCATGGCCTATTATAATAGGTGGCCTATATGCGTTAATCTGGTCTTGCCTCTGCACGTTTGAGCTAAGCTGTTTCAAGCAGTGTTTGAGCAACGTTAATGTCTGTCACATCTTCAGTTTGCCTTCTTCATCTTGTTCTCTGCTTCTTTGAGTAGGGAGTCAGCCAACTTTTCCTAAGCATGCTGTTCTGTCTTTGCTTTTTTCAGACTATCTTGATCCTCTAAAAACACCAGACACCTTCTTCCAGGTCCTTCTGTGCTTGTCTTCTGGCTGAAGCAGCTGCTTCTTCCTCTACTTTCTTTTGTTTTGCTTCTGCTTTTTCCAATTTTGTCTTTTCAGATAGACTTGTTGCCTATAGCTTGCATGTGCCTGGTGTGCAAAGTAATAGACTTAAGGGATGCACTTTTTGAAAATTAGGGTCATTAGGGACCAAGTGTTTAAAAAGGGATTTTAAGGGATTTAAGGGACCAAGTGAATGCAGCCGTGCAAAATATATCGATAATATAAGACATACGCCAACTTACATTATCTTAAATTTCACCAAAAATTTCGTGTTCGTGTTCTGTACAGTTTTGAAATTTCGTGCACAATGTTTTCCAACAACTACGTTTTAATTAGCACGGCTATTAATATTCAACTTTATTCACCATGAAATGGTAGCACATAAAAAGAAGAAAAAAACAACACAAACATAACTAGAAATTTGGGACAAAGCCCAACGTGAGTCCGCCCGGCTCCCTAAGTCCGACTGGGGGAAATTAGGGGGGGGGTAAAATTTCCCCGGCATCAAAGTCACGTGGCCCGAACTCAAATGCATTGGTATACGC
>Ga0209367_1009190_pt1 | contig 13447 bp, 5 predicted proteins | sample WorMetLIZISLAND2_FD_187412 | JGI IMG/M metagenome (GOLD analysis project Ga0209367, IMG submission 187412) | Marine gutless worms symbiont microbial communities from Max Planck institute for Marine Microbiology, Germany - Olavius geniculatus... ... | reverse complement strand
TAACCTCGCATATATAATATGTCGATTTGAGCTTCATAAATATATGAAATTAATGCGTGAATTCAAACAAAATGCGGCATTACGTTACGTTATGCGAAATATTCTAATCTATCAGTGCCCGCAGTGATGTCATGACCATAGCCCATATAGATCACGAATATTAATGGCTAGCCGACGACGTCATCATTCTAGGCTAGGCCACAGCCTATAGATGTCATGAATATTAATTCATGACGTATATAGGCTAAACTCATGACGTCACCGCAGGTCATCGTGGCGGCGCGTTTTCTACGTCGTTTTCATAGATCATCGACTTCAAAGGTAAATTTTTCCGTGTTGACAGAACACTTGGCGCCGACATTACTGTCAAAGTTATCATAAAATTCTGCACTTTCAGGAAAATGGATAAAACGTATATGTTAATTTTGGTGACAACGGACCTTTAATAGACGTGCTGCTGCACAACAGTCAAACCTTGAAATTGATTGGCTGTTGGTGGCCACATATCCGGAAAGATGAAATTTTACAAAGTTTTTTGTTGATTGTAATGCATATTTTGTCTGTTCTGTTTTTACCAGGTAGTGCACAAGCAGATGTTGGGTGAGGTGGGAAAATGAATCGCCATTTGATGGCCAGTTGTGTCATGAATATGTGTACCAAGAATTATTCAAATTGGATAACCCTTAAGTTATGATAAAAAAAATTTTGGAGTGTTTTTTATGCCTCACAGTGTACTATGAGTGACTTCTTCAAGGTGCAGACTTAGGGCTGGTTTCTGGATCTTTTAGTTAACTGATCAATTAGTAAACCCTCTGTTAATTGTAACTAGCTAGTTAAGTTTGTGCACGCTCCTAAACAAAAACTTGACTGGCTGTCAGCTAACTGAGCGGTAAACTATATTTGCTTAGCAATGATGCACACGACACTTATCACTTACGCCTAGTGCAGGCGAGCGTCATGAATATTAATGAGCGCAAGCGCACGTCAGACAGCCCATGAGCCAGCCAACCGATTGCAGACGGCCATTTTGTCCCTTCATGAATGGATTTTGTAGTAAAATTTGTAGCAGCAAACGTCTCCTTGAGTGTTTTGAAGACATTGCTATATGGCAAAATCGGTTTATAATATCACATTCTTCAATTAACTGCTTGCAAAATGGTACGAAAGTTGCGTTAAAGACAATAACTATGATCGACAGTTAGCTAACTGGCCGATTTCCGCCAGTTAAATTTTGGGCCATTTTGACCGTTGGTTAGTGCAACGGGAAATGCAAGTTATGCAAATCTGTCAGTTAGCACTAACTTGACCGGCCAGTTAAGATCCAGAAACTAGCCCTTATCAAGTTTTTATTAACTATGCACACTACACTTGTTGCTCATGAGATGGAGAATTTACACGTGATAAATTAAACTGTATGTCACAGAATCAGAATCCACTCTGTAGTCTGCACAATGGCCACAACACTATATACAAAAATAACAACAATCCAGCCAAACGCTGACTGTACATACGCAAAAAACTTTGACAATCGATTCACTTCTTTTTGCGACTGCTCCAGTCGCTGTTTCATTCGACTAAAGTGACATCAGCAGGAAAAAATGCTTTCAAAATGAACTATACACCTAATTTTATGACCAACTAGCAAATGTCTGTGCAATGAAATTCGAGTTAGAGTTTTATTGTCATTTCCGTTTCAGTTTTCGTTTTAAATGGGTGATTTCAGTTTCAGTTTGCAGCAAAACAAATACAAGCAACTATAAAATCAGTCTCAAAATATTGGCCACAACTATCACACAAACTGAAAGACCCGGCAAAAAAACTGCTATTGAATTACTACTGCAGCAGCTGCCGGAGGTATTCAACACACAGACTAAACTAATAAGCACATTGCTAACCTTTAAATGCTTCCGTTGCACCTGGGGCATGGTTTTTGTCAGGATGGAACTTCAAAGCCAGCTTCTTGTAAGCCTTCTTAAGGTCATCATCATCGCAGTCTTTAGTAACACCGAGAATCTCGTAGTAATCTTTGCATCGGCGTATTCTGCATCAGCAATATGTTGCCAACATTTTCTCTTTTACTAATGCTTTTTCATCATTCAAAAATAAATTATTCAAAATATATGATATATACTTCCACAGTATTAAAACAAGAAATTTGAGCTAATGCTCATGAGACGCGCAAAAGCCTATAGCAGTTCCTCTTCGCAAACTGTCAGTCTGTCTCCAGCCTTTTCATCGCAGTTCATTCTTGGATTTTGTGCTGCAGCAGAAGATCGCAAAAATTAATAATAAACAGCACATCTGTACCTATTTGCAATCGTTTTCACGCTAGACCAGATAATTGCAGTAAAATAACCACTTTTTAGGAGGGCTAGTCGTCTTTGACGCCCGCCTGCGCCGGCATCCATGAACCTAGGGGATCGGGACTTAGATTGCTGAAATCTACGTTTAATGCTGAAAATTTCATACACAGGTTGTCTTGGTCTAACTCCAGCCATTACATCGCAATTCAGTATTGAAATGTGCGCAGCATCCAAATATTGCGAAAAATTCACTAAAAACCCCTTTTGAGAAGGTTCAAGGTCATTCAAGGTCACCGATGTCGATAAATTTAAAAAGCCTGTTACCGGTGCTTGTTATGATAAGCAGCATGTATGTACCTACCTGCAACTGTTTTCACGCTACACGAGATAATTGCGGTAAAATAACCACTTTTTAGAGGGGTAGCTGTCTTTGACGCCTGCCTGTGCCGGCCTCCTTGAACCTAGGGGGTCGGGACTTGAACTGCTAAAATCTACGTTGAATGCTGAAAATTTCATATGCAGGTTGTCTTGGTCTATCTCCAGCCATTTCATTGCAATTCAGTGTGAAAATGTGTGCTGCATCCAAAAATTGCGAAAAATTTACTGAAAACCTCTTTTTGAGCGGTTCAAGGTCGTTCAAGGTCATTAATGTCGATAAATCCAAAAAGCCTGTCACCAGTGCTTGTTATGATAAGCAGCATGTATGTACATATCTGCAACCGTTTTCACATTATTTGAGCCAATAACGGCAAAATGACGTCTTTTTTAGGGGTACCCTTCTTTGACGCCCTCGTTCGAGGGGAACCCCTGCACCCAGTGGCACGAAATTTTGTCACGATAAACTAGAGACCTTGGGGCAGCCCACAGTGAAGATTTCATGATCCTAGCTTGCACCGTTTTGATACAGATCACGAGTGTGAAAGACGGACAGACAGACAGACGGACAGACGCCCAGACGATGGCAAAGACGCGCGAAGCATTCTGCTTTCGCGCGTAAAAAGAGTATTTAAACAACACTTCAAAACTAGTATTTAAGTGGCATATTAATACTTAATTAAAGATCTAATAATTACCTACGTACACTAAAAAATGTACTAGCTTAGACATCGCCAATACTATTCTTGTAACGTTCGCAAGTATCTTTAAATAACAATCTTTGACAATAGAACATTACCAGATTATCAGGATCCCGATCATTATTACTACCAGTACACAGGTGTACAGAATAGTAACATATACAACAGACTAAACCTGAGCCCAAATAAAGTGCCTGAGTAATAATTTATACATTGTAGAACAGAAATACAATGATAACTACACACTCCATACCAAGAAGCAGAACAGAGACAATCTCTGAGTAGATGACAATGTTCAACAACCACAGAAAACAACAAAGTAGCTTACTTTCTGACAGCATCCAGTTGTTCTTGGCTGTACTTTGGCTGAATCTCCTGGCAGTCGGAAGACCGGGAACCACGACGTGATGACGCCGGTGAGCCGGGAGATGAACTCCGCTCTGCTGTCTCCGATCCATCTTCCGCTGCACTGCTGCTGTCTGCTGTTGCAAGCTGGTTCAGTAGATCTGCCAAGATGCCAACGAAACCACTCAGTATGAGTGATCACCAATCACCATACTGTCATATTACTAAACAACCTATAACATGAACTTTTTTCTATGTTGCAATATTACTCTGCCATGGACTTTTAGTATTAGATTTTAACAATTTCACCTTTTATGTGTATAAACTATTAAACGTCTGACTGACAGATTACCCATGGGAAGTTATATTTCTAAGACAGCAAAGCGTCGACTGATACCTCAGCGAAGCGACACAATTTTTGAAATTCTGCATATCCTTTTGATATTACGTAACTTTTATTCCTGAGGCAACGTCACCATAGCATAGGGCTCAGTTTACCGGCCTGGTAAACTCAGCCCGCCGGTAAGCTGAACCCATGACAACAGCTTTTATACTTGACGTAACTCGGTGTTATTTTCCGTCCGCAGTCCGCACGGACAAAAATGTAAGCAAATCTGATGCTATTTTCCGTCCGCCATGTATGAGACTACATGCACACATGTCCACATAACAGCAAATTTAATGATAAGCTTCATCCTCATTGATTTCTTGACAAACATATTGCCTTTAAAATGTGTGCAAGTGCTTTGACATTCAGTAAATGACGTAATTCTTAATAATTAATAATGTACATCATACCTGCTAATTTCTGACTAATTAATGCACCAGGGGTATGACTGAAAACTGCAGGTCACTGCAGGACACTTTGACTAACCACCAAAAAGTGCTGAAAATAGTAAAACTATGGGTTTTCCTTTAATTTTAGAGCATTATATAGCCACATTATAGCGGTTATATGGCAATACTAATATTTCAGGAGGAGCAAGAAAACCGCAGGACACATACCAGTAAATGTATTGATTGTAAGCTTAGCCAGTACAGAATTTGAGAACGGGAGTGGCGTGAATGAATGTGCAAACACTGACAACATCAGTGATGTACATTATAAATTTAAGCGTCTTGGCGCACGTCTGACGTACGGCGTACACACTTTTGGTGTCCAGGTATGTGGCATGCATTTCAGCGTCAGCGTGGCATTTTATCCCATATGCCTAGAGGCATCTGGTGGCATGCTGATTTTGTTATTTTTGCATTGTTTAGCGGCATTTATTTTAATTAACTGAACTACTGAAAGGTTAAGTCTTGTTTTCACGTCTAAAAATTGTTTTTGCGGTTATTATTTGTGTCCTGTGGTCTGGAGTCCTGCAGTTTTCAGGCATACCGTGCACCAGTGTTTTCAAAGACCAATGATATGAGCCCTCAGGGGGTGTGGGTAAAATGCCTCTGGTGCGTCTAGTGCACATCCAAGTGTGTCTGCGACTAGTAACGTATGTAACTATTACCAAATCAAACACTTAACATTAGTATATACCCTATCCCTACCTCTAACCTTACTGATATCATTTTTCCCTTACTCAAAACTGAGTAATACCTGCCCTAAACGTAACAGATATGGCACCGGAGCGTCTGTCATTTTTATGCAAAATAACGTAACTGAACCTAGCTCTCACCAGCTCAAACCTTAGCCCTGACGCTGATCTTGACCGTAGCCCTATCCCTGATCCTGTCTTTAACGATTATCCCGACCTTAATTGTACTAGACGCACCTAGATGCACCAGACGCATATTACCAACACCCGTCCACAGGACCTACGGGCGCGGCTCTTTTTATATACACGGACGGAAAACAAGTGTTCATGCAGTTTTACTTTCTGTCTGACCATGGCGGACAAAAATAGCGTCAGATTGGTTTACTTTTCCGTCCGCGCGGACGGAAAATAACATCCATGCTTGACGAAAGTCATAATGTACTCATACCTTTAGCGCGTTTCGACGGATACAGGCGTTCGGCTTTTTGAAGAAATTTTTTAGCCTTGTCGCCAAGTCCCCGTTTTATGTAATCTTCGGCCAAGTTAATACACCGCTCACTTTCATCGCGATTACCTTCCATTTCTTATTACTTGTTCCGATTAAAGACCATCAATAAATGACGTCATTGCTGCTTTCTGGATCGTATCCAAGTAAACAAAATTTTTGAGCTGCAACGACTGATCATTTTTATCGATTATTAAACTAATCGAACGATTCATCGTCATCAATCGATTTGTCTGTTTTGTCACCACTGCGTTATAACTGCATACATTTTATTGAAAAATAAAGCGTTATTACCGCAAAAAGGAAAAACAAGACATAAGCTACGTTGCACCGAGCATAATTAACTTCTTTTACAATCGCCTTGTCTTGACGCTCTTTGCGTCCAGTGTGCCTGTTGAAAGTACACTACAATACAATACAATGGAAAATTTGCACTCAAAAACTAACAAACAAACTGTCAGTTTAATTTAGCACATAAACTGAAAAGAACTTAAATGTTTAAAAGAAAAATGAAATGAGAGATACTGAGAATAGAAATACTGTTGAATGTAAAACTGACAAAATTCGAAAAATGACTAAAGCAAAGAAACTAAAATAAAGGAAAAAAACTGAATGGTAAAAAATAACAAATAATAATTAAAACTAAAACTCAGAAAAAAAGAGTAAAAATAAAAACCGTGAGCAGGTCCAAAAAAGCCGTGGAGTCAATCCGAGGGGGTGCCAGATGTCTATGGAGGATAGGATTTAGAAAAAAGAAAAAGTTTGGGATTGGAATTAAAAAATGATGGGGTGATGGATGACAAGAGTGGCGATGGTAACGCTGACGAGGTGAGATAATCATGGAAGTATGGTGAGTCAGGAAGAGGAAGATCAATGACGTGGCTGACGAAGTGAATGAGAAAGTTGATTCCAGAGATGAGGTGATGCATAGCGAAAGGAACGACAGGTAATTTATGAGGAGGAATGAGTAGGTGGACGAGCGAGAGTGACAACAGACGAGGATCGAGTGTTTCGTGGTGGCTGGAAAGAGATTAAGTTATACAGGTAAGGAGGTGGAGAGGTATAGAGAAGTTTAAAGGTAAGAGAGAGAATTTTATATTCAATACGTTCATTTATTTTGAGCCAGTGAAGAAATTTAAAAATAGGAGTGGTATGACTAAATTTAGGAGTAGACTATGTTTTCTACTGCACACCTCATTTTGAATGGTAAGCGTATGAGCCTAGCGCCGAGTAAACTGAACTAGGCCAGCTGCACCTTTATCCACGACAACGACGTACGCGGCCATGATGCGTAATTGAGGCGGATATCTTTTTGCGCGACTGTTACTATAATTATGGTTTCGAATAAATGCTCTGAAACTACTGTTTGTTTATTGGAAGGCCTTACATTGATCTGTTTAATCCTAAAACTTTGCGTCAGTAGGCTATCATCGAGCGATCGGCCATGTACTGCAGTGGCTTGTAGGCTGTAGCATTTTGGTTTTATCAGTGTAGACTGTCAGTGTTGTTCATCATTTAATGCTTTATCAGTCGAAACTCGCATGTTGTACCTTTTAAATCGTCATCGTGCTGTAGAATGTAAATTTTTAAAACTAGCTGACTTGTGTGGACAATGAGGTTGTTTATGAAACTGCATGATTGTGACCAAATAAAATCGTTTTAAGCCTCCAAAGCCTGTAAACGCAAATGTTGCTTAGGTCTTTTTGTGTAGGCCTGCCCTATTAGGTTGCGTTCTGGATATTTTAAAAAAGCCGTAAGTGTACAGTAAAAGGCGACATTTGTGTGAGTTGTGATTGCCTAAATAATTTCCGTAGTCTATAGGCCTAAACGACGCTGTGTTGAAACGCGTTTTTGATAGACTAATGTCATGTGTTGCAACACATCTTTACGTCAAGTAGGTTTAATACAGATCAGATGAAACATATGATTACAGATGTAAAAAAACTTTCGTATACGTTTTTTTTTATTCTTGGAACGTTGTTGACGCTGTTAACGTTTTATTTTTATTTTTTCGAAAATTTGTTTTTATTTTCTAACAACATGCATTAAAAATCTCATCAAGAACTTAGAAAAGCGTGCATTTTTAAAACCACAGAAACGAATTAATATTATAATAATTGTAGTTTAATTAGTTCTATAGTGCTATGGTCTTATGACCATTTGGTTGAATTGAAATTAAATAAAGTTCTGTTGTCTACATTATAGTTCTAGATATAAGGCACCTATACAGCATTAGGCATTTAGCAGAAGGTTGAACAAACTATGCCAACGATTTTTTATTCAACGTTTTAAACGTTTTTTTTTATTCCTGCCACGTTTTTAAGGTGTTTTTAATTTTTTTTGCAACGTTTTACATCTAGGTCTATGCTTTTGATAGCATCTTGTCCAATCACTGGCGTGGTAGGCACTACTTCAAGTAGGCCTACATGTCTGTTATTAACAAAACATCGTCAGAATACAATTAAATGTTCAAACTTTTGCTACGCATGTACTAAAATCTGGAAAATAAAATTTACACAGCACAGAGTCAAATACTTTGACCGTTAACAAAAATAAACGTCTAAAAGTACTTTTGCAGTGTGAGCACTTTTTATTTGTAGTCTTGCTATCAAGCATCAATATTAAAAGCAGGCTTACTACAGAACTTAAGCTGCGTTTTGAATGGCCTAACAACCATGAACAAGTTCAGTGCGCCACGGATAAATATATTATAAATATGCTAATGATAATAATACTTTTAATAGTTTTATTACTTTTAGCTAATAGTTTTAATTTTTTTGACGGCACAGCAAACGGAAAATTCGAAAGAGTTTTGTTTTGTTGCATAGAGACAATATACTAGTAAATTTGTTTTTTTGTGCTTCGGCATAAAGTATCTAATTATCCGTGGCGCACTAAACTTGTTCATGGTTGTTAAGCCATCCAAAACGCAGCTTTAGTTAGCGTTTATTTCTGCGTTGACTAAGTGGCGCCGACTCGAGCCGCGCCGCCAGCCGAATTTTCGACGGCGCGCCGACTCGAGCCGGCTCGCCAGCCGGATTTTACTGCAGCCAGCCGAAAACGGTTCGGCGGCGCGGCTGAGGGGTCTACGCCTTGAAGGACGAAGAGGACATCGTCCTGTAGATGGACTTCATGGACCAGGAGATGATCACTGCCTAGGTACAGCCGCGTTTGGTTTTGGAATGCTGTGTATAGACAACTTACACCGTGTCTGGAAAAAAGTAACCCCGTATGCATCGAACAATAGAAATGTCAAATCTGAATGAATCTGAATAAGATATTGTACATTTAATCCGTAATAAATTGCCGAAACGAACACCAAATTTTATTGAAAAACATCATTTACTAGTGAAGTTATTAATTGCTAAATATCGATAACAAAATATATCCGTTACCAATATGGTGCTACATACTGCAGTCGCTCGATCGGGGGTGATGTTTGTTGATGAAATCAAAATGACGTAAACAATAACAAAATGATATTTTCTGCAGACAACCATGTTTTAATTAAACTGTTGCAACAAGAGAAAGGGTATGGTGCTAAAAGTTTTATTGCAGAATTTTCCAGCAAGCCGAGGACGATGCCGAAAAAAATAAACAAACAGACACAGTGTATTTAGAGAGCGTTCCATAATATCAACAAAAACACCAACACCACAATCATAACGCTATACGCTGACACCACTGCCGATGCGGCAAGGCCGTTTGTTGCCGGTTTGTTTCTCGGTGGTGTTAAGTGGGACAGTTTCTGGCCTTGCGCCTTTCGCACAGAAAGCAGAGTTTGTCCGAACACATCTGGTCATTCCATTGACAGCGATAATTAGGCCAGATATTGAGGCACGACTCGGGTCTCCCGCCAGCCCAATTCGGTTCGTTCGTCGACTTATCCCAGTTCGTGTAGGACATCGCACAGTCTTTGATGCTTTTATCGATGAGCATTTTCCAAACGAACTTGGACTTGGTGTTGGGGTTAACGCGTTGCCCACCCGTCCACACGTAGACTCGGTACCGATTAATAAGGCATGCCGACTGCATCGCGCCTGCAAGTAAACCATCCAACAACACGGAGAGAGACATCGAGAAACTCAGTCTTTCATCCCTGCGGACTAGGTAAATTGAGTAACGGCCTGCCTGGGCGGGATTGAGGCGAGACGCGTTCACCTGCGTCGGATAACAGGTAACACTGACAGCACCGCTTTGATTTTACGGTTTTTAGCGCATATATACGTCGACAAAGCATTTCATGAGGCAGTTTCAGCATCTGAGACAGCAGCTTTCCGAAAGGATTCAGTGATTTCGCGAAATATCTGCCGCATAAATTCAGTGATTACACGAAATGCCTAGGAATTTTGGTAATTACATGAAATCGCCGATTGAAACAGTAACTTCATAAAATTACTGAAAATTTCAGTGCTTTCACAAAGTGACTGATTTCACACTTTCACTGTAACACGTATAAACAGAGAGTCAGAGAGGCGTGCAGAGATAGAGGATAGTACACGAACTGTACTGACTCTTGAATTTTGAAAGAAAGCTAGCAACGGCGCGTTGTTCACGGGCATTGGCGATGATAACAAGGCTAGAGTTCATTGAGTAACACTGTCTCTGAGCCGACGACCAATCTTTTCGCTTCATCACCAGCTTGTAACGCCAGTTCGTGCTCTTCCAACGCCTCGTTGCTGTACAGAAACAGTGACGTTAACGATTTATTGAATACTAAACACCTGAATTAGGACTAAGAGCAAGACCTAACTGCAGTGTTGGGTAATTTTATTGTAACTTTGGGACTAGACTGCTTTTAAATTATTTACCAACTAAAATAAAACACTATAGTCCAAAATTTTGTATATCTAAACGACAATTTTTAAAAAAAATCTTTTTCGACAACCGAAAATTTTGCATAGAAATTTATTGCTTGTACAAAAATGTATGGATATCGAAGTATTTAGCTATTTTAATTAGTTAAGCAAAATAGTTATAACAACTACAAGAGAGCTGTGGTTATACTTAGTAAAAATTAACAACTGAACGAGTGGTTGATATCCGTCAATGTATAACGACAACTGCTAGCATAAAGATCTAACGCCGTCCACATTTTTCTTGAGTCAGATGAACCAAAAAAATCAGAGACTGCTCGATGTAGAGATACATCGCTAGACCTACATAAAAACTAAAGTGAAGAATACTAGAAATTATCAGTCAAAATTTTTGCACCTGTTGTCAAAGATGTTACGGCTGATATTACGAAACGTACTCGTCTAGCTACAGCAATGTGTGGAAAAGTCAACATCTCGGGGTATTATAAATGATTAAAAATGTTGAGCACAATATTGAAACACATGCGGTGCTTGTGCTTATGCGCTACTTACGATGCTGACATTTGGCACCGGCATAATTAGCTGGACAACGGCACTTGAATGTACGACGACGAAAATCTTCTATACACTTTCCGCCGTTTTTACATGGTTTCGAGGCACATTTTCGTTCTGTGGCACAAGTTTTGACTTCCATCATAGCACTTACTGACATAAGAAAATAACAGTAGTAAACTAAAACATTTTTCCAATAAATGTACAACAAACAAGATAATGTTCATACGAACACAGAGTCTGTCCAGTGCATTTCGATGGTTTACTGTATATGTCCGTATAAATATAATCAGTGAGTTGTTTAGACTAGTAAAAAATCCAAATGTTTACTTTCAAATTGTACAGCAGCAATGTTTTTGCCATCTACGCTATTATTGTAACTAAAACATTAACGTTGTCAGTCACTTGACCATTCGATTCGTCACCAGCGCTTTACTGTAAGTGGTCCATTGTGACCATGCGCCTATCTTGCACCGTCATGGAGATATGGCGCCGCAAATGTTGGACGCATGGACGCAAGCATGGACGGACGCTCAGGTGATTTTATACGGGGTGCGGACGACTGGGCGACAGACCACCTGGGCGACAGACGTTTGGGCGACATCGATGAGTGCACTTAAGACGTGTCGGCGACAAACGACTGGGCGACGAGTGTCGTTTATTTGGCGAAATTAAAAAAAATAGAAGTTATGATCTGTGACTTAGCGTTCTGGTCTTTGGTTATTATTTTGGCGGAAGCAGTATTTCGTGACAGGCAAAAGTTAACTAAAATTTGGTAACTAATAGTTTAATTATTTTATTACCTCCGCCAAGGGGGTTATGTTTTTGCCAGACTTTGTTTGTTTGTTTGTTTGTCTGTCTGTGTATCAGCAAAATAACTCAAAAAGTTATGGACGGATCTTTCTGAAATTTTCTGCGAATGTCGGGAATGGTAAAAACTACCAGTGATTCAATTTTAATAATTTTCCTGATACACGAACATGATGTACCTTTACAACTTCTAAAAACGTGTTGAATGTCTAGATCATAAGTCAACGGTCAAGGACACGCTGATTTTCTGTGTCTGTTTTGTGTGCGTGATACTGCGGCTTTTTGCGGGCAGTACTTAATCTTGTGCTAAACTGTATTGTAGCGGAAAATTTCGTTACAACGCGTACTGAATATCAAGTACTTGGCCTTATGCAAGGCTGGACACTTTAGTTTGGTTTGTTGTATGTCCTATATGTACATTATAGCTGCAGAAGGCTAGTGATTAATGATTCGGTTAAAATTCCACTACAGTTTTCGGACTTCTTACCTTAAAATGACTGGGTCGGGTACGGTCGAGTCACAGGTCACTTATTAGCTCCAAAACGTGGGTCATGCCGGGTCAGAGTTTCTGTGGGTCGGGTCGGTCGGGTCCAAAAAAAGTGACCCGCGTCCAACCCTGGCGCCTGCAGAAATACATTGTCTGCAATTTTCGGGCCGACCGCTAAGCAGTAAGCTTGAACGTCGGTCCTTTGTCATTGTTGTCGTCTGTCTAAGAAAGTAAGTAAGTAAATAAGATTATTTAGAAGGCGCAATTTAACAATGGCCACAATGCGCCGCGCTCTCAACGCCAGAACAAAAATGTTTTAACTACCGTTTAAACTGTTCAAAGTTAATGTCAGTTTGTCTCAGATGAGCTGGCAGACTGTTCCACAGCCTCGGACCTGCAGCAGCAAAGCATCTGTTTCCATAGCTGCTGCAGGTCCTTCTGACGACATGTCCCTGAGTTGGCAGAGCGCAGCTGACGACAACCTTCGTCGGAGACCAGCTGACAGTCGGCGGCCAGGTAAGGTGAAGCCATACCGGACAGTGACAAGTAGACCAGAGTGGCCATCTTGAAGTCCACCCGACGCCGAACCGGAAGCCAGTGCAGCTCCTGTAGCACCGGCGTTATGTGGTCATAGCGTCGAGCCCCCTAGTCATGCAAGTGCTAGTTTTCATTAGCATGAACTAAAGCAATTAACAACGAGATCCGATACTGTGTCATATCTCAAGTCATATATATTTCTTCATCACTTTTTCATATAAACGTCAACACAAGTCAAAATGGCAATCTTCTGTCCATTACAACGATAAAAGCAAACACTATAAAGTCATACATCTTCTATGCTCTTTTATGCAAAATAGCAATTATTGTCTGTACAGGCGCGTGCTTTAAGTCGAAACGTTTCTTCTGCTTCGCCTGTGCCGCTGTTATGTTCTCCTGCGCGCTCTTCCGCTTCTGCTGTAGGACGTCGGCGATTGTTTCCGCTCGACGCGAAATCGCTTCCACCGTCGCGTCGTCGGTGGCCCC
>Ga0209367_1009188_pt1 | contig 13447 bp, 13 predicted proteins | sample WorMetLIZISLAND2_FD_187412 | JGI IMG/M metagenome (GOLD analysis project Ga0209367, IMG submission 187412) | Marine gutless worms symbiont microbial communities from Max Planck institute for Marine Microbiology, Germany - Olavius geniculatus... ... | reverse complement strand
AGGCGCAGTTTATCCGCCTTCTTCGAAGAAGAAGCCGTTGACCGCTACCTTTATGCCTGGGTGAGGACTGGTGAAGGACTAGCGCCCCGCAATGGTACCAATGCATATTTACTGCTTTGCAAAATTGTCCGTCAGGCTCATGAAAACTTCCGCAAAAGGTACAAGAAATCAGATTCACATTCATGTAATTATTACTCGGACCTCTGTTCTGGTGATTTCTGGATGAACGTTGTCGTTCATTCTGTTGGCGACCATCAGCGACAGCGATACGTCGTTGTGATGTCGTCGTCGTCGTCGCAGTAGACGTCGGAGTTCGCGCGGATGACGAGCTGTGTGTTTCGTTGCCATACTCGCTCGTAGTCGATTGAATTGTTGTCTCCCTCAGCTTGTGGTAGTCCTCTGTAACCTGTTGACGAGTGATAGAAGCGTAGGGGATCGCCCTGTCAACTGTCGTATCGGCTAACGTCGTTGTCATCTTTACGATCGTATTAGCTGTTTCAGCGACACGAGCAACTTTCAGAACAACATCGATCGTCATTACTTCTGCCAGCATCACGCGCTCCAAAATCTCTGGACGCAGGCCATGCTGAATGTCGTAAAGTTTGACACCGCCGTTGATTCCCAGCGACTTTGCCAGTTAAATGACCAGTCTCCAGCCAGTCATCGCCGTAATGTAGTCGTCTACGCTCTCTGACTGTCTCTGAACACGTTGATGTAGCTCGTTGGTTCTGCGCCAACGTAAGACCTGTGTGTCCTCGAAGCGCTTTAAAAAAGCGTCCCTCAAGGTTCTCCAACTCATCATGATCTCGTCGTCCAATCCATCGTACCAATCACCGGCAGCGTCCTGTAGTAACAGTGCCATCAGATTTAATTTATCAATGTCGTTGTTTTCACGGTACACGGCGTATTTCTCAAAACGTCGCAGCCACGCCCCCGCGTCCTCGTCAGTTACACCCCGGTACGGTGGCGGTGCGAAGGTTGAATCGTTCCCACCGTTGACGATGATGGTCGTTGTACCGGCCGATCCGTTAAATACCGATGACGACGATGATGTCGATGACGATGTGGTTGTTGTCGTAACGTACGTAGTTGTAGTTGTAGTTGTCGGCTGTACTTGTGTGTCAACTCGAGCAAGTTCGGCAAGTGGCGGCACGTGCGAACGAGTCGTAGACGGTTGAAACGTTACCAACGGCCGAATCCGTGTGTTGACCGATGTCGTTGTGGTCATCGTTGTAGTAGTTGAAGTAGCCGATGTAGTCGTTCCGACAAGTTCCGGTGACGTCACCAAGCTAAAAGTTGACGAGCGTCTCGACAAGCGTGTCCGCAGTATAGCCGGATGCTTGGAAACACTGTCGCGACGTGCCAACGGATTGTTGTGTGGTCCACTCATCGTTATGGCCGATTAGTCGAGCAGCGCCATAAAGCGAATGAAGTCTACACCACGGCAGTATCCGATCGTCTGACTAACTGGTAAACAGTCATCACACTGTTCATCGCTACAGTACGTTGCATAGCGCCCACTGTGAAGCGCCTGCTTTCCGAAGTTATTTTTAATTATCCTGGCATCCACGATGGTGCCTGCGGACGTGTTACAACAATAACTATAAAACGTACCCGTGTTGCATCCGCCATTCCGTCCGACAGTAGGCCTATGTTTCAGCAGCGGCGATGAACGACAGCGTTTTGCGACTTAATTTTGTCAGCGTAATTTTGACTCGAGAGGTACAGATCTTTTATCGCATTCTCCACCACAATGTGGGGGCGCCTTTAGCATTTCTTAGAAACGTTATTGTTGACTTTTTAACGCTTTTATTCAACGCAACATTCTAATCAAATTCAGACAGAGAGCGTATCCGAAAGCAAAGTCCTTAATCTGACCGCTAAGTGACTCAGCCTCAAGAGTGACGTCAAGAAAACGTGGATCTCTTTAGCCTAGCAAAACGTAAACACAGCGGTTTCCTGGCTACATGCTGTAGCCTCAAAAATGTACACACATTTACTAGCTCCTTTTTCTAACAAACGCAGGGCCAACAGATCGCCTTTTTAGGAACCGAGGCAATACGAACGAAGCCTCAGCCTACAGCCACTAAATATTCAATTTCTTCCCTAAGCTTAGTTGTGATCTTAACCTTAACAAGACCCAACAACAGTTTTTTTTATAAATAGGCATTTTTCACTCAGCCAAGCAGCTTGCTAAGCTAAGCTGGCAGCACTAAATGACCTTTAAAAAGCTTTCTTTATAAACCAGATGCAAATTAGCTATTCAATAAATTAGCTTTCCTCCATATACACCCACAACGTTTTGCAGCTAACTTTTTACATTGGTAGTGCCCTAATCAGTACAGCAGGCTATCTGTATACAAATATAATTATATATAACTGTTAGCCAATTGTATTTTTTATTTATTTAGGTATAAAGTGTACTAGTACACGTTACAATTATATATTTTAATTTTTTTATATTAGTCTCAACTTATGTTTTTATAGTGCTAACATAGTTACATTAACACACATCCACACACGCCATTTTTGTGCAATGTATCACACATGCAGGTGCTTAGCAGGGAGTTCTTCCGCCCTTATTAACTACCCTCACGCTAATCGTGGCGCAATCAAAACAACATTATAACTTTTCTTTTACATTGATAAATATTACATATTATAACTATCTAGGATGCATAGTTAAAGCCCAATGCGTATTATTATTTTAATTTTTAATTTAACATAACTAATGTATAGGTCGCTAATGCGTAAAACAGAAGTCCTTCCGAAAAATATCGTTTTCGGGCGGACTAATAAACTAAAAATTTGGGGCAAAGCTTAACGTGAGTTCGCCCGGCGCCCTAAGTCCGATTAAGGAAAATTAGAGGGGGGTAAAGTTTTTTCGGCATCAAAGTCACGTGGCTCGAACTCAAATGCATTGGCATACGCCGAACGCGCATTGTCAACGTGAGCGCTTATAACTTTGTTCGTAGTGGATCGAATTTCACAATTTTTTTTGTTCAACGCCGAAAAGATCGCTGTCGTCAACGCCGTTTAGATGTTGTCGCATATTGTCGCTATCTTCATCGATTTCAGAGATATTCGCGGTCAAACTCAAAAGTTGTCGTAAAACGTACTAAATTTTAAACGTTTTTTGCCCTCCCAAATTTTAAGAAGGCGGTGCCCCCAAATTTCGTATTTGCGTTAACATCCCAACTTATAGCCGCGTCACGTACCAAAGTTTTGTCGGGCTACACCTCCTAACTCCGAAGTTATAAGCGCTCCTTTATTGCATTTTAAGCCAATTTTTGACACCCTTTAAAAAAAGTTGTAAGCGGGGCCCCCGTCCCCGGACAAAGGTGCGCTAGTAAGACTTGGTGATTCTTTAGCGCGTATAAAAATTTGGGGGTGCAGCACCCCCTAGGGGCCAAAATATGATTTTCCAAAAAATGCGCCTAGCGTATATCAACATGAACGCTTATAACTTTGTTCCTAGTAGACGGAATTTTACAAATTTTTTTTTGTTTAACGCCGAAAAGATCGCTCTCGTCAACGCCGTTTAGATTTTGTCACTATATTCATCGGTTTTAGAAATATTTGCGCTCAAACTCGAAAGTTGTCGTAAAACGCACTAAATTTTGGACATTTTTTGCCCTCCCAAATTTTAAAGAAGGCGGTCTTCCCAAATTTCGTACGTGCGTTATCACCCCAATTTAAAGACACGTCAAGTGCCAAAGTTTTGTCGGGCTACACTTTCTAACTCCAAAGTTATAAGCGCTCCTTTATTGCATTTTAAGCCAATTTTTGACCGACCTTTGAAAAAAATTGTAAGGGAACCCCCGTTTCCGGTGAAAAGTGCGCTAGTAAGACTTGGTAATTTTTTAGCGCGTGTTTTAGCTAGGTTCAACGTATGCAGAAACAGTCACTGTCGTTCGATCTTTGTGACAGTCCTCAATGCGCGCTGGTAAATAAAAATTAACATACGTCAGCGAACATCGGCATGGTATGCTGACTTTACAAAAACCAACACAAGTCACATTGCGTTTCTGATAATCTGGGCAATTTGGTATTGCATCGCTGATGTTTGTCAACAAAACATGTTTACTGTCAAGCACAAAAATATCTGGCTGTATTGAGTTCGTTACGACAGCAAATTGACAGTTTTCGTGTGTTCCTGATGAATTGTCACGAAGTAAGGATATGACACAAGAACTTTTGTTGACATGCTGCAGAACTGAGTGTGTCTGGTCCAAATGTAACAATTTGGACATCGTGATGGGTGGTTTTGACTGAAATTCCAAAAAATATTTTGATTCAGGATTGTATGCAACGAATTTAGGTAAGTTGGTTGCAATTGTAAAGTGTTTTGAGTTTGGAACCGGTACCGGCAACGTATGTATTTCATATAGGATTAAAGTTTTTGCCAGTGGACCTAATGGTACAGGAATGGTACAGAACGAACAAGTCGTCATTTTGTCGATTCGCGATGAAATCATGCATGCGATAGTAATGTGTGACCTTTTTGCGTAAAATTTTAAGTTTTCCAGAGGTCAAGATTGTAATTCGTCCTTCTATCTGAATCAGCACGTGTTTAAAGTGTTCCGGCGATATTAGTTCCGGACTCAATACACCGTTACTAAGCGACTGAACTGCTTGATAAAACTGAGTGCCTTTTAAACCCTGCACAAGCAAAAATAAATAACATTTTATCCGAATATGTTCCCGGAATTTTGAAACCCGAAATGTATAAATAAGAAACAAAACAAGAAAGCTTTGCAGGTTCAATTAGCACTAATCAGCACTACATTCTTCTTCTACGCTTTTTAGTCTGAGAACGGTTATTCTTCTCAATGCAATAATTATCGATGGCGTAATTACTCACGTCTTTTTCTGGCTTCCAGCTTGTCGAATCATCGTCCCACAACACTTGATAAAACATTCTATTTCCACGCTTCTGATGCTTTAAAATTTTTTGTATAGAGAACCAGCCGTTCCCTAGTCCTGTTTGTTTCCTAGGCTCAACTGTGTTATCCAACTGTGCATCTCCAGAAGCTGTAGCCTGTGAACTATCAGCTACATCACTGCTGCTGCTGCGCGTTGCAATAGGCCTATCACTGCCTGTCGACTGTCTAGGCCTATTCGTCGAAAAAATTATTCTTGTATGGAAAGTCTTCCTCTGCTCAGCTGCAGCATTCACTCCGTCGTTGTCAATGTTTTGCTGTGCAGAAGCCGAAATCGCAGTCGACCGTTCAGGCGCCGACTGACTCGTAGGCCTAGTACCTATCTCTTCAGTTACCCTTTTTCTTTGCCTGCTGAAAAGCCGTCGATGTGATGAATGGCAGCCAGCTATCTGGCTGCCTAATATCTGGTTAGACGAGCGGTCGGTTTTGCCGTCCGACTTGTTGGCAAGCTGGTTTTCGTTGCGCGTTCGCTGGTGCATTGCAGAATTTTCACCCTCTGCCGCACGAGTTTGTCGGTCGTACTTAAGTTCAGTCTCCACTTCTGTACTAGGCACAAAATGTTTACTATACAATTTTTCACGATTATGGTCACACAGACGCAATCTGTCAACATGTATTAACGATGGATGCACCGTTTTAGTTTTACAGTGTTAGATTTTAAAAGTTCTGAAGTCGAGATAACTTTCCAATATCAAATAAGGACCTTGAAACTTTTTTAACATTCCATGTGCGTGTTTTATCTTTGACTTGGGATTTTCTAATAAATAAACTCTGTCTCCGACACAAAATTTAGGTTTTCTCACAGTATATTTTGCATCATGTGTTTTAGCAGTCTATTTGTGCGCTTCAATTTGGTTTTGTCTAACCGTTTCGCGCAAAATGCGTAATTTTGGTTCTATCTTTTCGTAATAAGTTTTCGCGTTTGTGAACAGAGACGTCGGCAATAATAATGTTTCATCAATTGGCAAACGTGGTTTCTGACCGAACACGACCTCGAACGGACTACAACCTATCTGTTTCAAAATTGATGTTCGAAACGCGTGTTCAATCTCCGGCAAAAGACTTGGCCAATTATCTACTGACCCACAGCGTGTCCTCAAACTATTCAAAATGATAGACTTTCTACACAAACTAGCACATAATTATATTCTTTGGCCTTGGTAAGTTGTAAAAAACAATATGCCAACGATCAAAAATAGTGAAAGGTGTACTTGGAGATTAAAAAAGTGCTTGAAATAGAACACCCCCTTTTCCAGTCTGACACTGAGAACAAGCTTTACATTATTCAAATACATCTGTGTAAAGTTTTGGCCAATAAAACTTTTGTCTGAGCGTATTATATGTTTTTTTCCGATCGCAATAACAACTCACGTAAATTACGTGGAACTACAAGCTGTTGCGTTACAGGCTCACTTGTTAAACGCTTTTTCTGTCGTGGTAAGTCAAGATAATACAATATATTGTCAAGCATAGTATATCTTTCAGCCTGAAAAGTGACTTTTCTTGCAGCTGCATCGTGTCCTGGCAAAATACCATAGCACAAGTAATTTATTATCTCTCTGCAATCAGGACAAGCAGCTTGCAAGTCAGGCATATTATACAATGCCAATGTGTCATCGTCATTCGTGTCTGAAACTGTATTGTCATCATCAAAGTTCGCTGAGGCAGCAGTATCGAGAGTAATTTCCCATACTGCATTCGACCTGGGTTCCAAATCTTCACAGTTACTGTCTTCGTCTGGAAAAGCATTAATATTACCCACTGTCCAACGTCTCTTCAATTTCTGTGTCGTCTACGGGTAGTTCTATACGACTCAGTCTGTCAGTCACAATATTTTTCTTCCCCTTTATATGTTTCACACGATAAGTATAAGAACTCAAGAGAAGGTTCCAACGCCCCAATTTCCCACTAATATTTTTGACCGAATTCAAATATTTAAATGCCGAATTATCTGTCCTTATTACAAAGCATTTTGGAGCCAAGAATTCGTGATAATATTGGACAACAACTACAGTAGCAAGCAAATCGAGTTCGCAGGAAGAATAGTTTTTTTCAGCGGCGTGTAAACCACGCCCCCCGTAACTAATAATATTTTCTTTACCATTTTTAATTATTGACAGATTGAATGATATTGAAATTCTGTTAGCGTCAGTCGTAAGAATAAATTTTTGATCGAAATCTGGAAGTTTCAATATCGGCGGGTTACAAAGCGCATCTTTCAACGTCTGAAAAGCTGTCTCTTTCACTTGCGTGAACTTAAACTCTACGTTTTTTTGTAGTAGCCTGTATAATGGGTAGCAAATTTCAGAATAATCTTTTATATACCTTTTAAAGAAATTTACCATTCCTAGAAACGAGCGAATGTCTTTTTGCCTTTTTGAAGTCGGATATGATCGTATTGCAGCAGTCTTTTCAGGATCTGATTTGACTCCTTCGGAGCTAAAAAATGAAACCCAAATATTTGACAGTGTGCTGAAAAAAATGACATTTAAAAGGATGTAATTTTAAATTTCCCTGTCGAAATCTTTCGAATATCACGCAAAGATGCTGCAAATGTTTTTAAGAGTTCTCCGAACATGCCAATAGATCATCAAGATAGATAATTAAAAAATTACCAATTTCATTTCTGAATAATTTATTCAAAACGCGGCACATGTAATATGGTGACTGTCGATGGCCCTGCGGCAATCTTAGATAACGATAAGCATTTCTATGTGGTGTCACATACGTCGTTTGATAAGAACTTTTGTCGCTGACTTTGATTTGATGATACGCACTGCGAAGGTCAATTAAGAACAATTTTCCCGCCTTATTTTGAGTAATTACGTCAATAATATCCTCTAATAAAAGCAATTCATGATATAATGGCTTGCTAACGCTGTTGAGTCTTTGCATGTCGAAGCAAAATCTATCACTGCAGTCTCTCTTCTTGACAATTATTATGGGAGACGCAAATTGACTTCCGTCGCTTTCGGCTATCACTCCCGCTTCCAAGAGTTCATCAAGCTGTTCGTCTACCACCTTCCTCATATTATCTGAGAGACGATAGGGCCTCGACCGAACAGGTTTCGCATTATCCTCTAATAGTAATTCGCATTCCATCACATTGCACTCTGTTATGTGTTTAGCACTATGTGCAAAAATATCTCTATACTCATAAAGCAGATTCACAAATTGTGGCTATACTTCTGGTTTAATTTCCTGTTTGTCATTTAGCAAATTTTTCGATTTTAAATATTTGATCTTATCCGCCAATGTGAACGCGCCTTTAGTCTCACTGCTGCTAAGCATATCTGCGCTGTGTGTGTTTTTTTTTGCTGCAGCGGTTTAGTGCTGTTGCTGCATACAGTCGTATTTTGCAGCGTACAAACTTACTGTTGGCAATTTTCTTGCTGTTTTTCTCGCCGCAACAAACCTCTACTGCAGTGTGGTGCCCCAGCACTTTGCAGCTGTTGTGAACCATTTGTTCTAGATAAACCATTCGCATGTGCCTGGCCCCTGCAGTAGCTGTCAGATTCGTCGCTCAACGGAGTTATAACGGCGACTGAGACGCCTCGAAGTATATTTTTAGACTGTGTGTCACAATTAAACACGCGACAAAATATTCGCTTAGTTTGAGGTTTGTTTATAAGCATACGCGCCACTGAAACATTATTCAGTGTCGATTCAACGTGCTGTTGTACAACAGCAGCTGTCCAAAAATTTGACAAAGCTTTTTTAGCCATTTTTATTGGTACAAAAGCCTTTGATTTGGCCGAAATAGAAATAAATTTAGTCGCTCTCAAAACAACGCTGTTTTCCTGAAATGTTTGCAAAGGCAAAAGAACACGACCATCGTAAAAAGAGACAGAATCAGAATTAAAATCAATACAACAATGTGTTTTCTGTAAAAAATCTATTGCAAACAAAAATGAGTGATTAAGATTTTTGACAAAGTAAAATTTATGTCAAACATCACAGTTTCCTAAGGTTATTGTTAATATTGCGGAACCCATCACATTCAAATTTCCACCATCAGCCGCAAACAAAGGTTTAATATAATTATTTTGGTTCATGCGAATATTAAGTCTTCGAGCTTGTCGCATAGATATGCATGAGACGCTCGTTCCCGTGTCAAGAATAGCAAAAGTTTTCGTGCGGTTAACAAGAACAAGTATAAGATTTTTGCACGAGAATTTACGATTTGTTTTTTAATAGGCTCTAAGATCCTCGCCCGTCTCAAAATAGGGTCTCCGAGCCTGTTATGTCAATCGTTTTGAGGCGGGTTCCACCCTTCTTGGACTGGAGGAAATTCAGCCTGTGGTCTCCATCCAATGGCTCTCCTTTGTGAAGGTCCCCAAATTGGGGTTTTTCCCATACGACGTTGCATACCTCTACAACAACGTGCAAAATGTCCAACTTTCTGACAATTAAAACACTGAATGTCAGCTGCGACAATACCGTCTACCAAACTGATGATTACCTCCGCAATTGCCACATAGCATTGTTGGCAGGCGTCCAGCTGACGAACCGCGCTGACGTTGATAGTTGATGAACCGTCCGCGTGATGACTGTGATGACTGCCGATACGTCCGTTGTGGTACATCGTCAGCGAACGTCACCCGGCGTCGTGCGGGCCATTGATCGCGTTGTGACGATGGACTTGGTGATCTTGAGATGTTGCTCACGGCTGGCTGTTTAGCGAGCTGATTGGTAAGCTTTCGGATTTCCTGGTTATTAGCCTCGGCGACGATCATTGATGCAGCAAGCTCACCGATCATTCGATCGACGTCGCTGGCCGTCGTAGATGTAGTAGTTTGATCGATGACGGTCTGCGCGACTTCCGCGACTCTAGCAGCTTGAATCACTTCGTCGTCGGCAGTTGGTTGCGACACAATGACATGTGCCAAGATCTGTAGTCGAAGTCTCCGCTGAACAGCATATTGTTTTTGTTCTCCAACGACTCCAAGAGCGCGCGCCACTTTCTGACAGCGGTGACGTAATCGTTGACACTCTCAGTCGGACCCTAGACACGACTCCATAGATCTGACGTCTTCTTCCACTTCATGATTCCCGCATCTTCGAATCGAGTCTTGAAGGCGATCTTAGATAATCCACAGCTGCCCTTCGTTGTGCCGTCGAGAATGTCCCACTATTCGCTCGCCGTGTCGCGTAGAAAAACCGCGACAAGACGTAGGCGATTATTGTCGTTCATATCGCGAAAAGAAGCGTACTTCTTAAATCGCGACAACCAATCATTCGCATCCTCCGTTTTAGTTCCTCGGAAAGATGGCGGTGCGAACGTCGCGTCCCCGACACCCGTGACGAATACCGTTGTCGTCGCTGTTGTCCCACCGGCAGTGGTGACGATCGACCCGCCAGATGTCGTCCTGGACGCGTCCGTTGTTCGTATTGACACTTTTTCATCGCTCGGATAGGTCGTTGACGTAGTTGTTTTCGGTCTAGCGCCCCGACTTTCATCCACGCCTCCCTCAGCCATATCGAATCTTGGCGGAGTATGTAGACGCTCTGATACAGTAGCTGATGCTGTCGGCGGATGTAGTACCGGTGTGCGTTGCAGTCCCGAGCTCACCGTTAATGACGCGGTAGCTCCGATAAATTCTGGTGTCGTAATGAGGTCGCTTGTTGATGATCGTGATGAGTGTGCCGGTGGTAGATCGTATAACGTCCCACGGCGCTTCGTTGGATCGTTATTCGGTCGTTGCATTCGACCAAACAACGACTGCCGTTAACAACAGCAGCATTGTTGTCCCAAAACAGAGTAACAAGCAGCAGTACGTTATAGGCAGCAATTAGATTGTACACTCACGTTCGCAGCAGTTGGCTCTAGGTGGATTTATGCCCAATCTCGCTTAAAACGTAGAGGAGCAAGTATGTCCCGAGCTTCATATGGGCTGGTGATGATGTTGTTTATGAACGTGTCACAGTTGCACAAGCGATGATCCAAAGGAGACAGATAAAAGTATGAGACCCTCGGTGGAACGTTATAATCGTTTTTCAACACCGTTTGGGCATGGATGAAATCGCTGTAATGCCACTGAGGGTAATTTGCGCGTGAAAAGAAATGTCGAAGTTGTTGTTAAACAACAGCTCCAGCAATATTAGAAAAGTGAATTCGGCTGTGGACGTGTGAAGCGTCGCAACAGATGTGGATTTCGTTGATTCGGATTAATAGGAAATTCAATAGCGTACCCTCTGGGAGGAATTCTAAGATGATGCGGCAGCAGGTAGACGATGTCCTCCAGAGTCATTTGGTTGCAGCCACACACTGGATTGCATCTGTGCCAGTGTGTTCTGTTCCAGCCCGACCATGCACAGTCCTGGAGGAACCACTCATGTGACTGGAGGCTCGCGTATACAGCGTCCGGCCTCCAAACCAAGTAATAGTTCATAGCAGCATGAAGCAGTTGAAGTAATTGTTGAACAGAGCTGATAACGGTTATTAATCGATTTTCATTCTCCACTAAATTTTAAGAGCGTCGATGGTAAAGTTATAACGCTTTTTGATTCTGACGATTTCTTTTTAATGACAGTCCGATCTACAGAGCCTACTCCGACTTTCTAGCCGCCATCTCAAAATCTACAACATTTCTATTCTCTTTCGAACAGTCAATTATGCAACAAGGACAGTGACGTCAGCATAGTTATACTTCCCAGATTCCTGAGTGGTCGTGCGTCTAAACTGTGGGCTAAGGAGGCGGATATCAACAAAATTCTTGTAGCCAAGCTAAAACTGTCCTGGCTAACAGAACTCTTGTTTTGGCGATACGTCGAACTTTCGGACGATTTCTGGCCACAGAGCCTTCAGCCAATCGTAAGGCCTACGAGGCAGGCTAGCCACAGAAAACCCAGGAATAGGTTAGCCGCTGCGCAATAGACGTAGTGTCCTCAAACTTGACCTAAATGCGGCCGTCCGTGTTGTTGTTTTTCACTCTGAGCCCAGTCCCAGCCAAATGTACGCACGATAACCCCAAGCAGTAATTTAGATGTCTTCCGTACGCCGAAAACCCATTGTCGACTTAGGGTAGGTCAACATGAGCGCTTATAATTTTGTTTATGGTAAACCAAATTTTACAAAATTTTTTTTGTTCAACGCCCAAAAGATCGTTCTTGTCAACTTTGTTTAGATTTTGTCGCTATCTTCATCGGTTCCAAAGATATTTTCAAACTCGAAAGTTGTCGTAAATTGCACCAATTTTTGCACGTTTTTTGCCCTACCAAATTTTAAGCGGGAACGGTGCACCCAAATTTCGTACTTGCGTTAACACCCCAACCTAGAGCCGCGTGAAGTGTCAAAGTTTCGTCGGGTTACACCCTTTAACTCCTAAGTTATAAGAGCTCCTTTATTGCAATTTAAACCAATATTGACCCCCCTTTGAAAAAAATAGTAAGGGGCCCCAGTCCCCGGTGAAAAATGCATTAGTAAGAATTAGCCATTTTCTAGCGCGTGTACATATTTAGGGGTGCAGCACTTCTTAGAAGCCGAAATATAATCTTCCAAAATATTCGACTTAGAGTAGGTCAACATGAGTCTTTATAACTTGGTTCGTAGAAAACCGAAGTTTACACAATTTTTTAATGTTCAACGCAGAATTAACCGTATTTGAAAACGCCGTTTACCGCTTATCGATATCTCTATCAAGTTTAGAGATATTTGCAGTTAAACTCAAAAGTTGTCGTAAAACGTATTAAATTTTGGACTTTTTTTGCCCTCCCAAATTTAAAGGAAGACGGTGCCCCCAAATTTCGTACTTCCGTTAACACCCCAACTTAAAGCCGCGTTATGTGCCAAAGTTTCGTCGGGCTACACCCCCTAACTCCCAAGTTGTAAGAGCTCATTTATTGCAATTTAAGCCAATTTTTGACCCCCTTTTAAAAAAAGTTGTAAAAGGGCCCTCGTCCCCGGTGGAAAGTGCGCTAGCAAAACTTCGCGATTCTCTAGCGCGTGTAAAAATTTGGGGGCGCAGCACCCCCGGGGGCCAAAATATGGTTTTCCGAAAAATGCGCTTTCGGTGGGTACGATTTCACATCTAAATGTCCAAGGTCACTGGACCAAACTTCACCGGACTTGTTTTGCCTAACGCAGGAGGAACTTCCGTAGACGGAATAAAAATTTGATTTTAAATATGTTTATCCGTTTCAAAATCGGGCTAAATTTTGCATGTTTTTGGCCCTGAATTTTTTAGATGGTGCGCCCCCCAAAATTTTGGACAAGCATTATAAAATTCGGCCTAGTGCTGACCATCGTGCAAAATTTCATGCCGATCGGTCTACGCATCTCGAAGATCTCGCGTTGGAAAAATAAATAAAAACTAAAAATTTGGGGCAAAGTCTAACGTGAGTCCGCCCCGCGCCCTAAATCCAATTTGGGGAAATTAGAAAGGGGGGTAAAAGTTTCCCGGCATCAAAGTCACGTGGCCCGAACTCAAATGCATTGGCATACGCCGAACGCGCATTGTCGACTTAAGGTAGGTCAAAATGAGCTTCTATAACTTTGTTCTTGG
>Ga0209367_1009187_pt1 | contig 13448 bp, 7 predicted proteins | sample WorMetLIZISLAND2_FD_187412 | JGI IMG/M metagenome (GOLD analysis project Ga0209367, IMG submission 187412) | Marine gutless worms symbiont microbial communities from Max Planck institute for Marine Microbiology, Germany - Olavius geniculatus... ... | reverse complement strand
CAGCCAGTTATACACCTCACCCAGAAACACCACGTTCTGATCACTAACGCCACGAATTGGGTTCATGTCAACGTCACGCTTTCGACGTCCTTTGTCTGTCGACTTCACATTCAGAACTTTCCAAACACGCAAAATAAGTTTGAGAAATTTTGATGTACCAGAGGTGTCTGTGCCCGTGGCGTTGCCAAATGTGCCCAGGCAGTGATGGTTTTTTCGTCAAACACTTTCAGGACTAATTTCACATTTTGACGTTCCAAGTTACTGGGATTAAGTGCTTTATATGACAAACCAGGCGCCATTTTAATGTAGTTATCTTTCTCGCTTGCATAAAGCTGACGAAGATGTGATAAAGACGCTTTACAAATTGACCCGTCCTCAATGTCAGGGAACACAAACGTGTTGTCCACATCAGACTGACCCAGCCAATTATTTCGGATGCATTTCAACAAATGCACTGAATCAAACAAGAAAAAGAGTTTTCTGTGGGCGGCGCACGGGTGCTGTACAAATGGCCTGAGGTCACCCCCACACAAATCAGCAAACATATTTCTATTTATACGATTGTTATCAGATATCAGGCAAAATACATAATATCCAGCATTTTCCAACATTTCAATAACCTTGAGTGTGCAGACTTTCAAATAGTCTGCAGTCAAGTTTTTCACCGGCACCATGGCTGCGACGTCCTTATTTGCCGACAGCAACGAACACATCATGAACGTCTGTACAGTATTAGCCTGTTCGCTTGGAGTGTTACTGGCCATACCTGTCAAGCAACCACCTTTGTATGTGGTTTTGGGATCTCGTCAAGGAGGAGGATCACTTGACGCTCATGAGGCTCCATTAGCTGTGCCTTATGTTTTAAATACTGAGCGTGGTCACTCTCATCCAGGCCACCAGACAGCGAAAATACACTAGACAGACGCTTTATATACGACACATGTGGCAGCGTTAAAACCGAACGCAAACGACCGTACACGGACGCAGATATCGCGAAAAAACGAAATGCAATCAGCAGTGTTTCCGAACTATAGCGAGACTGTGACATGAACAGGAGAGATATCTGCTCAGCCAGAAATTTCAACCTAGTGGTCACGTCTGGTTCATAGTCGTCGCTGTCGTTCACCAGATCAATTAACTGATTCAGTTGCTGTTAAATGTGTCCGCCTGTACTTTTTACAGACAGCTCATCCGCAGTAACAGCAACAGACGCAAAGTGACTCAGTAAAGAAGAGAGCTGGGACCAACAAACTAGTTTACAATCAGTACCGAGAACCCACGTTACACTACAATTACTCAGACGCGAGTTTCCTCTGTACACCTCAACGACCATGCTTTCCCGTACTTTTACAACCAAGACAAACTGAGGCACATTCGACATGTCAACTATACAAATATTTACAAACCCACAAGAACGAATAAGAACCCACTGACTATCTACATTCGACACAAAGCTCTCAAGTTTGTCACAGAAATCAACAAATGATGAGATCTGGTCATCAGACATCCACTGTTCAAACTGCTGCTCATCGCGTACCGACATCTCCAGGCGTCTTTCTTCAGGTGCTTTTCTTTTCCAACTTGGTTCTGAACTGAGGTATGATGGGGTGTTGGGAAAAATAGTGGGGTAGGCGTCAGGTGCAAGTTTTGGGTTTTTTCGAGGTACAGTCAAAATGAGTCAGAACGAGTTGCAGTGTCCACTCGAATTATGAAGTGCGGTGCAAAGTGTTTCTCACACACAACGGTCTTGTCGTGGATCTCAAGGTTGGCTCGTGGTATCTGGCGTATCCACTTCGCACGCAACTCTGCATCCTTCGGAAACCTGAAGACGCTCACCTTCACTTCTTCATGTTTCGCCGTTGCCTGGTAATTCCCGCGACAGCCAGGGACACAGCACTTTTCAGGCATCCTAAAACGACAACACACACAATTATTTTCCCATACAAACCCAAATTATACTGCATTGTTAGGCCTACAACAGTAGCTTGGCCACAACATTACTGGTTATATCAGCGCATAATTTCATCACCAGCAATCCAATTCTTATCATCAACTCACTGCACAGTAATTTTAAGAAAAAAATGAAACACCGTTAACGTTCAATGAAACAGTAATACAGTTACAAGGACTTCTTTAATATACTACGAGAGCAGAAAACAGACATACGAAGCTTATTCAACGACACAGATGATCTATGGTGAGTTGTAGCTATACGAGTAATCCAAGGAGTAATCCAACAACTGACAAAGTTACGAACTCGACGGAATGAAGTTATACGAACGTTATATGACACAAACGAACGCACATACAGATTATACAACGACGACGATCACTATACACTATACAAGAAACATTCAAACGCACGACTGACTAAGCAGTCCAAAGTCTACAAGCATGACTGTACAGGCAGTTCGGAGCACATGCTATAGGCCGGGACTATTAGTAAGATGCTGCAGCAGCAGTATCAATTTCACTTTCGCTGTCCTCATGCTTAGGCCGGCAGTCGTGACGTCACCCGGCATATAGCACTGCTAGTGTACGGCCTGTTCTACCCGTAGCCTATAGCTATTTTTGAAACGGGCCATCGGCCTACAGGGTGCGGCAGAGAAAAGTAGCCCCCTAAAGTTTTTCGCCGTTTTTTCAGCAACCGTTCAGAATTTTAATTTGAAATTTTACAGGCTCATTTACGGGAACGTTCTACATTTAACTGCCAAGTGAAATATGATTCTGTTGAAAAACGACGAAATTATAGACTTCTGAACATGACCGCCTACTGATTTTTCAGCATTAAAAAATGTTTAAGCTAAAAATGCTATTTAATTTTCAAAAACCGGTTACCACGTTACTGTTGATGACGTCGCAGTGACGCTTTGACAAACAGTAATTTATTTTGTTTATAAATTATCACTAAATTGTCGTTCTTTTAAGGCAATCGCCGGCTGTTCACCGGATTCATCTTCCAGCAGGACGGCACGCCAGCACACACAGCGCGCAGCGCAGGAAACTGACTGCAGGCCAACTGTCCAGATTTCATCAGAAAAGACCAATGGCCTCTAAATTCGCCAACTGCAAACTCGGTGGACTATCACGTATGATGTGCAATGTTGGAGGCTTACCGCAAGCTTAAAACAAAGCTGAAAACAATCGCTGAACTCAAGGAATCGCTTTAGGTTATCTGGGGCAACCTATCACAAGGACCGATCGACAAGACGGTAAAAGACTTCTCAAATTAAGCGACTGAAAACTTGTGTTGGAGCTTGGAGCTGTCGGTGGACACTTCGAACATTCACAGTGACAATGGAAATATGGCATCTAATCATTAGTTAACTGTGTTGTTTGACTTGTTTCAGTAATGTTATTTAACTGGTGTTGTAGCTTGAATATTTTTCAACGCTGAAAAATTGGTAGGCGGTCATGTTAAAAAGTTTATAACTTCGTCATTTTTCAAAGGAATCGAATTTTATTCGGCAGTTAGCCGTAGCACAATGCCAGAAATAAATCTGTAAAATTTCAGATCAAAAATGCTAAGCGGTTGCTGAGAAAACAGCAAAAAACTTTAGGGGGCTACTTTTTTGCCGCACCCTGTAGTCGCTCCAAGACAGGCCTACGTTCGATATTAATGCGCTTCTTTAAGCAACGATTGACCTTATATAGTTTGTAATTTATATATTTTTATTTCATCCGCAAACTATTTTTTTCTCAGATATTCATGCAGTAATAATTTCATGCATCTCGCTTTCTACTTTTTGCAATTAGTTTAGCAGTATATCGAAAATACAATAGTTCACAGGTAAGAAAATCTCACAACTTCTTCAAAACGTGTGAAAAAATCACGACAATAAACGTGCATTGATATCAACAGTTGACAGCGGACCTAACTAGTAAACAAGTGATATTATTATTGTATCAAAATTATTATTAATAATAAAGTGAATTATAAATATAAAGGTGTTCATTAAATTCACGATTTCCGCTGAACAAAAGCGGTTATTTTTTAAATGATATTATTATTGTATCAAAATTATTATTAATATAGAAGTTATTAATATAGAAGTGAATAATAAATATAAAGGCTCTCCTTAAATTTACGATCTCCGCTGAACAAAAGCGGTTACCTTTTCACCTGTCCGGCTGTCTGGTTATCCGCATGATTGCTTAAAAGTAATGAAAGTACAATCGAACATTGGGAGAGGTAAGATTTTTCGGACCGCCGTATGCATGACGAGATTTCGGAGACCAATATTATTGTAATAAGTTAAATCAAATAGCCGTACTTCACTGTTATTTGCTGAAATTATGCGAACAAATTTCGAGATTAAACTAAATTCGTTTACAGTCTCGCAGTTTAACAGAACACGATAAAATATAGCAAACACATCGGCGCAGACGTGTGTTACAAGTGCGTGTGCTTCAATGTACAGAACGTGTCTCGATATACATGCCAATGATGTCAACACAGCACTGACGAGCTTTTGAACGGACAAAAAAAATTATAAAACCAGTCCGAAGTACACCGCGATTACATGACTGCAGTTACTCCAATATGAAAGAACGCTAATAATAACAGCGATGACAATGATTGTAAAAAAACAGAACAAATACAATCTATGTCGGCCCAGTGCCGACATAATAATATACTTTTTTTACTTTTTGAGCTGCATTAAGGAACGTTTACATCAACTTTGGTTTTCCTGTGCTTTTCGTTTTCGAGTAAAAAAACTCGGAAGCGACACGCAGGCAGACAGACAGACGGACGAACGAACGGACAAGGCCTGTGTTACCGCCTATTACGACGGTCGCACATCAGTAATAGCAGCAGCAGCAGCAGCAGTAGTAGTAGTAGTAGTAATAATAGCACGTTTTATGTTTTATACACATTACTGTGAGTGATATAAAATATATCTGCGCACGCAGTATCGGGTGTCAAAAACTACGCAATCACTCAACCGCATCCCCCACTGCTATACAACGTTGACTGACAGCAGAACTCTACTCCAGCTCAATGACGTCACACGCCGCGACGACAACCGAACAGTTTGGTCTGTTTGCTCTGACGACGCAGCTCATACTGCTACTACAACTGCGTCTAGGATACTACTACAACCGAATTTCGTACAGTACTACAACTGGGTGTTGTGTTGCAGACTGGCCTGCCGCGGCGTAGGCTTGAGTGTGGTCCTTCGGCGCCGCGGCGAGTCAGTGCTACTAAATGAACACGTAGTGCGGCTGACACTGAACGTCTTCGACTGAGCAGCAGTCTCCACAATCGCCTGTAACCTGCAGTTTTACAAATACAATTATTCGTCAACACACACACGACATGCATTAACAGAATAAAATAAAACGCTACGATCCAGGGTCAGATTCAAGGATGGGCAACATAAGAAGCTGACCAGCCCACAAAAAACCCCACATTTTTCGTGAACAAAAATTATGACCAACTACAACTGCTTGTTACCTTGTACGTGTAATCTAAGCGTTTTACTGACATTTGTCAATAATAAAAACGTTTTGACAATGCAAAATTAAGCCCATATGTGTGTGATTTCTAATGTTTTTCACTATTTTTACGTCCGACAGCGAAATGCTTAGCGCGTCTTAGCTATGGCCTGGGCGTCTGTCTGTCTGTTTGTCTGTCCGTCCGTCCGTCCGTTCGTCTGTCACACTGCTGTACTGTATCAAAACGATGCAAGCTAGAACCACGGAATCTTCACTGTGGACTGCCTCTGCAAAACTGTAGTTTTTTTATAACAAAATTTTGTGCCACTAAATAAATAAGTTTCTTTTGGATGAAAGCATGAAAAAGGGATACCCTCTAAAAGTTTTTTTTACCGTTATTGGCTCGGTTAGCGCGAAAACGGTCGCAGATAAGCACAGACATGCTGCTTATCATAACAAGCACTGGTGACAAACTTTTTAGAGGTATTTACTATAATCTTCAGAAATAAGGAGGGGAATATGTTTATTATATATTTATTATTTTATGTGTTTTAGGTAATATTATTATTATTATTATTCATTTTATTTCTGTTTTCTTAATTCTAAAGGAGGAGAGTTTTTCCGGGGAATTATAGCTACATTGTTTCCTTTCTATTTTTGCCTTCTATTCCGAACTCTCATCTTCTGTACTCTCTGCCGGCTCTGTGAGTCCGTTAGTCTGTTGGTCTATTGTTTGACAATTAATCTAATTTCTTCTACTTTGTTTACTACTCTAGTTGTTCTTCTTATTAATTACCCGTTATGCTGTTTTGAGCTCACTCGCTTAGCCGAAAGGTGGCGGAATCTTTCTCTTACATGGGGTCAACGCGAGTAAATTACTTTTCATTCTTTAATAACACACAAAGCAAAGCATGTTATAACATAACATAGCGCGACACGTCGGGGCCCCAACAACATCAACACGACAACGGCCCGACGACCGCCACCGTCACGAACGTCACGACTTCACTACATGTTGACTGTATACGCGACAGGCCGCAACTGACTAACTCGACAGACTGACTGTTGACGACTAACTGCTAGCACTGCCGCGTCGCTATGCGCGCCGCTGCAGTATCCGCCTACTAAGTCTACTAACTGGCTGCAAGCCAGTACCTACACTACCTCGATGACATTGAACGACCTTAAACTTGTAAAATAAGAAGTTTTATTCAATTTATCTTGATTTTGGGGCCGCAACACACATTTTAACAGTAAACTGCGCCGAGATAGCTGGAGATAGACCAAAACAACCTCATATGAATTTTTCGGCGTCTTATTGTCAGGCAAATAAGGTTTAGTATTAATGAAGCTTAATAACAGTTTCGTAACACTATGGCATACACGTACGAGGGTCACTCAAAAAGTTTGTAGACCGATATAGTTAGGCATAAAATAATCAGACCGTATTTTGCCACTTTTCAACATATTTCTTTGCAACCAAAACACACTTGGTGCAGCATTTTTTCAAAGCTCAGATGCCATTGTACAAAAAAAATTTGGCCTTGGTTTTCCGGCCAGCAATTTGCCGTGCAGATTACAAGGGCATTCAGCAAATATGTAGTCTGTTATAGATGGACAGTATTAATGCGAATAATACTGTGTTAATACTAGTTAGTATCATCTAGCACTGCAATATTGCACATTTATTATTGGGTTATAATTAAACATCACGAAAGTAGACACAATGTCAATTGCTGACAACAAAGACGTAGTTTGCAAGGTAAATTGCTGGCGAGAAGACCAACGTCAATAATTATTTTACAACAAAATCAAAACAGCGGGGAAACATTAGACCAGGAGCATTTTAGTTCCGGAAAAGTATGTTAAAAAGTAGCAAAATATACTGCATGTTTCTTTTGTATAACTATGTCGGTCTACGAACTATTTGAACGCCCGTCGTATTTGACAGTGAGCGCAAACGCGCCAGCCTCTTACCTCTTTGTACTTCGCGCATGCGCAGAGCGTATATGAACGGATCGCCGAGACTGTTGAAAAGCACCAGCAGATATAAGACTTTGTTAGCGATGTGCTGACGCATTTCCGGAAAGTCAAGCATTTTCATGCCTTTCAGTAAGCCTAGATGGTCCACTCCTTCTAGGATGCAGTATGGCAGCCAGCACAGCATGAAGAATACGACGATCACCGCAGTAGTGCGCAGTGCCTTGAGACTGCGTAACATCTACACAACAACAACAATATATTAGCTACTCAATCAATCAATCGTAAAAAGACGCAAAGTTCTTTCCTAGCCATAACATTTATAGAGCGGCGCGGATCTTCGTTTCCTTAGCTTTCAGCCAGACACTAGTTTGCACTGTCAGATCACGAATAGTGCATCGCGCCATGTGCTTGTTTTACGCCTCAGCTTTGCCCGTTCGTCCGTTCCGTGCAAGCTCTCCTGACTTGAAAAAAGCGCACGAAAGCCTCAGTTGGTGTAAAAGTTTTCCGTGTCAGAAGTAGCCGGTGTTCTTTTTTGGTAAAAAGTCAAAGGTTGAAGAGCGGCCGCACAAGAAGCGGCATCGGACAGGTCAGACGTACATGTACATGTGTTTGTGAAGTTTTGGCACACCCTGTAGTTTGTTGATACAATTAGCATAAGAAAAGACCAGACAGACAGAGGCAAGACAAAACCTGACGGTCGCGGTCGACGTTTCTGTGAAGCTCCTGGCAGAAACAGATGCGGCAACAGGTGACTGGGTAGAGGACAGCCATACAGACGAAGACGAGCAGTGTTAGCACATGGACGATGTAGTATCCCTCACGTCATGATGTAGTATCCCTCGTAGAACAGCGTCGGCACACATTGGCAAAACTCGACTGCACTCGGCGTCGGGCAGTCGAAGCGTTGCCAAATGTATACCATCTAACAACGACAACAACTACTACTACTAGGCTACAACTGCTACTACTAGAAAATGTAAGACACCATAACGCCACAGCAATTGCAGGGGAAAAATAAAACAGTCTTACGCTGAATGGCAGAATAATAAATCTATAGCAATAATATCCAGAAACGTGTCATCAACTTAGCCTGCTACAGAGTGAGTCATATTGACTACTGGTCATAGCCTTGACCGATTCCTTTAAAAAGGTCAGTTGTGCCCATGTTCGCTTAAGATACACGGTGTTTCATAAAAAAGGACCCCTTTTTGTTTTTGTTCATAATTTATTCAAATTATAAGCAACTCATATGAAATTTTTTATAGTTGTAGCTGAAGAAATACTAATTCGAAATATTTAAACAAAGTATGGCAGTTAATTAAATATTCTTTGCTAGTCGTGATGTAACTCTGGCGTCATAATGTGTCGCAGGTACAAACTTGCTAGTCTCAACTGGTGCTGTCATTTGCTACCCTGCTTCGATGGTAAACTTAATCTGGTTCGCCAATGAAAAATGCTTATCGTGTCAGCACTAAGCAACATGGAAACATGAAATCGGGCGTCTTGTGATCTAAAAACTCAACATCTTGCAAGTTTGGTGTGATATTGCACTGTCTTGCTCGAACATGTGAAAGACCAACTATCCCCACAGACACGTAAATTTGGTCGCTTTGCACGTTTTTGTGGCTGCAACTGTAAAACTTCAAATATTTGACACCAACGAACCAGATTTTGTACCATTGAAGCAGGGTAGCAACTGGCAGCACCAATTGGGATTAGCCTGTTTGTACTCGTGACACATTATAATGTCAGCGTTACATCACGACTAGCAAAAAAATATTTCAACAACTGCCGCGTTTTGTTAAAACATTTGTTAAAACATTTCGAATTAGTATTTATTCAGCTACAACTGGTACAAATTTTATGCAAAGTGCTCATCATTTGAGTGAATTATGAAAAAACAAAAAGGGGTCCTTTTTATGAAACAGTGTAGTGTGTGAAAAGACGAAAACTGTTTACCGGCAAAAAAAATTCCAACGTGGAGCAGAAGAGCGATACGATCCAAATGACAACGATCATGATGTTAACCACTGAAATGTTCATATCGGAGCGATGATAGAGCGGCTTACATATGGCCAGGTAGTGATCAAAGGCTAGTAGAAGTAGAGTTAACAGTGCGGTCATGTGGGCAGAAACAAGCAGATACTTGCTAACCGCCTCTTCACAGGTGCCAAATAATGATAAACTGTCGATGATGCCGCTTATACCGCACAGCAGATCCGACGACAACAGACTGCAGATAAGGCGGAGATTTGCCGACATTCCGCGACTGAAAACGACGGCCAGAATCGACAGCAGGTTGGCGACGATTGTCGTAACGCTGACTGCTAGAAATGCGACGTGTATTCTGTACAACCAGCTGCTGTTGAAAAATTCGCGTTGCAGTCCTGTCAATGCAGAATTCGTCGACAGAAAGTCGTTGTTATTGAACGCACCCATGAGCGGGTTGCGGTCCGAGGTGTCGTTCAACGAGTGACACAGACAAGAGTCCAGGTCTTGGCAAGGAAGTCTTCCGGCCGGATGTTTTAAGCTATAGTTTTAATGCACAATACAGCAGTGATTGCAGAAACGCAAGAGTCCAGGTCTAACGTGCGTTTGTTCATTTTCTCGTCTGCAAGCCAACATTCAATTCATCGTTTTACGTCACGGGCAGTGGCTGATTTAGGATTTGCTTAAACAAACGGCGCGGAACACGAGGCTATAACCTAACCGACGTCTGGGGCGGAGACCAGCGGGTCTGCTGGTGAGAAAGCAGGGGGCTAAGCTCCATTTTTGTCCACGTTATACAAATTAAAAGTCAAAAGTTAAAAGATTCAAATAAACAACACGTGAAAGAAACGGTCTGCAATCTGCATACGGTATCGGCGACCGACCAGCAGCTACTTTTGGTCAATGGGGAAACGCCCGGTCCGTCCTTACCTAGATCCGCCAGTGGTAACACGCTCTGATCTTGCGTAGTTTTCCTATTCGTAATTCTCCTAACGGTCAGGAAGAATATTTTTAAAAAAGCCTTCTATAAGACTTTTTACGGCATTTTTGGGTACAGGCCGGGAACCCGACTTTTTAACACAATTCTAACCTGCTGAATCCGATTATCCCCGTTCTCAAGCCGAATTATGAGTTTTTGACCATCTAATTTGCATAAAGAAGATGGTTGCTATATTTTCACATTTGAGCATTGTTTTCGACAAATCATAATTTTTAATCAACTGTAGATGTAGTGCATTTCGTATTTAAGCTTAGGGACAAAAAGTGACCTCGACCTTTGACCTTTTCGTGGTGCATCGAATGTTTTGTGGTGTTTGGAATATACATATTAACTTTGAAGTATCTATGACTTATGGTTTTTGAATTATAGATGCTTTGTCGTTTGCCGTTAAAACTCACATTTTTTAGAAATTCGTTTTGACTACAATAAACAACGGCTTCCGCGGCGTTACTGATTTTCGGCTGAAGTCAAGAAACTTGGACCGACGAATAATGGAAAAAATACTTAGGCTCTTATACATCAGATGTTCTGCGGAATTAAACAGATATCTTGGTGGACGTTTGTGCTATTGTTTAAAAGTTTTATTTCTATATTGTGTAGTCGAAAAAGTCACCACAAATGTCATGATCATCGTTTACAATAAGAAATGCACTTTGGGTGTACGTTGGTGTACGTTTGTACATCCAAAAACTGTAAAAGCATTCCTGTACTTCTGTCTAACCTAAAATCTGCGCATTTATGCAATTATTTATTTTCATAATATATCTACGTTCTTTACGTCATGCATGGACTTAATTATTTTGTTAGTTATGTTTATTTATGTTGTTTTTTTTATTATTTGCCTTTATTACTTGTGTCTACCATGTTTCATGGTGAATAAAGCTTCGTGTATATCTATCTCGTACGTTGATTGGCTTCGGTCAGCAGAGAGAGTGTGGCAAACTGTCATGTTGTCTGCATGCGCTAAATAAGTGCTATATTTACATAGACGTCGAACTGCTGTCTGGAGCGGAGAGTATTCCCCATAGTCCGTTGAACCACACGCCTGCCCTGGTGGCTAATTATAACAAGATTAAGCCGTGTCTGCTGTCGCAAGACAGTCGCACGACGCTGCAATGATGATCTTTATTTCACCAAACAAACACTGTAAACAAAAATTAAACAAAAAAACAACAGTATAGAGTTAGTCTCGCAGAATTGTCATGTTGAGCGAACAGCTATAGAAACAGCAATATCGAACAGGGAAAAAACCTGAAAAATCTCAAAACGCGTTAGTTCTGGCTGTGAATTTGTTTACTCGTATCGGAATGAGAACACTAGGTAATTCGAACGAAAAATAACTTTGACAAGCCTTTATGATTTCTATATTATTTGTATTAAAAGGCTTCATAAAGAAGCGGTTAATGACAAAATCAAGTGATGCAATCTGAGATTTATTCAGTGGGCATACTTCTAAACCGTACAACAATACAGGAATGCATTTGGACTTAATCAAATGGAGCGTAACCTCTTCAGACGCCACTCTACCAACCTTGCCAAATATCGCATTGGCAGCTCGATAGAAGGAGCGTTTTGCATGGTCCAGTGGGCACTTGAAAGTTCGTGATTTAATTATGAATATTCCTAGATATCTAACTTCATTAGCCCACGCAATGGGCGCACCAGACAAACACATTAAACCGTTACAAACAACTTCGGCACGAGGGCCAATACGCAGGCAACAACAATTTGTTATAGTTGATAGCCATGTCAATCCAAAGCAATTCTAATTCACATTTGTGCAGTAATTTTTCTAGAAAAGTTATAGAGAGTGCAATTAAAAGTATGCCATCAGCATATAGTATCAGACATAACCTAAATCTTTTTCATCCGATAAAGTAGAAGCATTCACCAGCCTCACTGCTGCTGCTGACGGTATGGGTCTATCTTCACGCAGATTTTCCAGGCGCGCTTCAAAAGCTACATGCTTTATGTAATCGAGTGCGTAACTCCAAGGCTGAGAACTAAGTTTGGCCAGCGTGCGTTCTCGCACGCTGTCCCGCTGCCTGGAACCGACTTGCCAGTCACAGACACAAGTAGACCTACTTCTTAAGAAACTTACTGAGACGTTTTTATTTACGGACTTCTATAACTGCTGTTAAACTTTTTAAAATCTCCTGCTTAAACCATGATGATGATGAGTGATGACGATGCTGATGGTCTTTCAAGGTCCTCCAAGGTCGGTGACTTCAGTGACAATTTAATGCACGTACCGTTATGTAACTTCCTACTAGCCGGCCGTAATTTGCACTGTTTGAGAGATATTGCAAGTTTTGTGCTCCAGTCACCGGCATGGCTTTATCGTCTAAATCTACGGCGCGCCAATTAGGCCTATGGGTGAAGTTTTCTCGCACCAGAGCAGTCTATGCCTGCTGCCTGTCATAACGGTAACTGGATGCGCGTCACGAAATCCACTCGGAACTCATCAGTAACATTAATTACACACGATAGACTTCATACACGAGAGACATGCATCAGTGCTGTAAGTAGTATGCTGCTTTGTCAGCTCAATTAGAATGTCATATAAGCGAGCGAACTGAAATTCTATAGTTGTCATCATCATCGCTATCATCACGGGCAAGCCCCAGGCTGGAACGTAGAAGTGTTCACGAGCTGCCTCTACGGTTCTCGGTCTTTAGCGAGTTTCCACGCCGAGTTGTTATACCATTACGTAACTGCACATGTGACGAACACATGGTTACATATAAAACCTTTCCCCTGGGCAATTACTTGCGGTACACCCGATATCTGTCCAGGTCGTAGTCCAGCGTACGTGCCTGCTATTGGTTGGCCGTCTCATCACGTCATCACGCGCAGCTGCTATTGGCTGGCCGACCCATTACGTCACGGCGCTCGACTGCTATTGGTTGATGGTCCTGGCTGGGCACTATAAAAGCCGCAGCGCCGCAGTAGATGACTGACTCGGGGTGGGTGGCCCGGGGAGAACGGACCATCTATTAGCATAGTCATCCAAGCATAGGGGAACGCACTCTTTAGG
>Ga0209367_1009186_pt1 | contig 13448 bp, 9 predicted proteins | sample WorMetLIZISLAND2_FD_187412 | JGI IMG/M metagenome (GOLD analysis project Ga0209367, IMG submission 187412) | Marine gutless worms symbiont microbial communities from Max Planck institute for Marine Microbiology, Germany - Olavius geniculatus... ... | reverse complement strand
CACAAAATCATTCACAAGGCGGCGCCACGGTGCTGGCATTGGTGGCGTGGCGTCGTTGGTAGCGCGTTTCGGCTGAAACGAAGTTACTCTACACCGGGCCTGGTTAGTACTGCGATGGGTGACTGCCTGCGGGCAGGAACTGCTATAGGCTTTCGCGCATCCCGTGAGCATTAGCTCAAATTTCTTGTTCTGATTTGGAACGGAGCAGCTCTAAGAGTCTTGACTGTGTGGTGAATGTTAATAGCACATGTATGCCGCAGTGCCATGACTTGTCTCACCCGCACTGCGGGTGTTATCAGCGGTGATCAAAGCTGAAATGCTGGCGGCACTGTACCCGCAGATGAGGGAAAGGGGAGGCTTGGGCTTGCTGTAGCACTTCTTACATGAGGCAGACTCAAGACCAGAAGCACTTCACAATCTTGGAGGTGGCAGCTGATTGGCATGAGCTAATGATAATGTTGCCACAGCGCAGTATGCAGCCATCCATTGCTCGCTTAAGCGAACAATTCGACCCGTGCTTTGCAGCTAGCAGACATACCATCGCCCCAGTCAGCCACACTAGGCCTTCACTCCGTAGCCCATAAGCTACTACTCATTTCCCATCCCACTGAGGGTAGGAGGCTAAGTTGGCCTGAGCACATAGTAAGTTAGCAACTTGCTCACGGTTGCTTGGCTGCTTGCAAATGACCAGCAGTGAGAATGGAACCACAGCCTGAAAGTTATGAGTTGACACTACGTGTATACATGTACTAGGGTCGTTCAGCTTCATCATTTTGGCTAACTATGTTGTAGACCGACATAGTTAGGCAAAAGGTATTCAAATCATATTTTGCCATTTTTCAGCATAGTCTTTTGCAACTAAAATGCACTTGGTCCAGCCTTTCTCCAAAGCTTGGATTCCACTGTAGACAAAATTTTGACCTTGGTTTTCCAGCCAGCAATTTGCTATCCAGATTATGAGGGCATTCAACAAGTTTGTAGTCTGATATAAATAGGCAGTATAAATGTCACTGACATTGTGTTTCTGGTTAGTACCATCTAGTGCTGCAATATTGCACAACTTGTTGTTGGGCTGTAAGTAGATATCATGAAAGGAAACACATTTGCTGATGATGGGGACATAGTCTGGAGGGCAAATTGCTGGCAGGAAGACCATCGTCAAAAGTTATTCTACAACAAAATCCCAGCATCAGGAAGACACTAGACTAAGTGCATTTTAGTTGCAGAAAAGTGTGCTAAAAAGTAGCACAATATGATGCATATCACTTTTGCATAACTATGTCGGTCTGTGAACTTTTTGAACGACCATCGTACAAATTTAGTAGGTCAAAGTACAGCTATGTTACATCATTGTCAACATTTAGCAGATGCATCATCATTGACGTTTCATCATCGTCGTTATAATTTTCATAAAGACACTGGGAGACTTCACTTTTTGACTTAGACTTTCGCTGAGCGAAAGCTAAAGCTGAACGCTTAAGTCTGTACTTAGACCAAAGTTCAACTAAACTTTGGTCTAAGTCTGCTTACTTAGACCAAAACGATTAAAATGGCGGAAATTTAGTAAACCTAACAGGAAATAAATCAAACAGTTACGCTTGGACTTGCTTGTTTAATTGTGCTGCGCACTCAAATGACGTAATTACGTAACGTCTTACGTCACTGTGTAACCATTACGGCGTTTATTTTTGGTGCCAGACTGCTTTAATTTACTAAACTATCTGTACGTATAGGACTGTTATAGACTCAGTGAAAGTCTCAGCGAAATCACTTCACTTTTTGACTTAAGTTCTTACTTAGACCAAAGTTTAGGCTCAGCGAAAGTCTAAGTCAGAAAGTGAAGTTGCCCACTGTCTCTAATGTGTCTGTTTTTGTATGCGTCTGTCTGTATATACATGCATCTGTATGTGTGTTAGTAGGTCAGAGTGTGGCTGAGCCAGCGTTACAACATCATCGACGTCCAGTGGCAGACATATCTCCACCTCATCACCATTATCGTCATAATTACCATCATTACTCTGACATCAATGCTGATGCCAATATAGCATCTGAGCCGGTATTGCAGAGAAAGCGACGCTCGCGGAGTACAAGCCCTGCCCCTAAAGGTCTATTCTGAGTTTGTTTTTTTATAGAAACATGACTTATTTTTTTCAAGGTCTCTTCACAACCTGTTGGACATCTTCTTTTCATGAAAGCCATATTGCGACAATCTGCAGAGACAAGTCATGTAGTTTGTATGGTTTACATCTTTATTGGGAGTAATTCATAAAATAAACTGTATAGTATATTCTATCGGCATATAAATGCATCTTTTTGTATATGTCTCAGTCTATTTCTTTGGTCTTTATCTGTCTGTTTTTCTGTCTGTCTATGTCTTTGTATGTGTGTGTATCAGTGTCTGTCAGTCAGACAATAAAATGGACAGACAGACAGTTTCTCTGCCTGTCTGTGTATCACAGTATGAAGAGAGCCTGCTGTATCTGTCTATCTCTCTCTACCTATCTGTCTGTCTTGTTTTGTTTGTATGTTTTTGTCTGTGCACCACAGTATCGAGGGAGCCAGCTATACAAAGGAAGCTTCGTTCAAAGACGTCGTCAACCAAGTCTCAGATATTTTTTCCTGCAGGTTCTTCGACCACTGTGACAGCACCTGCATGTCAGACATCTGACCATGTGAGACCTACAACTGACGGCCATCTGAGGCAAACTCAGGCTAATGCTACTTCGACCACCATGTCTGGGTCAGCTGCCCATCCAAAGTCATCACTGGCACAGCAGGTCAACAGTCTGTAGTGTAATAAGTTTTATGAACTCATCATATTACAATCTTAGTATACTTAAAGGCCAAGTTGCACGAAAAATATGATATTGGCTAAATATATGTAGAGTGTAACATTAATTAATAATATGCTGATCTATTAAAATGAAAACATCGCTTTGAAGTAATTTTATCGCAAATATGTTGTGCCAGCTGAATGCACCAGAACGTGCCACAAATACTGATGACGTCACTCACAGGATGCTTGGTTGACAAACTGACATTCATATTTGAAAATACTAAATTTATTAATTTTTCTTGGAATAATGTTAGATTTATAGTACAAGTAGTGACACATAGATGACATCAGAAATTATGTCATTGTTCATTTGTTCACTACTAGAGGTTTGCAGTTAATAAAATTAACAATGTGCTGGAATACTGTGGTTTTTTCGTGGGTTAACTGTTGGTGAAAAATGTTGCCTTTTTGAGGCTATTTGGCTGTAAATTAAGGTGCATTTGACATCAAGGCAATAAAGCTAGTTAGCAACTTTCCTGCAGATAATGTCACAGTTCCGAATATGGCTGAAGTCGCTGAAAGGGAAAAGTGAGTATTTTAAATCTGATTTTTAGGGTACTGAGATGTACTAGCAACCAGAAGATTAATGAATATTGACAAATAAGCATTTGATTAAGCCAATTAGTGCTTTATAACAGTTACATAAAATGATGCGACTTGGACTTTACTTTTATGTATAAAATATACAGGCTTGCAGTGAATATAAGTTAGTAAGTTAATTTGTATACTGCATAATATTGACAAGAAACCCAATGAAATCAGAAATGCAAGGTTTACATCATTGCTGCTACTAAAAGCCATTACAGCCAGTGACATCAATCCAGATTTTTTCTTTGGTTTTTGGGCAGGGGTTGGCAAAATTTTGGCAAAGTTTTATCTTGAGGCACTCACATGGGTCCATGACAGCAGGGGTGGTATTCTTCAGAAGTGAGTGAGTGAGTGAGTAGGGTTTAACGTCGCATCCGACGCAGTATAGGTCACTTCGGGGACAGCCTTTCCAGGCAGAATGCACACAAACTCATACATGTAGTAATGGAACGGTAAGTTTAACTTTTACAGAAACACAAAAATGAGCTAAACCTGGAATTGTAAGAACTTTACTATACACTATACACATGCATATGTAATTAACAATAATGGCAGTTCTAATAATCTTCCCTGTTTTCCTCCAGACAGTCATTAATTTCAGAATGCTGTCTACTGGAGGCCTGGGGGGAGGGGGGGTTGCAGCGAGTCCCATTTGTTTAGCTAGGTGGGAACACTGTAATCCAGATACATTCTGGGCACAAAAGAGCTCAGAAATGGCTAAAACTTTGAGCACCATGAGAAGGTATTTTATGCCAGTATTTCTTATTTACAGGAGTGATTTCATCCCCCCCCTCTGCACATCCTTCAGTCCTCATGATGGATGCCACTGATTACTGCACGGTGGATGTTTGCACAGGGCGAGAGAACTACTCCACCTGATCCTTCCAGACCCAAGAGTAGTGCCACGTCGACCACTATGTCTGAGTCGCTGGCTGTACGTTCGACATCATCCCAGCCTGCTGCCGCTGTCTCTAACGCTGATGAGTTTGTGCTGCTTGGGGATCAGTCAAAGTTTGCTAACAACGTTGTCTACCGTCTGAGACCTTACACTAGCAGCCACGTCCAAGCTAGCACCAGCTTGCAGGTGCTGTTTTGTTGTTGTGGTAGTTATTGTCATTGTCATAGTAGTTGTTGTTGTAGTTGTTGTTGATATCGTTGTGATTGCTATTGAGTTTGCAATTTTTGCATTGCTATGAGATCGGTCAAAGTTTGTAAGCAATTTCGTTATGTCATGTTGAAAACAGTAAGCTGTGAAATGATGGAGAATAAGGAGAAGTTATCGACAATTACAAGAACTTGCTGACTAGGATAATTTAGTACACATCATCACAGTACTCACTGTTTTGTGTACTTAAAATATTTCCATATACAGGTGAGCACTAAAATCGATTCTTTGGCTAAGCCCTGCATTCCTATAATTTATCCATATCTAGTCACATTATAGACAGGCAAACAGAAAAACATGTCCTGATGAAAACATAAGATAGTTTTTTTTCAGTGAAAGTTATGAGTTAGTTAGACGTACGTGACCTGATGTAATGTTATGTTTAGTAAGCCAGACTATGTAAAAGTGGACTTTGTGTTGGAATTCAAAAGACATAAGATTTCTATGAGCAATTTAGCATAGCCATGTCAGACGTGGGATGACATCTTCACTTATTTAGTGTTACTGTATGAGTCTCTGTGTGTGTTGACAGGCGGCCGATAAACACAAGACATCATCTAAGCGACGACTGGTGGCACCAGCAGAGAGACAGGCAGACAGACATGCAGAGATACAGACAGAGAGACACAAAGAGACACGGGCAGAGAGATGGGCAGAGAGACGTGAGCGTGGTCGTCGTGTGGTGGATGGCCGCAATAAGCACTCATCAGTTGACCTCAGAGACTCTTCAGCACAGACCATTATTACTGACGTATGTCCATCTCTTTCTTTCTCTCTGTCTTAGTCTGTTCTCTCTGTCACAGTCTGTGTGCATGGGCTCATACTCGTCAGTTGTGACTTCATGCTGTGTCGGTGTTCCCCAAGGATCTGTCCTGGGGCTACTACTGTTTTTTGCATATACGTCTTCTCTGTCTACTGTTGCTGAGTCTCACCATGTCTTTCAGCAGCAGTACGCAGATGACACGCAGCTATACGTCTCCCTTCACCACTTAACTATCATGGCGAACTCAGCTCACTCGAGTCATGTCTTAGATCTCTTCATGTCTGGTTCTGCGAGAATGGTGTGGTATTTAACCCAACCAAATCAGATGCTATACTCTTTGGCACATCTCAGTGGTTAAAAAACATGTCTAGTCTCACTTCTGTTGATATAGCAGACTCGGTAATTCCACTTTCAGATACCGTCAAGATTCTTGTCTTGGAGTTACTCTAGATTCCAGCCATACAGAGGCTTTATCTAAATTTTGCTTGTATTATTTACGATCTTTTAAACAAATTTGTTCCTCTATGGATTATCCCATGGCCATCTCCGTTGCTTCTGCTTTGATATCATTACGACTTGATTATGCCAACTCTGTATTAGTCAGCTGCCCGCAAAAAATATTGCCCGTCTACAGCAAGTGCAGCATGCACTTGCTAGAGTTGTCATGCAGCAGTCCACTCGTTTTTTCCTGTTACATTCACTAACCTTCTAGAACAGCTTCATTGGTTTCCTATCGAATGGCGAATTAGGTTAAAGCTTGCTTCTTCTGCCTATAAAGCTATACATGCCTTATCTCGGTGATCTTGTACTTCATCACAAATCTATAAGGTTCACATCTACTTGACGTTTCGCGTCATAACTTGTCTTGTGGTTTTCATTCATTTTGAGTTTCCACACAACAAGTATATAATTCCGTTCCTCTTCATATCCATCAAGCTCAAACACTCACCTCTTTCAGACAGCGTCTTAAATATTATTATTTTCAGTGTGCTTATCTCGCCCCCTAGCGCTCCTCTCCAGTGCGCCCTGATTCTCTTCCAAGATTTTGGCGCTATATGAGTTGTTACTTACTTACTTACTTTCTGTCTGTGTCTGCTGTTAGAGTGTTGTTTGGTGGTTTTATGTAATAGCTACTAAAATGTAACTCTTGATCAAAGAAGTTTCTCTATGCTTGACCCAGTTACTGCTAGGATGGTTGACAGTGGACAGTTATCCAGCAAACTGTTTTGGTTTATATTATAATCAATCACCCAGGCCATCTTGAGTTCGTAACCTTGCATCCCTCTGTGGTAGGTAAATTAGTACTGACTTGTCTGGCTGGGGTAAAGGCAGGGATGTGCACCTGTGTTGGTCGGTGGCAGATAATGCTATGTGATCCCATATGGCAGGTGATGCTCCTTAGCTTCGAGATGGATTTGTTAACTTTTTATCTAGAACACATCATCAGCACAACTGGAGCTCTGCAGTGACAATTTGATGAGCTAATTTTTAGTTGTTTGCTATTTGCCAGCTTATTTGGCAAATAGCAAACATCAGACAGTTATCAGACAGTTTATCTCATGCTTATCAGCTTAGCTGAAAACTCTAAATATACCGGGTATATGGTTTTCGAAGCACGTGTGTAGAACCTTGTTTGCCAACAACAGCCTGTACTAGTAGCAAGTCTCTCATGCTGATGTTGCGGCAAGAGTTTATGTGTCTCTACATGGTTTCACTGAAGTACACTGCACTGTCTGCCTGTGTGTGTTTGTATAGGGTGAGAGTGAAATATGTCCAACGCCGGATGCACCACGAGAACAGACAAAAGCTCCAAGACTCGACATCTACCGACCAGCACCTCATGTAGTGGTAGACACCGGACGACCTCAGAAGAAGACTCAGCTACCAAAAGAACATAGTGTTCTTCATGACAAGTTTAAACCTTTAGGTTTTGAACCAGTGGCATCATCTAAAGCCCAGTACAAACCATTAGACACTTCAGAAACCAGCTTGAAAACTTATCTGCCAGACGATCACAGCGAATTGGTAGCTCAAGCCCAGTCAAAACCACACAGACTTCATGATCATCAGCCAGTGCCTTCTGAAACCAGCCTCAAAACTTATATACCAGAACATCGTGGTCCAGTGGCAGATCAAGCCCAGTCCAACACGTCACATCAGCAAAGAAGACTTCAGTTCCAAGCTGATGAGGTCCATACCAAGCCATCGAGAAGACACCAGAATACTGATTCAAAAGCCACAAGATTAAGAGAAACTGGTTTACCTCAAGGCCAGAACAAATCATTGCAAATTTATGATCATCAGCCAGTGCCATCTGAAACCAACACGAAAACTTTAAAGTCAAAATCCATGAGGTCGGGAGGAGAACCTGACTTATCTGAAGGTCAGAACAAATCTCCGACATTGCAGAGTCATTATCATGGCAGACCTCCTTCTACAGTTAAACCAGCCAAGAACATTGATAGTTCTCAAGATGAGGATAAGTACAGGAAGGTTGATGCTGATAGAACACATCATCATGATGATACGAAGGAACCAGGTCATGAGAACCAGAAGAGCAAGACATCAAGAGCATTGGACCAAGGACAAGCCTCAGTGAATGTTGATGGTGATTATGCAGTGAAATATAAGCTCGGCTTGGTGCCACGACGAACTGATGAGCCTAAGCGCAGGTCTGAGTATCAGCGACAGTTCCAGTGGAGAGACTTTGAACGTAACTCGCCACTGATGACTGCTGCACGGGTGATTGCTTATTTTCTTACTTATTTTCTTACTTAATTACTTATTTATTTACTTATTTGTTTATTTATTTACTTACTTGATCATCATCAATGACAGTTAGTACTTGGAAGTGAACGTACATGTAAATCACCCCTAATGATGCCATGCAGGTTCTTACTTTGTTACTTATGCTTTGTAGTTAAGCGTGTTAAACTAAACTCAAGCAAGCACTCAGCTTGGAATGTGCTGCACCTAGGACTGACATATTTTCTTACAAACCTGGACACATGAAACAATATTAGTTATCAAGACCACTTGCTTAAATAAATGCTTTGAAATAGATTTTATTTTTGTACTAGAAGAACATCAGCGCATTTGGGGCATGGCGAAAATGTGCCACATCAATGTCCTTAATAATAACAGAATAATAATAAATAATAATAATTATCTATTAGCCACAGTTTTTTGTCTATACTGTTTCCTGTATCATGTACTGTTGTTATTGTCGTGCAATGTTCACATTTGATGCTTTTCATCTGCTTAGTTTCTGTTTAATTGAAATCTGTTTTTACACTTCATAAGTCTAACTTTTTATAAATGCACGTGATGATGATGATAATGATGATAATGATCAGCACTATTTGAGCGGACAAGGCTGCTCAGACGTCACTTATGCTTTCAACAGAACTCTTACTTGTTTACTTGCTTATTTACCTGTGTAGATGGTGCATAAGAGTTGTCCAGACCTGTCAGTGTTGACTGCTGCTTCTGCTAACACTGCTGCTGCTGTTACAACTAGTAATCCTGTTGCTGCTGCTGCTGCTGCTGATGATGATGATGATGTTGATGCTGGTGATGGTGGTGCTGAGGTATGGATGATCAGGAGATGTTTCGCAGTAGTCCCTTTATCTGTTTGTCTGTCTTTCTGTGTCCTGTATGTGTTTGTGTGCGAAGCAATTTAGGTTAGTCAGAAAGTAAATTTATTTGTAAATTGCCAAAATCACAAACAGACATTATTAGTGATTTATGCAAAGTAGCTTGCATCTGAGAAAGTTGTGAACAGATATTGAATACTGATGACATTATCGAAGGAGAATGTCTATGAGCTAGAGACAAATTGATGAAGTTTTGGAAGCATCCATTTTTTGTGAATTGCACATTATTTTCCATTGGCAAATGTGGCATGAACCAATATTTTGCAGTGTATCTCAGTGACTTGTGAACAGGATTTAATGAACTTTCACAGGAAACTTTTACTATGTTGGAGAAAACTATGTCTTGACATAGTTTCCGAGTTTGATAATGATGGAATGTTGCAATGTACACATGTGCATGTTCGAAAAATGTGATGTTTTTGAGACTGCTGTTATTTGTTGTATTTGACTTAGCTTTTAAGTAAAACCAGCTCTTTCCCTGAACAGCTGAAAAATTTCCTTTTCTTTTTACTTTTGTGCTGTAGCAAGGTTTTTGTGGTGAGGATAAGCTGATGTATAGATTGGTAGTATGTGTTATCAGCAAGTAAAGTTAAAAGACATTCGTTGTTATTTTGTGTAGACAACTTTGCTCCTTAATAATGGCAGCTCTTTCTATGGATGGTTGAAAAACTCCTCCCCTCTTCAGTGCTGAAGCATTTGCTCCAACGTCAGTGTGGTGATACTAAGCTGATGTATGGATGATTTTGTGTGTGACGGGTGATTTTCTGTGTTCTTAGCTGGCAGAGTTCAAAGACGACAACAACAACAACACATTCCAATCCAGCAACTTCAACAACAACAGGCGACTACTACAACATAACGCAAATGCTGTGACTAGCGGTGCTCAAGGACGTCCACTGTGTAGTAATAGCGTGACAGTTGCTGGCAACTGTGGGCTGTTCTACCCTTCGACCAACAGGTGTGTAGTAGTGGTTAGTAGTAGTAGTGGTAGTGGTAGCGGTAGTAGTAGTACATTATAGCAGCACTTGGTAATAGTATTAGTAGCAGAAGCAGTATTGTTGGTATGATTAACTAGTGGTCAGTTGCGTTAACGTGGACAACTACAACTTTTGTCTGTAGTAGTTGCTGTAAAAATACATGGGAATAATACATTGCACTAATAGTACTGGTACATTGCATGGCATGTTTCGAAATGTGGATAATTTGTGTCTATGTACACTGATAGCGTGGGGTGTTGTAAAGTGTTATTAATTTGCAGTACATTAGTAACCAAGAGTACTAAAATGTGCAGATTATTAGCAGCAATTATTTTCATCAACATAATGATGGGATGGGGTTGTAGACAAAACGTGTGGGGATGGGGTGGGGATGGGATGTTACTTCATCCCCATGTCACTCTTTAGTGTGTGCTGAAATTTTTAAGAAAACTCACTGCATAAATTCTAAGATGTGCTCGGGCATTCATCAGGCGTCAATATGCAACTGTGGGGAACATTTCTGGATCCAAGCTGCACACATTTCAGCAAGATAGTCTCGCAGTTCATTGAGCTAGTGAAATAGTGGAACTGTTGTCTCGTAATAGTTTACTTGTGATTTGATTGCAAAGGGATGCAGTTGTCAGTTTGCAAGTCTCACAAGTTTTTAGGTCAATTTCTCAAGTGCGTCAACCCGATTCAAGGTCAAGGTCACAGCTTTAGGTGACAAGACCTTCCAAGTTAGTCATTCTTCCATTTTCAGAGTTTATCTCTACGACCGTTTGTAGTGGGAGCTGCAATCTGATTGGCTGGAATTTTGATATTTGGCCTAGTTTTTGTGTCACGTATCTTGGAACTTTACTGGTATGCGGCATTCTGAAACCAGTACAGAGGAGTCGACTTAGTTTCGTATGAGGCCAGTTTTTGTGAGTGTGACCTATTGTATACACGCCTTCAACTTTCAGCGGTTATGTGTGCATAGAAGCTACAAGTCGGAGTATTCACATAGCTATGTGGAGCCGTGGAAACAGCTTAAGCAGCAAAGATATCACGATCCACCAGCTGACATCAGAAGTCAGCAGCAGCAGCCAGGGCATGATGATGATGATGACGATGGCGAAGTCAGGTCTCAGGTATGTTGTATGTTTGCTTTTGTTTTTGAATAAACTCAGCCTGAAACAGTGGCATGATTAATGTAATAGAGCCGTATTGATTCATCAAATTACAGCACCGGCTGCCACCTGTTTAGGTGATAGTAGTAGTAGTTGTAGTAGTATTAGTAGTAGTGGTGGTAAGTAGTAGTAATCATAGATGTCATCGTTGTCATAGGTTGTTCAGATTCAGTAGACTCTCATGGGCAGTTTTTGCTCTATAAATTTTCTTGCCTGATCAGTACAGACTAACATCTTTTCATTTTCCCACAGATGACAGGCCAGTCAGTGTGTATATTGTGTCACCGTGTGGTCCGTAAGGTGTAATGCCGATGACACACAGTACAGAAATTGGCACCTAAGTCGGATCTGAAAATCGGCATCGAAATGAGTACCAATTTTTGAGGTCAATTTTTTGTTCCGAGTCCACTCGCAGTGAAAACTGGCGCCGAAAACAAACATGGCAGAATGCAACTTAAAACTACGAATTCCCCGTATAATTTATAATTTATAATACCGCATTTATAATACCGGGTAACAATGAAAAGAAAGTTTAATGAAAAAATCATGAAAGGAAGCTATGCGTAGCACCTGCAATGGATTTGTTCCCTAGATGGCGTACCACGTATACACTACCATTCCAACTAATTCCAGCAACAGAAATTATCATCAGACGGTTGAATGGAATGTGAAATTTGTTTCAGTCGATTATCTTTCTGTTAGCACCGGCACTGGTGATGACAGGACACAGTAATTTGATAATACCATGAAATAGGCCTAATTGTAAAAATTAACTCACCATGATAAACACATTGTGCAGTCAGGTTGCACATTTATTCTCTAGATGGCAGCATCGTTGTTTGTTTGCACTGCTTTACTGTCAGCTTAATCTGACACAACCGGTAGCAATTTCAGTGCCAAATTGTTTTAACGCGAAGACAGGCATTATAGCTATTAGACTGATAGCAAGATAAAAATTGAAGTAGGCCACATGTCCGTACACCGTCACACATCACATTTTAGTCAACAGTTGTAGTATTCAAAACTACACGGCGCCTAGTGACTTCTGCTTTTAGGCGCTGTGTATACATCTGCTTCATTATTATTATTATTATGATTACACCAATTAAGATAAGCAATAACGTTTGGTTAAAAATGTGAAGTTAAAATGTAAACTTTGCTATATTTGATTCTTGTGCAATAATACCAATAATTGTTTTTTGTGTGACCAATTTCCATGACACAAGTAGGCTTGAAAGCAGATGAAAATGTCAACAATTATTGACCAATCATGTGTCGAGTTTCACGCCGTTTTCCGGCTTGGAACAGAGCAGTGTTCTAATCGGCGCCGAAAACCAGTGCCAAGTTTTCATGCCGATTTCGGATCCGAATTTGCATGACAGACAGAAGTCGGTACTGATTTCGACGCCAACTTTTGGATCTGACTTTGGTGCCAATTTCTGGACTGTGTGTCATCGGCATAATTATAGATGGTGTGCTAGTAATGAGTGTCCAGTGTCCAGTGTGTTCACTGTGCCAACCAGAGATGTGTGGATCCTGGAATTTTGGGTCCACAACCACATTCGCAGGGAGCGTCTGCGTCTGCACTGCCAGCAAGTGATGATCACAGGCTGAACAGTAGTTCAAGCCCTGTGTTAACGGCGACTTCTCTTTCTTATGGGAAAGCCAAAAATTCGACCCCCCACAGAATCAAAACCCCTAATCTGATTGAGATAAAATTTGGCACGGTTGATTACGTTGGCGAGACGACCCCTTATGCAAAATTTCATGTAAATCTGCACTAGGGGAGCTTCTCGGCAAATAGGTGAAATATACGCAAAAAATTTTATAGCTATCCATATGCACCTACAGGTCAGACCCTTCGGCGGATTTTTGCATGCAATGGCTCAAACGACGCGGTCTCGCGCAAGGATGTGCCTTTTGGGGGTTAAAAAATTTGAAGTTAATATTTAACGTATTTCTTCGCAAAAATCGAAAAAATTACAATGGCGCCTATGGGGAAAATTAACTTTGGCTGTGTATAAGATAGAGTCGTAATTTTTGGTTCTAGGGTAAGGTTTTCGGAGATGGCGAATCTAACGGTGTCCTTTAATTTTACCCCGGACCCTCCCTGGTTGCCATGGCAACGAAATTTGGGACAAAATGCGCTATAACTCGGCTTGCGTGGGAGATTTTTGCACCTATAGGGGGGTTTTCGGGGATGGGCCATCGAATGCTGCCAATTGCATTTTTCCCCGACCGACCCCCGTTGCCATGGCAACGAAATTTGGGACAAAATGGGCTATAATTCAGCT
>Ga0209367_1009185_pt1 | contig 13448 bp, 8 predicted proteins | sample WorMetLIZISLAND2_FD_187412 | JGI IMG/M metagenome (GOLD analysis project Ga0209367, IMG submission 187412) | Marine gutless worms symbiont microbial communities from Max Planck institute for Marine Microbiology, Germany - Olavius geniculatus... ... | reverse complement strand
CGCCACGCCTCCCCCTCACGAGTGCATATGGCTCCATTGAACACCGCCGTGGGGTAAACACCCTCCACATCGGCGACGAGACCGTTGGCCGTTGTGTTCGATGCTTTATACGAGATGCTATGGTATTTAATTGGTAAGAGTAAAACATGATATCCTTATGGGTGTTGTCTATGGTCAAGGAATGGGTATTATGTGTGTCTGGGGACAATAATCCCAATCGCAATAAAAAGAAAGACAACACTGCATAATGGCCTCCGGGCGGCCTCCGGGCAGCCTCCGGGCGGGGCGGATTTTTCTCCGTAAGTTGTCAGCCAGGGGAGACTTTTCTGGGGGGCGATCCCATAATGGGACACCGGCTCGAGCGTGCACGCGTGCGCGTTAGAGCGACGCCATGATGCCGGCGGATACAGCGCATCAACGCGCATGACCGGAAGTGGTCGGCTGCAGGCGTACTAAGTGTCGACAGAGTGGAGTAGTATGAAATGACGACAGCCATTGTTGCACGGCGCACAGAACACGATATGCGTCATCACTAACAGCAGCAGCAGCAGCAGCTAGAGTCATGTTTACGTCACCGTCGTCATCATCATCGTCATCGTATTTACAACTGCCAAAATACAGTCCCTCAGTGGTTTCTATTCCTATACCTGACGAAAAATAAGGGGGAGAGTTTTGTTATGGTTGTAGATCAAAACTCCTTCCCCCTTCTCACTGGGCAATCTACACTCTTAACAAAACTTTCGCTCCCTATTTTTACTAGGCAGTCAACACTTTTAACATAACTTCCCTCTCTATATTTTTTATTTCCCCTTTTTCATCTACCTTTAACTTCCCCTTTAGAAAGGGAAAGAAGACTAAGCGGAGGGGGTGTACTTGAGTCCAAAAGTGGGGGGGAAAGTTGCGCCCGATTTTGATTCCAGATTTGAAGAATAAAAGCCACTGCAGTTGCTGTTCAACGAATATACGCTGCCAGTTGTGTAGCTTTGCCTTTTTCGGTTTGTGTACTAAATCATAAGAATACAGGTACTAGAAAAATAAGTCGGCTCAGTGCCGACATTATGCAGTCGTCCATTTAACTTTTCACAACCCCGACCCTAATCAGGACTGTCAAAATTTTAGGAAAAGATTGCGCTATTTTTGATTTTTCTCAGCCTTAGTTTTCGCGTTAGAAGCCCAAACACGACAGACGAATACGCACGAACGGACAATAACTGTAATGCGCTCTGTTAGGACGGCCGCATAAAAATGTATAAACTATACTGACATCGCAGTGTTTATGTTCAACTTATGTCTCACCAGCGGTTCAGACTCGATCATGTTCTAAATTTTTGTTACAACCTACACGCCAATAAAATTTACATTCTTTAGTTATGCATGTTATTTTGAGACACTGTGTATAGAATAATTAGCTTCTTGTCAGTCATTTATCTGTAATAAACATGCGACAAATATTATGCAACATCAGATGACAGTAGTTAGATATAACCGCAAACCAGCGATGTGCCAATCGATAAAATGCCAGCGTAACTTAAATGCACGCATTTATTTGATAATAAAAATGTCAGAGTGCCGTCACGTTACAATCACAAAGCTGAATACAACGTTGTGTAGGTCTATGGCGTGATTAGCACACGGTTGACATAAATGACGATTTATCAAAAATTTTTCTGAAATCGGTTAGTTTTTTATGACGTTAATAATTATCGATCGATTTCTATTAGTGTGCGCATACGAGACTGCATCTTCAAGGAACTATCAGCTATATGGTAATAAAAATTTTACTGCATGTACAGTATGCATAGATTTTGTTGCCAAAAAAATTGCAGAAAAAACTACTTAAGCGCAATTTACATCCAGTTGATTTTAATAATTTTTGTTGTTCAACAGCTAGTGATAAGTTGATAGTATAGTTCGATTACGTTCGACGGACGACCGGATTTTCGGCTGGAGTACAGTAAATAAGTGTGACAGACACAGACGAAAAATAATTTGGCAAAAAGCTGAAGGAAATCGCTGCGGCAGGTCCATCCGACTCCTCGTTTTTATTCGCCAGGTGGCAGCATAGGACTGACGGTTTCACAATGTGTCATTGAACGCCACACGTGTACATACGAAACGGCATTTAAACCGTCGAATAGTTTGAGCATGGGGCACGAATGTAACACATAGACGACAGATACACCATAGATGTAAAACATTTTCTATGTTTTTAAATAAAAGTTTAAAAATGTGTTTTATGTTTAAAAAAAATGTTAAAATGTTGTTAAAATATATTTTTATGTTATTTTTAAAATGCTTTTTGTGCTTTTTAATGTCGTGTGTTTTGTTCTTGTTAAAACATAAACATACAAAATTACAAATATGATTTATTTTTCATGGGCAAATTGCGTTCAGCTGTTTTTGATCTGTACATTCAGTACATTCCGGTTTTTAGTCTTTAGAAATGGTAGATTTTTGTTTGAAATTATTTAAGTTAGATATTTTTTTGCGTGCATAATTGCGAAAAAGTAGCGACTGAAAACATCTGCTTTCTAATGTTCTTATGCATGTTTTTATAATGTTTTTATAAATGTAAAAAAACATGTTTTATGTTTTTTTTTGCAAATCAATGTTTTAAACATATATGAGACAGACAAACCACGCTACTCAGAATCGTGTAGAAAAAGGCGAAAATGCAGCAGCTGTAAGAGCGATTTTTGCTTAATAGGCCTACTAACGCGGCTGTGTAATATGGTTGCAGGGTTTGAATGCAAACCTCGTGTTTACAACGTTTATCATCGTGTTTGGTTCGTCTTTTCAGTTCGGATACAACATGGGTGTCCTCAACCAGGTCCAACAGGTTTGCAGCACATAGGTCCTAGTTCTCATGATCAAACAATTTCTTTATGCAGGGGCTTAAGCCTATTCGAGTCAGTGAGAGTACGGCTTGAAAAGCTCCCCGAAATGTCAGAAAAAATTCTTTTGACACACAAAAACAAAACAGAAAACTCTCCGATATTCGGCTATGCAAACGTCAATCTGTACAAATTTTACGGCACAAAAGTCATCTGTGTTGCTCGTAAGCAACACAGATGATTTAGAAAGACGTTTCTAAATGATGCGTTTTGAGATAGCATCAAAATACGTTTGCGGCCTCTGGCTTTCCCCAAACTTTATATCTGCATTTGGGGAAAAATTGGAGAAAAACTAAAAAAAGCGAAAAAGGAAAAAATCAAAGGGAGAGAACTCAGAAAGTCAGAACCGCAAGCAAAAATTCTGGTTATAAATATGAACAGCTTGTAATAATGAACTTCCAGCGTCGCAAATTAATTACGGGACAATAAAAAGCCCGAAAGGCCATAACTTAAGCCCGAAAGACCGAAAATCAAGGCCATACGCCGCGAACAAAATTTTAAAAAAATTTTATTTGTTAATTTTCTTTTATCTGTAAATTTGCTTTATACCAGTACGATATTGGGTAGTTACAAAAAAGTTGTGCAATTTTGTTTGCGAGCGATAAAATACAGGGCCTGCGCGTCGCTTTGCGTTCGATAAAAATTGGAACTACAGTATACACTGCAAAATGTGTGCTGCGTTAGTTATTATTGGTTGATTGGCAGCTGATAATTACGTTTTACAACGAGACGTTCAGTGCGCGCTATGGCTCGGTATCCGTCACAGCGGTCAAGTTCACCTGGCATCTGACATCTGCGCTCTTTTTACCTGGAGGAATGATTGGTTCCTTCCTCGGAGGATGGTTTGCTGACGTCATCGGCAGGTAAATCACTTAGTCGGGGAGCTGACAGGGGTTACATGCACCCCCTCTGGGATTAAACCGAGTGATATTATATCATGAAAACTTTGTTACTAGTTACCGTGGTGTTTATAGTAATGGTTGCTAAGCAAAACTATAACCACTAATCTTACTTCATATGATAACTAAGATTTGGTTGAGGTCTCATGCTTATTTCTCTGCTATGAAGAATCTCACTCCATAGCAACCGTTGCTAAGTGATGAATACACCGTTGGATTTTTTGTAATTAGTGACTTATGAACAGTTTGTTAAAGCCATAATATTGGACACATTTAGACATTTATTATCTTTGTTATATGCACACTAAGCTTGTTGCTAAAGGTTTTCAGTTGTCATAGCAACAAACGGCTGGTAAGCACCCTGTATCCCAAATTTTTTCCTGTTAACATAATTTTTTCTAAAGTTCAGCCCCCAGAGTACAATAAAATATGCATGGGGTTTAATCCCAAAAAGGGTGCATGGTAACCCCTGTCAGCTCCCCGACTAACTCAACAAATGCCAGACTCTCATGTAGAATTTCAATCTTATTTTTTTCTTGTTGTCAACGTAAAGATACGATTTTAAAGGCGAACTACCTGTACGAACCGTTTTATTCAGTTCCATTCTATCTTACTGATCAGTATGGGCCTAACATTCAGAATCTTTTTAATAATGAAACAAGAAATTTGAGCTAATGTTCATGAAACGCGCGAAAGCCTATAGCAATTTTTGTTCGCAGCTAATCTTGGTCTATCTCCATCCATTTCGTCGCAATTCACTCCTTTGCAGCCAAAGTCGCCAAAATCGCTAATACCCTTATTTTTAGGGTTCAAGATCATTCAAGGTCATTGATGTTGACAATCCTAAGAAGATGATCCCCAGTGCTTGTTATGTTAGGCAGCACGTCTGTGCCTATCTGCAACCATTTTCACGTTAAACAAACCAACAGCGGATAAATAACCACTTTTTAGACGGGTACCCCTCTTTGACACCCGCTTGCGCAGGCCTCCTTGAACCTAGAGGGTCCGACCTTAAATTGGTAAAATCTACATTTAATGCTGAAAATTTCATATTGCAGGTCGTCTTGGTCTATCTCCAGCCATTTCGGCGCAATTTACTCTTGAAATGCGTGTCGTAGCTCGAAATCGCGAGAAATTCACTAAACCCTTTATTTCCGGGGTTCAAGGTCATTCAAAGTCATCAATGTTGACATTTCTAAGAAGCTCGTCGCCAGTGCTTGTTATGATAAGCAGCATGTCTGTGCCTATCTGCAACCATTTTCACGCTAGACGAGCCAATACTGGTAAAATGACGTTTTTAAGAGCGTGTGCCCCCATTTCGCCACTTGGTTCGTGGGGACCCTCTTGACTCAGCGGTATCAAATTTTGTCCTCAAATACTAGAGACTCTACGCTACCATACGGTGAAAACCAAAACTCTTTATCTCACCTGGGCTTGAATTGGTACCGGGTCGTGACAGACAGACAAACGGACAGACGGACGGACAGACAGACGGACGGACGGACAGAATTACCACAGCTAATACGCGCTATAGCTAGCGATGCTAGCTCTCGCACATAAAAAACGCAAATCATCGATTATGTAAGAAGCAAAAAAATAGCTGAAAAAGAAAAGAAAACAAAAAGTAAAGTGTTTGTCAACCGAAGAATCTTATATTCAACTGCATTGAAACTATAGAAGCGATCAGAGATGATGAACATCCACCGAAACAAGTGCTACCATCTAGCGAATAATACTGACTTATTAAGTCATGCAGTCAGCTAGGCCTATGTAAAAATCATGAATTCAGATCGTCACCAAGTCATCAAGTCATTTGATCATTGAAGCATGATCCATTCCATTCCTCAGAAAATTTTATCAAGATTCGTTTGCAACTTTTCGAGTAGTCTAACGGATAGAAGAAAAACATGAAAAATGTATTCTGCACTTTTTGGCTCAATTGCATCGCCATGCTTGATACTGGGTCGCATAAAGGCGTATTTCGAGTAACTTTTGATGTTCTCTGTAGCTTTTTTGAATCTGTCTATTTGCGTTTTTGCTGTCATTTGCAATTTACAAACAACACATAAAATTTCCTTTCATTTGCAATCAACTTTGTGTGTGTGTGTGTGTTACAGGAAGCGGACAATATTGTTGAGTCATACTTTGGTATTCGTCGGTGTCGCGCTATCGTGCTCTTGTGTCGCTACCAACGTACCCGAAATGCTTATGCTGGGACGAGTCTTTCTGGGAATTAATTCAGGTAAATTTGTGGGGTTATTCATTCGTCTCTAAAAACTGTTCTCACGACTTTTGAACTTGATTTTTTGGTGGCTATTTATCGTTTTCAACAGTTTGTTTCTCGTTAGGTCATGATCGCACGTAAAACATTTAGGAATATTTTGCAAACGTTATCTGTTTTGTTCTGCATGCCAAAAATTAAATATTTTTACTAAAAATTTTGCAAAATATTTTTAATGATCTCGCGCAGATTAAAGGAAACAGTTATGCATCCAAGAGAGACAAAACACGAGCACAACATTTTTGAAAACGTTTCTGCTTTTGCGTGTAACCAACGCTTTACGCAAAAGTTTGATCGCACAGGCTTCGTTGCTAACGTTTTTGTATGCTATACCTACGAAATACTTTCTATATAAGTCATGACGTAGTTTTTAGGACCTAGTAGTCTTTTAGATTAATGATGGAATATTAAAATACAAAAGTATTGTTTGGCATAGGATGTTTTAATAATTTTTTTGCAGTGTGGCTAAGCAAGAGTTATTTCTGTTGCTTGGTGAGAAGTATATTATGTCTGGTTTGTGTGTCTTTGTGCCTGTGTGTGTTTTTGTATTTTCGTTTTTTTCTCCTTTTTAATGATTAGTCATTTCTCATATTGTAATTATTGTATTGGCTGTTGTGAAATTGCAGAACTACAATATTTGCTTGAAGTTTTCTGCTGCAGGTATCGGCAATACGATAGCTCCGATGTATCTGTCGGAGATTGTGCCGTTTACTTACCGCGGTGCATTCTGTACAGTGCACCAAGTGCTCATCACATCGGGCATCTTTCTCTCCAGTGTCTTCGGCCTTAAAGAATTACTTGGTAAACCTTGTTGGCAGCTAGGGAAACATAGCCCAAGCTCTACTACTTAAATTTACTGTGAATTGAACAGTATTTAGCCTACCACTCTCGTACGACTTGCTGTTCGGGATTATCAAGTGACTGAAAACTGCGAAATAATTACAGCGATAAAAATTTTGAAATACACAAATGCTGATATAATTTGTTTCGCGTAGCCTTGGTTATATTTTACACGGTTGCGGTTGAATGTAAAAATTCTGAACAGCGTTTGCTCTACAAGCACTTTGACGCTCATGGACACCAAAAAATGTGTCGAAAAAGTGTCGAATTGCAATTAAACAGTCGTTTAATTGTTGCCACTTTCAGCCCGTACGTCGACTTTATAGCAGCCATCAGTTGGTGATTTAATGCTGAAAATTTTATTCACAAAAATGTGTATCGGTGTTGACGGTAAAGCTGTAAAAATTGGCGTCAGTATTCCAAGTATTATTTGGCACAAAAAATAAAATAAAACTTCTGCGAAATTATTCTTGTATGAGAAAGCTTGTATATACAGGAACGAGGGAGCGCTGGCCGTATCTGATGCTGGTTCAGGCGTTCCCAGCAATCTTGTCTTACGTCGTTCTTCCGTGTCTGCCTGAAAGTCCGAGATATCTGCTGCTTGTGCGCAGAGACAGACAGCGTGCCGTTGACGGTGCGTTTAACTGTGTGCCATGATCTAAGTCATTTCGAAGTGTCGGCAGTAATTTTGAGCCGACCGTACTTTACTAAAGGTCGAGCTGTTGTCATGCTTGTCGTCCGTCTGTCCGCCTGTCTGTCCGTTCGTAACGGATGTATTGTGGCTAACCTGTAACAAGTAGGGAAAATTTTTACACGTGTAATTAGCTATGGGTCTTAAACTCGGTCGTGCAAAATTTTAGCCACCTACTTCTAGAGAAACATTTCTAAATTGAGGGTTAAATGAAGGAGTAGGTAAAATGTGTTCTTTCAACGAAAAACTGGATATTTCTCTTAAACGGTGAGAAATACGGTTTAGGTTACTATTAATCACTAATGAAAAGTCGCATACGCCGTGTCAGATTAGATGAAAATCATTGACCTTGGATGACCTTAAAGAGTCATAACGCACTATGCAGTGCCAATCGTGCGGTATTGTGGTTAAACGGTAAGTCGTAGGGGGTCCACGATGGTACGATTGAATAGGGCGGTGGCGACTTCTTATAGGCTGTCAATAGTAACCATGTGTTCATCTGCAGCGGTTTGGCCGCAATTTTGTATGGAATATTTAAAACTATAAATGGCCATATCTCGGAAACGGTGAGAGATAGCCTACAAACTAGGTTACTATTAGTCACTAATAGAAAGTGGCATACGCCCTAACAGATTAAATAAATATTATTAACCTTTGCTGACCTTGAAAGCCGTTACGCGCTATTGCGTCTAAACGGTGCGAGATAGGGCCTAAGTTGCTATTGATCACTAATAGGAAGTCGCATATTGGTTTTTAAATGACAGTACTGCAAGAGGAACTGTATAGGCTGAAACGTGTTCTTTTAGCAAGGCGTTTTTATTGTGAGAAATATTTGCAAACCTCCATCCGATATTTTCTTTGTTCATTTACTCTGTAGCTGTTTAGATCACTCCGCAAAATGGCCACGTGTCTGTATACTCGCGTTTAGTGTAGCTTTCGAGACAGCGTTCCGTTAACATAGCGTGCATGGAACTGTCTCACCTCTGACATATGGGATTCTCTCGTTGACTGGAATTCGGAGGCTGGGCTTCGGACGTAGGCGGTAGGGTCGGCTTTTCCTAGCTATAGCTAGGCTTCTTGTTTCTGTGTCTCTTTCTGTTTTGTTTGTGTATGCACTACTATTCCTTGTTTGTCTTTGTTTTATATGGGTTACGTTGGCTGATTCATCCTGAAAAAATGAATGAATAAATCATCATGATCAGTATTTTCTTTGAGCCGCCGAAACTGGCAGTGCCTCAAAAAACATTCACGACATCTTTAACTGTAATTTGAAAAGCAATTATCAGATTTTGATAATTTTTGGCACGAATGCTTCTAATACAATTTGCCATCAAACGACAGTTTAGTTTCTTACCTCACCCAATGTATGCTTTTGCGCTACCTAGGGAAAGCAGATCAAGCGAAATATGTGTTGAAATAAACAGAAAACCTGAAAAAACATCCCCGACATTATCGATCATAACTTAAAAAAAGATTAGCAAATTTTACTAATTTTTCGCAGAAATATTTCTGACACAACTGGCTATTAAATAAGTGTTTTAGTTTCTACCCCACTTAACGTCTGCTTTTGCACTACCTGGGGGAAGCAGACCAAGCACAATACGTGTTAAAATGAATGAAAAAAACTTCGATAAATTTCATCTATCCTAATCTGTGGGCCCAACAGGCGGTCTATTACAAGGTTTGACTGTCACGCAGCAGTGTGCCTACCAGATAAAATTTAGAAATGTTTGTGAAGTCAAGAAGTAACTGGTACAGTCTAGATTAGTCTGAAGCAGAACTTTATCATACTGCTGTCAATGAATGGAGAAAGCGTCTCCTTGCCTGTGTTCGCATAGTGGGCCAACACTTCAAGCAATTTTACTGCAGGCAGTTGAAAAATGGACAGCTGGAGGAAATGTCAACCACAGTGTCCGAAATGTGAACAAAATGTGTTTTTACGTGTTATGTTAATTAAGCAATTATATCACATTGGATACAAAGTGATATTTCGTTGGTTGTGTTTTCCCTAGGTAGTGCAGAAACATACACTGGGTGAAGTGGAAAACTAAATGGTTATTTGATGGCAAGTTGTGTCGGGAATATTCGTACCGCAAATTATCAAAATGTAATACATGTAATTGGTTTTCAAGTTACAGTTGAAAATGTCGGGGATGTTTTTTGAGACCCAGTGTAAAACAATACAGAATAGATAAAAAAGAAATAAGCTAGTCAGTAGCTGTGAAATTGATTGATAAAACGAAGGTCATTTTTTTGGCTTGGCGAGATTTGAGTGTCGCTGCTAATTTCTGCGGCCATGCAGCCAAGACGTATATTCCGACATCTCAAGAGAAGACCGCAAAAATATTTTACGTTAGCTCTGTCCTACTCCATTTTTCTAGCGATAAATTTTTTTCTGTTCGTTACGTTGTTTTCACATTTATAGTGGAAGGGGGGGTGGGCGGCAAGCGCAAAGTCTCATAATTAGCCTACCGGTGTGCGTGCAGCGCTGAAGTTCTTCGGTCAGACAGAAGACGTTGATCGTGCCGTGGCAGAAATTGACAGAGAAGACACTGCGGTAGCAGCGTCTGCAACTGATGAGGATGCTGATACTGACACACGCTCGTACACGTTGCGTCAGCTACTCAGAGCCTCTGAACTGAAACGTCCTCTCCTCATCGCATGCACGCTACAAGTCATCCAACAGTTCGCAGGCATTAACGCTGTAATGACAACCGGCCACTTTTAGAGATGTTTTGCAAAGCTTTGTTTTATTATTTTAGATTGAGTGTTTCATTTGTTGGGAATATAGCTTGCCTTAGTGCCATTTTGTAACAGCCATGCTGTTTTTTTTCTGTTTTGTGCATAATGTTAAGAAATTGGTTGATTAGGCCTAAATATTGTGGTTCACGCTGTTCGTTTTATTGTAGCGATATAACTTCGTAGTTACTACAGTATTTTAGTTTTTAATTTAAGTTTGAACTCAGTATCACTGTCGTAAAGAATCAGCTTATAAGTATTTATATCGTTATTAGTTTTAAATGCCGTGTTTTACTACCATCGCGCAGATTTTTTTGTATTCGAACGCGATATACAAGGACGCCGGGACGCCGGACGAATATGTCCCGTTTGCAGTCATCGGTACGAATGCTGTCAACGTAGCCATGACACTCGTCGCGGTAGTAACACTAATTTAAACTTTTGTATAATTATTTAATTAAAGTTGTAAGATTAGTTATGTTGTTTTTAATGTCTGGTGTGTCTTCGGTGAATAAGGACATGGTGAAAATCGTAGCTTGTGCTTTCGTTGGAGCGCGGCTTGATTACGCCAATTCTGTTCTGGTCGGCGTAACGACGAAAAACGTCGCTCGTCTGCAACGCGCACAGAAGGCCGTCGCCCGGGTAGTCGCCTAGGACACCAACCGTCAGTCGACCAACTCATCTGCTCTGCTCAACTATTCACCATTCACCAGGGCATCAAATTCAAGATTGCCTGCATTATCTACAAGACCATCCACACCACTCAACCTGCCTATCTCTGCTCTTGAACATTACACTCCAGCTCGTACATTGCGTTCGTCTGATACAAATTTGTTGTCTGTGTCTCGTGGCCGTACATGCTTTGGTTTTAAAAGTTTCTCTGTAGCTATTCCTACTATTTGGAATTCTTTCCCTTTTGACATTTGCAATAGTTGTTCAATAGCTTCATTCCGTTGCCAACTCAAAACTTTCCTTTCTTCAACTTCTAGCCATCGCTAGTGCCTCGCCTCACCCCAGCGCCTCAGATTCGGCGAATTTCTCGCCAACATTGGGCGATTTATAAATTCATTGATTTACTTACTTATTTACTTACTTATTATCAGTAAATGAAATAATAGTAATAGCCGTGTGTTGCGTTAAAAAGCTGCATGAGGTTTGCATGTGTAGTAGAGTGTGCAGTGCTTAATTGGTAGAAAAAAAAGTAGCGGCACTGTCAGTGTTGGCGCCCCGATCTAAAGGACGAATGCCTGGACTCGACCGAAAATACCCAGCGGATCGGAAGTTTTGAGGAGCGTTACAAGCTTTCCCAGTTAAGTCCGGCATAAAGTTACAGCCAAAAACAAGCTTAGATGCATTTTGAGCTTGAGAAACGCATCTGGTGCGATAGCAATTCGCTTTTATTTTGTGACATTTTGTAATATTTTGAACCTGGAGGAACTGCAGCGTGCCGACATCGTGACGTATGCGGCGTACCACGTCCAAGTTAAGTGCCGGTACTCCGAAATGGAGAGTGAAGTCGAGACAGTGTGCTGTACGTCCAGGTGCCGCTGATGGATATCGCAGGTAGACGAATCCTGCTGCTGATTCCAATGCTAGTGATGATCGTCGATCTTGCTGTGCTCACCGCCTGTCTTATCACACAGGTTTTATTAAAAACTTTTGTTACGCTCTCAAAACACACGGTGAGATCGGCGTTGAAACTGTCTTTGCAACAGTTGCTGCAAATAATCAAACAAACCGAATGCGTTGGTTGGTAATAAAAAGTAATAATAATACGTAATAAAACGTATGAATGCGCAAAATACTGTACCGGAAAACAGTTTCAAAACTTTTTGCAGCAAATTAATGTTTGGTTTTTGTGTTTATTGATTACATGTCGCATATCGCATACGCACCTCGACGACATATTTTATATGTATTACTGTGAACGTAGTTATAACTGTTTTTATAGAAAGTATTTTATAATGCGTATTTTGACGTATGTTTGTTTAATTGAACATTCTGATCTGTGGTCAATTTCAGAAGTATTATACAGAGCTTCGACTAGTGGCGTATGCTGCGGTAGGTTGCGCCGTCATCTATGTTATTGCGTTCGCTGTCGGTCTCGGTAAGCGCTGCTGAACTATGCTTTTTTACTATCAACTACGCCGACTTGTCCGGCAGAGAAGATTATCATTTTACGGTCTAAAATATTTGCAAAAATATTACAAAACGTTATGGGTCTAGAAGTAAACGTGTTTATATGAAAAATTTTGCTAGACATGCCAAAAGCCACTGGCGGTTGGCGGCCGTAAAACATTCCGTGTTTTGTGTTAAACATGTAACCACTTATTGTCTTGAGGCCGTGGTGACTCGTACAGACTTTTTTTTAGCAACGAATGTGTATTTCGAGTGTTTCTTGGTTTCAGTCGATTTGGTGCCACAGATACATGTAGTATAAGCACATTGATTACTCTGAGAAGTGTTTTCTTTACTTACTTGCGTTACTTCGTTACTTAGGCCTACACTGTACACGAGACGAATACGAATGTTCTTGGTTAGAAAAACGTACAGGGTGATCCAAAAAAACTGCACAAAGTTTATGGCACCATAATTTTGCAACCGTACGTCATAGAGTCAAGCGGTTTTTAGTAAAATGTTCTGAAAGAAATTCCTTACATGACTAAAGTCAGTGTTTAAATACAGCAATTAAATATTTTTTGTTTTGCTGCTGGCAAGTGAACTATGCAAAAACGGTATTACCCTTGACATTGCGGTCTATAAAAATGTACCACTTTTATTTTTTCAATAACTCCGTGAAACATTGGCCGATTTTAATAATTTTTGGCATGTGGCATTAGAAAGAAACTTGACGTAAATGTCTGTAGCTTTGGCCACCTCGCACTAAGGTTGTTGCTACACTACCTTGTGAAATGCAGAAGTCGTAGATTGGTCATTGACAACAATGAATTCATATTGGGTAATGCATGCGTCAGCTCAGAAAATTACTGAGATCACTAAGTAATGAAAATCTGTTGCTTCGTCTTTATTTTAAAATTGTAAGTCGACAAACTGAAATGATACATCAACAGCGAGTGAGCTGCTTGAGTCATGCAGTTACTGAA
>Ga0209367_1009184_pt1 | contig 13449 bp, 7 predicted proteins | sample WorMetLIZISLAND2_FD_187412 | JGI IMG/M metagenome (GOLD analysis project Ga0209367, IMG submission 187412) | Marine gutless worms symbiont microbial communities from Max Planck institute for Marine Microbiology, Germany - Olavius geniculatus... ... | reverse complement strand
TTTTAGTAATAAAACAGCAAATATAAATGTACAAAACATCAGTTTATACACTTGTTAACGGCAACATTTAAGGACTTGCACATCGAAAACAGCAAAAATTACAAAAGGTGATATTATTCAGCAGCATATTGACACACAGTCAGTGTGATGCAGGCAATATCACCTTTTGTAATAACTAATAAACGTGACATAACTGACATTAACAAATTTGTACAACTTATTGAACTGTTCGTGTGTAATTTTTTGTCGTCATGTTCGCCGTATTAATTTCATCATCGTCACTTGTGCGTTAGTGGTTATTTTCTTTCCAACATTATTAGTATACACAGCATTACAACATCGTTATTTATTTACAATCACAAAAAACGCCAAAGTCCTATGTCGTATAAAAATAACATTAAAAAGTATCGAACTTCATGAAAATATTAAACATAAATTAGCTCAACAAAAAACTAAACTACAAACCTATTATATAATTTTGTTAAATACGTTTTGGTAAATAAATGGCCTTTTGTCCGGTAACCTTTTGTCCAGGGGTGACATTTTTGGTGGCCTTTTGTTCAGTGGCCTTTTGTCCGTACACCATTGCCACTACACACCACGTCTGAACCCACGGAAGGATGGCCAGACTGAGTTTGCCCGCGTGGCTTGATTGAATAATGAATACCAAGACGTTATACCTGCAAACGGTCGTTCATCTCGGTAATAACCCCGTTCGACGTAGATCAATTTCGTTGACGTTCCAACTATAAGCCAAAGCAATACGCTGCGAAAATTAGGCTAGTTAAGCGCTTAAAAATAAACGCGTATAAGAAGCGAAGACGTCTGCTCATCAGCGGCCGTCCGCTTAGCCGTACACATCTTTTGAGCTATTAATCACTTATTACTCATGTCCTGGGAGCAATTTTGATTTTTCTATGCTTTTTTGTTTTTGAGTCAAGACAGACGGGCGGACGGACGGGCAAGAACTGTAATGCGGCCTCGTAACAGGTGATGTGTGTGGGTTGCGGAGACAGGTAATGCAGTTGAAGCTAACAAGTTGCTTGTGTCATCGCCTGAATCCGCGTCGACATACGAATGCATTCTGCTCGCCATCACCTACACTTTGATTTATCAACAGACACGTCTTGTATGTGCGCTCTATGCTTTCAGACTAATACCATATTTTATACGCTATTATACGATTGTTGGCTCTGCCCCGAAAGTAATCGGATTCGTACACGATAAGAGGTTGGACTTGAATTTCTTAGGCTTCTGACTGGTTCGTAAACTTAAAACTGTTTGTTACGCGACCGCACAAAAGAATTAAACGGAGTTTTGCTAAAACAAGATGACAGAATAGCAAATAAGCCTAACAAATCGTAGTAGCAGTTTTTCCTTATTTATTTTATTTTATATTTTATGTTTTTATTTTATTTATCTGTTTGATTGGGCTCTTTATGTGCATGTATTGTGGTTTGTGTTTTCATTCGTTCTGTCGTTATTCTACCAAGGACGATTACGATAACAAAAGCACAACTCAGTGTATGCCGCGTACATTATTTTGCTAAACTCGACTAACCACTTAAGCTTTTTTGCCACTTGGTTATGCCGTTACCGAGTAGCAATTGCGTGGTTGGTGCGTTTCAGCGCGAGTACGCCGAGAAAGCCATCAAGTTGTTTGAAGTTGTCGGCCAGTCGCCCGACGCAAGCGGTGCGCTTAATACATCACTAGCCTTTATGATTGCATTTTTATGTTTCAAGCATCGTTTTCACCATTCTGTAACATTCACATTTCTGCGATCATTCTTAGCCACACGTTAATTGGGTGTTCACACGATCCAGCAAACGTCCAGCAAACTTCCAGCAAATGTATTCAAAATACACGTGGTAATGCTGGACGTTTACTGGAAGTTTGCTGGACGTTTGCTGGATCGTGTAAATACCCTATAACTTTTACAAATGACAAAAACATGCATGCGCGAAGTCGAAAACCGTCGCAAATGTAGGTTAAACGACGTCATTTTATAGGTGGACTGCCTCGTAAATTAAAGAAAAAAGCAAAATAAACGTGCGTATATAGGATAAAGTCGTTTTCATGCGGAGGTCGAAAGTATTAACTATCCTTAGTACTTTAGTTTTTTCACAATCAAATCTTTTAAGATATGCTTAAAACACGCGATCATCCGAGTCGTCACTACTTTGCTCTTCAAGATAATACAATGACGTCTTGTGTGCAACTGCTCCTGTTTAAATTTTCATACAAAATCAGAAAACTTGGGCTGGAAATCTTCCCAAATAGGACAAAATTGAAATTTTGAGCATTGTATTTCTTGTGTTGAAAATTTGCAGCTTTTGTCTCAAATTGCCCGTCGGAAAATTGCAACTTTACTTTTTACCGTCAACGCCGCTGGTCGTCAACTGGTTAGCACGGTCTGTGCGTGTGCGCTGCAGAAACGATGCTTGGTTACTACTGTCTCGTCTCGACCCACTTCCTGCTCAAAGACTACGCCTCAGCACTCAAATATCTCGACGTTATCAAGGTTTTCCTCTTGCATGCATGCACCCTCTCGTGCTTAGCCGTTTCTTTTAGCTATATGCTAGTTCTTGAGCGCTTAAGGCTTCTATATAAACTCGTTGAGAAGCGCGATATGATTATAGACTTTACGACCTAAGTGCATGCGCGCATAGAAACTATACTCTTATCCACAGCTATTGCTATTTACAACGTGGTCGTATAGATACCAGCCAAACGTGTAGTCGTTAATGTGTGCTGCTGCTGCTGCTGCTGCTGATGATGATGATGGTGATGTAGTGTTACCATGTCAACAGCGACGCTAACAGCGATGAGTTCAACTACAACTATGGCCAGGCTAAAGCTGCTGTCGGACAGTACAACGACGCCATTCAGGTTCCTGCAACTATCGCAGCACTTATGCCTAGTACCGTTAGTACAGAGCGTAGTGGTAGGCCTAGTAGTAGTAGTAAAAAGCTCGAGTACTTCTGGAGTCTCGTGGGGCTCGTACGTTAGTCGCGTAGAGTGGCGCTTATCTCCGGTTTTGGACATTATAGTGTGTGGTGTCTACTTTGCTAGTGCTTGGCGCCCACCCACGAAGGTGTATGCATGCAGTATTTAGCGTAGTGCCCGTAAGACGGCAAGTCCCCACGGACGAGCGGAAAACGCTGAGACTATTGGATTTGCACAGCGAGCTGTGTTGGTGATGATGCGGCTAGCATTATGCCACCAACCCACCATCAGCAGCAGCGCTATAGCGAGCGACAACTCGGCTTCTAGGACGACATTTCATGCATGCTCTCTACCGCGCAATAGCGCCTCGCTAATCCACCACTCTGTCTGTGCTTTAGTCGGTAAAGTGATGAAGGTGGGACGGTCTATGATGTTGCAATTTATACAACAACACGATGACGCTGGGTTAGCATGTATACGTATACCGCATGCAGTGGAAATTTAACAAAATACAATCGACCGAGTAAAACTGGATGGCTCTATTCAGCAGTACTGAACGCAGTGGTTTAGACATGTGTCAAGAATGGAAACGGATAAACTACCTACAAGAACACTCCACTGACATAGGACTAGAAAAAGAAGTCAGTGTGGTTAGCCAAAGAAACAGATGAACAGCAACGTAGCAGATATCAGGCAAACACGACTAGACTTTGAGAAAGCGGCATAAACAACTACGTAGAGACAGAACAGTATCTGAAAACGTTGTCTTATATCAGCCTTTCATGGTAGGGGTCTATGATAATGACGAACAAGTGAAAAAAAAGAAAAGAAATGTAGCAGTCTGCCAGTTAGCTGAAGATTTCGACACATCAATTGCAGGTGCAGTTACATTCTGAAAGACTTGTATTGCTAACTCCACCGGCAGTTTCGCTATTCGTAAACAGTATGCTGCTCATCACCTATTGTACTGTGCATTTTACTTTATGTACGCCTAACTTTGTTGTTTGTTCAGAATGATTTTGAAGTGGTACCAATAATACATACCAAGCAGATTTGCTAGCGTGCCGCGAACGTCCGACCACGTTGTTGATATGATAATTCCCACTTCTTCATATAATCCGTTAATCTGTAGACGGTCGTAGCTTTCCATTTGTGTCAACCGAATCTATCGGCCGAACAAAGTCCTTGCAGACGCCGCATAATGCGACGTATATCGCGAATCATTTCTAGCTGAATAATAATCACGCCGTTCAGCGCAGCTCGAGCGAAATGACGAGATATTCAACAGGTTGAAAAGTCGACGGCGTGTGAGGAGGTTAGAGGCTCCGTGTCAAAATCATACGACAGGATGAGGTTAATTCACATTTCAATGCATTGTGGCAACCCGACCAAATTTCTGTTGGGTGGTAGTGGCTCTTCTGGTTCCTAAAGCTAATCGAAACTAAGTTAGGCTTATTAACATATTTTAAAATATTCTTCCACCAGCAATACTGGAATAACGTTTTTGTACAGTATACTGTTTGAGCTGGGAAAATATAATAGGCCTATAGGCCGACGAAAGCCGAAAGCGAATGTAGGCCTACAGGTCGTTTTAGCGAATTATTTCAACCTCAAAACTTTTTTTCTCAAATCCTGCCATCCATACACATCTGATTCCACTTCGGATTCATTTAACTAATGTCTGAATTTGCTTACGGTTTTTCGTTTTAAATATTATCTAGTTTTAATTATCTTTATTTAATTTCTTTTAGTTTTCATTTCAGACATTTGCCTGTGCGATAGCCGTCGGTTTTTAGATTTTTAAAATGTTTTCTTTCACATAACGATACTTTTATTTTAGTTTCTGTGATTTCTTTTCCGCTTAAGACATTTGTAGTTTTTTTAGTTAGCGTGTTAGATTAAACTGGCAGCTTGCCTATCTAGTGCAAATTATTAGTCCGCCCGGAAGCGATAGCTTGAGGAGCGGACTAAATTTTACTACAGATGTTTTATTTATTTTTTTAACGCGAGATCTCCGAGGTGCGTCGGCCGATCGGCGTGAAATTTTGCACGGTGGTCAGTACTAGGACGAGTTTTATAACGCTGGTCCAAAATTTCAGAGGCCCTCCCCAAAAAAATTTTAAAAGGCAAAAATATGCAAAATTTTGCCCGATTTCGGACGACTTCAAAGTTTAACGGCGTATATCTCCGGAAGGGATAAAAATAATCAAAATCGGACAAGTACATTTTGTACCGCGATTTCTTTCACATTGAGTGAAAAAAAATTCGATGAACTTTGGTCTACTAGTTACGGAGACCAAGCGGTGAAATTGTACCCACCTAAAGCGCATTTTTCGGAAGACCATATTTCGGCCCATAGGGGGTACTGCGTCCCCAAATTTTTACACGCGCTAGAGAATGACCACGTCTTACTAGCGCACTTTTTACTGGGGACGGGGGTCCTCCTTACAATTTGTTTAAAAGGGGGTAAAAAATTGGTTTAAAATTTAGTAAATGCACCCCTGTACTTTTGTCGGTAGGATTAACCCATCATACTTTACCACGTGACGTGCCTCTGGGTTGCAGTGTTAACGCGGGTACAACTTTTGTTAAACGCCGCCCCGTTAAAATTTTGCAGAATTCGGTGTGATTCAGGACAACTTTCGAGTTTGACCGCGAATACCTCTGGAACGCATAGAGATATCAACAAGCGGTCAACATCGTTATCAAAAGCAATTCATCTTGCGTTGAACACAAAAAATGTACACTTTGGTCCACTAACAAAAAAGTTATAGGTGTGAATGTTGACCCACTCTATGTCGACATTGCGCGTTCTGCGTATACTAATGCATTTGAGTTCGGGCCACGTGACTTTGCCACCGGGAGAATTTTACAACCCTTAAATTTTTCCCCCAATCGGACTTAAGGCGCTGGGCGGACTCACGTTGGGCTTTGCCCCAAATTTTTAGTTTATCATATTACATCATATTATTCAGTGTTGTTATGGGTTTGTGCGTTGCAGGCGTTGTTGCAGGTTCGCAACCCAAAATACAAATCTGAACTCAGCTACTGTTGCTGTCTGGCCAAGAGCTGTGAGTCAACTGCACGCGAACTTTATCAAGACGAATTAAGACGAATTGCTTATAATACTTTTATGTACTCTGATAGTGAAATTAACTTTTCTTTTTTTCTTTTGTCGGGATATGGTCAAACTTGAACGAGGTGAAAGACCAATAGTGGTTGTGGACGTGCCAGCAGTGCTGAGTGTATAGGCCTAACATAAAATAGAGATGAGTGTCTCTAGCTCCTCATTAGAAAAGTTGCGACTCTCTTTCGCCATTATTCGTGGAGTATCTCATTATTGTAGGTTAACTTATAGTTAAGTAACACTTACCTACTTGGGTATGCTAATGTAGGCGAATGTAGGCAATATTGGCTAGTATGCCCAGTGGCTTCTTCCCCCCAAATCTGAAATAGAAATCGGGCGAAACTCCCCTCAGTTTTGGGCTTAGGTTCCCCCAATTTTTGACTCAAGTTTCCTCTCCATTTTGGGCTTCTTCTTCCTCTAGGGAGAAAGTTTTGTTAATGGTGTAGATTGAAAAATAGGGGAGTTTTGGTAGGGAAAAAATGAAAAAACAGAGGAAAGTAAAAAATAGGAGAAAGTAAAAATAGAGGGAAGTTTTGTTAAACATGTAGATTGAAAAAAGGGCAAGTAAGAATAAGGGGGAAAGTTTTATGAAGAGCGTAGTTTGTCTAGTTAAAAATAGGGGGAAAGTAAAAAATAGGGAGGAAATTTTGATCTACAATCATCAACACTTTCCTCTATTTTTCACTGGGCGCAAGCTGCGCCTACCAGGTATAGGGATAGAAGCCACTGTGCATGCCTAGTTTCATAGAATCTTTGCTGCGTTGTTTATTCTTACCACACGTATATCATCATCTTATTCACTGTAATTCTCTCCGATAACGAGCCAATTCAGTGTCCTACACGTGACGTGTATGGTGTACGTGACTATACGTTGGTGCAGATGTAATGACCGGTAAAGCAGAGCTGGCGTATGGCATTTACAGTACGATGGACGTCAGTAGCGAGTCGCTCGTGCTACTCGACTTCATCGCCAACGAGTGCTACAAGGTGCTTTCCTGAAGTCTGTGTTATAAGCCCTAGATACGCATTATCCGTCGCTGTGTCATGCGTACGAAAATTCAGCAACTGCATGGTTCATTAGGAAAAATATTAAGCAGAAATTTACGTGTTACAGTGAAAATATACAGTAAAAAGAAAAATCGATTTGGCCATAACACATGAAAAATTTTTGTTTTGCAATTGTGGACGTGCATAGCAGAAAAGCGTAGACCGCTAGTGGAAGCGAATATAAACAAACTTTTAGGTTGTATCAGCACATACGTTGCTTTCAACTTTAATTATTTTTTACACAGTTCGGAGCATTATTTAGTCACAACTTTACAAGTCGATCTTATATTTGATCTCAGGGCTCTTGTCTCTGTCAAAACGATAAAGCTACGGAGTTCATATTTGACGTCCGCGTTCGCAAAGACAGCATAGACATGACCCCTTATTTTTTCAAAAAAGGACGTCGCAGGGTTACGTGACTTTTTGAATTATTGGGCATTGAATGCCAATAGTTGATCTCTATTATTTTTTAAAATTTTATTGTTAATTAAGCCTAAGAAAGTCACAAATGGCGTTTAAATAAATATTTTGTAAAAAAAAATACTTAGCTCTGTTCTCGCAGTATTTTTTTAGTTTTTCAATGCAAATGGCGCATTATATCATAATATCATACATAGCTTTTTAATATACCACATTTTGTCGTGTATAATAAACGAGTTAATGGTCATAGCTAAGTGTGTAGCCTCGCTGTAACCTATGCGTGATCAGTGTGTCGCTGATTATGGCGATGTATAGTTGGGTCAGTTCGAGGTGTCGATGAAGGCATTCGCTGGTCTGGAAAACATCGTTCCTTCACCAGAAGTCACTGAAGGCAAACTGGCCGCGTGCGTCGGCGTCTTCCAGCAAGTCGTAGCCGGAAAACTACCAAAGTATGTATCACGCTTTGATTACAGTAGGCCTACAGTCGCTGGCATATAATTAGGCTATATAATTCTAACCCATTAATGTTTAATTGTTTAAACTCTTTGACTGTACACCGTGTACCAAAAACTGTGCCAGTGTAATTTTTTGAATAACTCCGTGAAACATTGGCAGACTACGGTAGTTTCTGACACGCGACATCACGAAGAAACTTGACGTAGGCCAAATGACTCTGTGAAATGCATAGTTTGGTCGTTCAAAAAATAACACTGGAACGGTTTTAGTTTTTTGAGAGGGCGGGTGCGGTGTATAGTTTCAAAAAGTCGATTATAATGTTGATCTGTCTGTGTATTTGCGGTCAACAGACAACTGAGCGACAAACTATCTGGCGACAGACGTTTGGGCGACAGTAGTCAGGACTGGGCGACACAGTGTAAGACTACTAGGCGACAATATATTTTAACGGATTCTAAAGTAAGCCTATAGGCCTATGCAGCCGTTGAATATTGACATCACGTGGAGAATATTCAGTTAGCCCAAGCGCTCGAGACCAAAGTTTTTATGACCCTACTTACGACCGCTGTAAATCTATATCAACTGTTAAGGAAATCGACAAAATCCGTCCGCAGTCCTCATCCACTGCGGGTACAAACGCTCAGTCTCCCATCGAATCTTGCTTTTCCACTTCGTGACCGTAGTACGGCCTTGTTCGTGCCTGATGTTGTTGTTGTCGTTTTCTTCTGGTATATGGCGCTGGATCGGAAATGCCAGTATCCCTCAGGTAGTTGAGTGCCATTTCAGGTTCTTCAAATACAAAAGTGATAGGATCATCCTCATCGAGCTGATTGCTACATGCATTTTGTAGTGTCGGACGCTCACTGTTACTCAGTCCTTACGTGTGTCATTGTCACACGTAATGACTGAGTGTCCATCATTACAAGATGTACGTAGCGACCATTTCGATGAGGATGATCCCATCACTTTGCCACCTGAAGAACCCTCAGTTACATACAGTGTGTCTCAAGAAACATCCCCGACATTTTGGACTGTAACGTGAAAAGCAATTACCAGATTTTGATAATATTAGGCATGAATATTCCTGACACAACTTGCCATCAAACGACTATTCAGTTTCCCACCTCATCCAACATTTGTTTCTGCACTACTTGGGGAAAACATAACCAGAGAAATATCACTTTTTATCCAATGCGATATGATTGCTTAATTAACATAACGCGTAAAAACACATTTTGGTCACATTACTCACACTGTGGCTGACATTTCATCCAGTTGTCCATTTTTCAACTGGCTGTAGTAAAATTGCTTGAAGCGTTGGCCCACTATGCGAACACAGGCAAGGAGACGCTTTCTCCATTTATTGACATCGATAATGTTCTGCTCCAGACCAATCTAAGCTGTACCTGCAGTTGCTTCTTGACTTCATAAACATTCCTAAATTTTATCTGTTAGACACACTGCTGCATGACAGTCAAACCTTGTAATAGACCGGCTCTTGGGGCCCACAGATTAGGATAGATGAAATTTATCGCAGTTTTTTTTATTCATTTTAACACGTACTGTGCTTCGTCTGATTTCCCCAGGTAGTGCAAAAGCAGACGTTGGCTGAGACAGAAACTAAAACACCTATTTAATAGCCAGTGGTGACGAAAATATTTCTGCCAAAAATTATTAAAATCTGTTAATCTTTCTTCAAGTTACAATCGATAATGTCAGGGATGTTTTTAGGTTTTCTGTTTATTTCAACACATATTTCGCTTGATCTGATTTTCCTAGGTAGTGCAAAAGCATACACTGGGTAAGGTGGGAAACTGAACGGTCATTTGATGACAAGTTGTGTCAGGAATATTCATACCAAAAATTATCAAAATCTGATAATTGGTTTTTAAGTTACAGACAAAAATGTCGGGAATGTTTTTAGACACAGTGCAGTTTGTTCGTGTTTGTATGAAGGAGTTCGCTGGTGGGAGTGATCGCGTTTCTAAAGGTGTCGGATCCGGTGCCATACAAGATGCTGCGCGTCATGCTGAACTGGGCGAATGATAATAGAGTCGGCGAGCACAACCTGCTCATGATGAGGGACTACGACCACGATAACCCTGTCGCTCCTCATATGTAGCTGAGCAATTGTATTCAAAACACACGCGCTAATTGCTCAACGTTTGCTCGATCGTGTAAAAGGGGTATATAACACGTCTAAATTTCACCGACAGCAGCCAAGCATATCACAAACAGCAGACGCGGCAAAATGCGAACCGTTTTCGCGGATTTCAGGAGAGGGCCTGCTGATAGAGTTCTTGTGATAATCGTTTTCTTAAATTGTTGGATCCTTTTCGTTATGAGTAACGTTTTGTTGTGGCTACCCACGTGTTATAAATATCCGTTCACTCGTACAGCGTGCCTTAAGGCTGTTGGTCCAACAGTCAAAAGTAAGGAAGTAGGGAAGGGCGACAAGTCTGGTAAAAAGTCTCGCTGTAAAAACTCCCAGTTTACTTTTGGGGACTGACAATCAACTGCAACTAAACTACGTTTAGTTTTCGATAGCTTATCGAAAGCAACTCTGTAAAGCTTAGTATAAAAACCGTTTAAACAAAAACTGAAAGTTGTTAGGCCTGCACAAAGCAATGCAGTACAATAGCGTATGAGTATATTACCTGACGCTTAACGCAATACGCCTAACTATAGACTTACATGGTATTCAAATAAAGGCCAAGAACATACGTGAGAAGTTTTATTACGCGTAACTATAAACAACACTACTACGATGGATAAGCAAAACCAGCGAGCGAGACTGTATCTAGACCTACTAAATCTACGTCACAAACCGCTAACACCTCTGCATAATATCTACATTCCATTTACAACAGCACTACAGTCTTGTCGCAACGCTGCGAAACATCTGCTGACATTGCTATACGTAACAGCCCTGAAAGTTATCGTAAACATCAGTGAAACTATAAACCATATTCGTATTTTGTATCAAAAAAGCTATGTATAGTGTATAACCGCTGTTTAAAGGAAACTGCAACTGCCATTTTCACATCGCCAAATGTTAACTGATTTTTAACGCGCTACAGCCAGTGTTTGAATTGCCGGGGGTTGAACCCCCCAACTGTTTTCTCAACCCCCCAACACAATGTCAAACTATGTACTGGGGGGTCAGCTATAGACTAAATACATACGATTTACATCAATATTTTAGTCGGTCTTCGACCGTCGAAAGTTCAACCCCCCCCAACTAATTTTTCACAATTCAAACACTGGCTACAGCAATGCTGTAGAGCGCCTATGGCACGATGTGTCGTCTGCCTATCCATCCGTCTTTCTCTCTGTCACGGATGTATTGCGGCTAAACGGTAGGTCGTAAGGAAAAACTTTTTACACGAATAATTCGCTATGTGTCTTAAACCTAGGCATGCAAAATTTCAGCGATCTAGTTAGTGCAAGGGGAACATTTTCAAATTCGGGGTCGAATGGAGGGGTAGGAAAATGTGTGCTTTTCAACGGAAAACTGGCCATATCTCGGAAACAGTGAGAGATACGTACGGTCAAGGTTACATTAATTACTAATAGAAAGTGGCATACGCCCTTTCAGATAAAATAAAAATCATCAACCTTGGATGACCTTGAAGGTCAGTACTGCAACAGAAACTGCATAGGCTGTAGCGCGTCTTCCCTAGCGACAGCTGGGCTTTCTTGTAAAAATTCTTTCACTGGCAATAAAGTGGTTATTAAGTATCTCACGGTTCTCACCACACAGTAACTGCGTCGCTACACAGCCTTGTGATATATTGGCTTAAATGTTCAAAAATCACCATAATCAGAATAAAAATCGCAAAACACTGCAAAAGCGAGCATAAATGCATTGCAAAATTGCAAAATCTTATCTTCTAAAACAACTTTGCACTAATTTTCAAACTTGAATTATCTTTGGTTTTCAATAGGGGCCTACATTTCCTGTGTCTGTAAATAAAATCAGATAATATTATTGTAACCACTAATTATTAATGCAGTGGCGAAATACCGGTAATGTAATGATACCATTCAGAAAATAAAGCAAGGCACCAAGTAAGAACTAGCACCAGCTCCAAGAATACAGTTCGCGCGAGATTACTGGCAGAATTTTCGAAGACAAACTGCAAAAGGAAAGGGACACTATACTGAGAAAGATTTGTGAAAAGTTAAAGTGCGATCAGATATTTAATAATATAATCACTTTATTGCGAATTGTCCATAGCGTGTGCCGATGAAAAAATTGTGAATATCGCTTAATATTTGGCGAAGATAATGGAAACGATAAAGCGTGACGTTTTGGGAGTGGGGCATTGATTGTAGAAGACGTATGGCGACGCACAGGGCCTTAATTGCCAGTGAAAAAATTTTTACTAGAAAGCCCAGCTGTCGCTAAGGAAGACGCGCTACAGCCTATGCAGTTCCTGTTGCAGTACTAACCTTCAAGGTCATCCAAGGTTGATGATTTTTATTTTATCTGAAAGGGCGTATGCCACTTCCTATTAGTAATTAATAGTAACCTTAGCCGTACGTATCTCTCACCGTTTCCGAGATATGGCCAGTTTTCCGTTGAAAAGCACACATTTTCCTACCCCTCCATTCAACCCCGAATTTGAAAATGTTCCCCTTGCACTAGATCGCTGAAATTTTGCATGCCTAGGTTGTCACATAGAGTCAAGACAACGCGCATGCGGACGTAAACATGGCGACAGCGAGCGAAACGACAAAATGTCCATAAATGTGCGACGACGGGGCGGCGGCGGCGGTGTCTAAATACAAGTCCATGGCAGTGATCGTAGCCTCAACATTATTAATCGTTATACCAACGACAGCAAGCGAGCAATCATCAATCGACCGACTCTAATATACGAGTACACACATATCGCCAATTCACACTTAATACACCGCAGTGGCGTAACTACTGACCCCGCAGACCCCGCAATGCGGGGGCGTGAATCTAGGGGGCCCTAAATTATAGTGCTTATTTTTTTCGCACTGCAAAAACACCAAGTTTGATGTCATCAAATGCGGTTTCTGGGGCGTTAAAATGCTCTGAAATACGTTTTCGGCCGGGGCTCCGTCCCGGACCCCGCTGAGGGAGCTCACAGCGCTCCCCCAGACCCCCTTACTGCATTGAAAGCTGTCCTACTTGTAAGGAAAGGGGCGTAAAGGAAAAAGAAATGGACAGAAGAAAAGGGTAAAAGGACAGGAGGTAAGGACAGGAAGGGAGATAAGCCTACCGAGAAAGAAAAAAAGGAAGGAGAGACGGTCCTGAATGAGGGCGAAATTTGAAGTTACGCCACTGCTACACCAACGAGATTTAACTTAAATGTTACTGTCGCCAACAGTTCAGTTGAGTCGCGTCAGTGGCGTAGCCAGAAATTTCAATTGGGGGGCTCGTCTCCCCTTCCCTCCCCTTTCCTCTTGTCCCTTCCCT
>Ga0209367_1009183_pt1 | contig 13450 bp, 5 predicted proteins | sample WorMetLIZISLAND2_FD_187412 | JGI IMG/M metagenome (GOLD analysis project Ga0209367, IMG submission 187412) | Marine gutless worms symbiont microbial communities from Max Planck institute for Marine Microbiology, Germany - Olavius geniculatus... ... | reverse complement strand
AAAGGTGATATTATTCAGCAGCACATTGACACACAGTCAGTGTGATGCGGGCAATATCACCTTTTGTAATTTTTGCTGTTTTCGATGTGCAAGTCCTTAAATGCTGCCGTTAACAAGTGTATAAACTAATGTTTTGTACATTTATTACAGGTAGTTCAAATTCCATTTGGTACTTAAATATCACCGCGATAACCATAACGATCTGGAGCTCCGTGTCGCCGCCATACGAATGCTGTAGAATTACGCTTACGCTAGTCCACATCACAGGCTGAACGGTAATTCAAGCCACGTGTTAACGGCAACTTCTCTTTCCTATGGGAAAGCCAAAAATTCGACCCCCACAGAATTAAAACCCCTGATCTGACTGAGATAAAATCTGGCACGGTTGATTACGTCGGCTAGATGACCCCTCATGCGAAATTTCATGTAAATCCGCACAAGGGGGGCTTCTCGGCAAATAGGTGAAATATACGCCAAATTTTTTTTAGCTGTACAGGGTGCGGCAAAAAGTGGACCCCTAAAGTTTTTCGCTGTTTTCTCAGCAACCGTTTAAAATTTTAATTTGAAATTTTAGAGATTTATTTACCGAAACCTTCTACATTCAACTGCCAAGTAAAATATGATTCTGTTGAAAAACGACGAAGTTACAGACTTTTTAACATGACCGCCTACCGATTTTTCAGCATTCGAAAATGTTCCGGCTACAACACCAATTTAATAACATCGTTGAAACAACACAGTTAAATAATGATCAAATGCCAGGATTCCATTGTCACTGCGAATATTCAAAGTGTTCACCACCAGCTCAAAGCAACAATGCCAGCCTCCAGTCGTCTTATTTGAGAAATCTTTTACAGCCTTGTCGATCGGTCCCTGTGGCAGGTTGCCCCAGATAACCTGAAGCGCTTCCTTTAGTTTGGCGCTTGTTTTTAGCTTTGTTTTAAGCTTAATTGTAGTATGCCTCCAACATTGCACACCATACGTGATAGTCCATTGGGTTTATATTCGACGAATTTGCGGCCATTGATCTAATTTGTGATGATATCTGCACAGCTGGCCCGCAGCCATTTCTGTGCGCTGCGCGGCGTTGCGCGTTGTGTGTGCTGACGCGCCCGGCGCGCCTTCCTGCTGGTAGATGAATCCGTTGGGCAGCCGGCGATTGCTTTAACAGAACGATAATTAAGTGATAATTTATAAACAATATAAATTACTGTTTATCAAAACGTCACTGTGACGTCATCGACAGTAACGTGTAACCAGTTTTTGAAAATTAAATAGCATTTTTAGCATGAACATTTTTGAATGACGAAAAATCGATAGACGGTCATGTTAAAAAGTCTGTAACTTCGTCGTTTTTTAACAGAATCACATTTTACTTGGCAGTTAGATGTAGAAGGTTTCAGTAAACAAAGCCGCAAAATTTCATATTAAAATCCCAAACAGTTGCTCAGAAAACGAATTTGGGACAAAAAGGGCTATAACTCGGCTTGTGATTTTTGCGTCTATATGAAGGTTTTCGGGGATGGGCCATTGAATGCTGCCAATCGCATTTTCCCCCGATCGACCCCCGTTGCCATGGCAACGAAATGTGGGACAAAATTGGCTATAACTCGGTCTAAGTAAGAGATATCTGCGAGATTTTTGTGTCTATATGGGGGCTTTCGGGAATGGGCCAGCGAATGCTCCCAATCGAATTTTACCCCTGACTGACCCGCGTTGCAATAGGAACGAAATTTGGGATAAAATGGGCTATAACTCGACATATGTACGAGATATCCTGTTCGCAGGTATCTTGGTCTATCTTTATCCATTTTGTCACATTTCAGTCTTTTGCAGCAAAAATCGCCCAAAAATCACTAAAACCCCTATTTTAGGGTTCAAGGTCATTCAAGGTCATCGATATTAACATTTCTAAGAAGCTTGTTGCCAGTGCTTGTTATGATAGGCAACATGTCTGTGCCTATCTGCAACCATTTTCATGCTAGACAAGCAAACAACAGATAAATAACTGCTTTTTAGAGAGGTACCCCTCTTTGCCACCCACGTGTGCACTGCGCAGGCCTTCTTAAACCTAGAGGGTCCGGACTTAGACTGATAAAATCTACATTTAATGCTAAAAATTTCATATGCAGGTTGTCTTGATCTATCTCCAGCCATTTCGGCGCAATTCAGTCTTGAAATGTGTGCTGCAACCCGAAATCGCGAAAAATTCATTTTGGGGGTTCAAGGTCATTCAAGGTCATCAATGTTGACATTCTTAAGAAGCTCGTAGCCAGTAATTGTTATGATAAGCAGTATGTCTGTACTTATCTGCAACCATTTTCACGCTAGAGCAGCCAACAGCTTGCAAAATAACGTTTTAGGGGGTGCTCCTCTTTTCGCCTCTCGTTCGAGGGGATGCCCCTCCCCCAGCGGCATGAAATTTTGTTATAGAATACTAGAGAGTCTAAGATATCATATGGTATCAGATATCATACCAGAAGTCTTTATCTCATTTGGGCTCCAATCGGTACCGGGTTGTGACAGACGGACAGACAAACAGAATTACCGTATATAGCTAATATGCGCTATAGCTAGATCGCGTGCGTAAAAATCAGTTCGGTAGTTGGCCGTCGACTCCCGACGCATAATCACCCAAAGAGACCAGATACTAGCCACAGCCCCACGCACAGTATCACGGCGTAGACCTATGTACGTACGCTGGCACTGGTGAGCGTCACTGACAGTGGCTGGTCTCCACGGCTGGTCGTTGTAGAACGGTAGACATCGGTCACAGTCGTCGCCGGTCGTCTGATGTTCACACCGGCAGACAAGTCGCCTTGACTGCCGACCTACCTCGGCATCGGCCTCGCCATGTCCCTCCACCCGCATACACTCGCTTGCATGACCGTTGCATTTACATCTGTACAGCGTACACATTATCATCATCGCTCAAGTCTTTTATCCACTCACTCAGAGCATTTGGGGAATTAAAACATGCTAAGTGTTGACTGGTCTGAAGTACCGCAACTTGAGACTCAAAGGGCCAAGAATCAACGCGGTGAAGTTCTTGCAGAAGGGGAGTGGGCCTTCCCCACCAGAATCAAGCTAGAGGGTCTATAAGTTCCTAACGGGGTTTGCGGCAAAGTCCCGACTGCTCAAAGGGTTTCCTTCAGTTTATCCCCCACCCACTGCCGCTGTACAAACATCAGCTATGCAGTTACAATGCCTAGAAATATGAGCTGGTGTATGAGTACACTAATACAACGTGATTGGCAGAAATCATTAACTGGGAAATACAAAACTACCAAGACAGAGTAAAGCATACGAATTGATTGCGTTTCGGTGCGCTATACAGTAGGCTTATGTCTGTAGGCCTATCACGAGGTCTGTCGTCTGGCTACTGTACTTATCGCTTAGCATCGCCAGTGATATCGGCGGCCCGATATTACCGCTGAGCACTAACTGATAACTGGCCACTGATTGCGGACAATGAGCTAACGCACCTGCTGCTGCTGCTGCTGCCACGTTTTCTAGGCACAAGAGAACAACAGTTTGCAGATCCAATAATTCTTATCAGCGCGCTATTCTCGACAGTTTACCGCAATATATCGAGCAATAAACCGCCCGCATTCGGTGGCTAATTTTCACCGTTATGTTTCGGTCACCTGCAACGATAGTGATTATTGTGCACGGTGAGAAATTTAGTAAACTAAGGTCGAAATGAAGATAACTGCTTTTTGCTGAGTAGGTTTGTTTCTTGGTTGGTTTGACAATTGACAGAATTAGTAAAAAAAGGTACAGATAAATTCTTATGAAATTGCTAGGAAGGAAGGACAAGAAACAGCCTACTTACTAGATTTCTGTAGTATCACGGTTTCTGGGCTAAACTGTTTTAAAAAGGTCAAAAATTGACGTTCTTTCAGGAAAAAATTATTAATTGCCGGCAAGCATTCTATTCAATCGTGGCTAGGGGTCTGAGAGTTTTACATTTCGTATCAGACGGATCGCTAACATTTGACATGATCCTGAAAGAAGTGCAGTTGTAAAGCTCAACTGACAGTGGACACTGTTTGGGCCGACGACTTCCATGTCTGTCGCATACATTACACTGTTGATGTTTTGACGGCCCAGTGTGTATTTGACGTTAGTATTAGTCCCAGATGACACGTACATCTGCTGGCTATTACTGCGGTCAAAAATAACCCACCTGATAGTTGTCGGAACGGCTATACGATCAAAGTAATTCATCGACATTACACTGACGCTCAGTCTGTAGGCCTATGCACTTAGCAGTACTGATGACTTTCGCTTTATTGTAATTAAATAACAAAATCAATATGAAAGAAACTGAAGAAAACCTTTAAAATGCAAAGAAATAATCATTTCCTGTCACAAGCTATTGGCAACTTCTGTTTCCTTTTGGGTCGCAGTAAAATATGACTGCCTTTAGCTATAGACGGTTTTAGTAGTTTGGTGAAACTGAAGATGTCGGTGCCGTGTGCCGGCACGATTTGCAGCCGTCCGTCAATAACGTGGCATTAGTTTGCTACATTATTAAATATGCATTCTACGACAGTGTCATACAAGTGCTAAAATGTGAAACTTGGTGAATGAAAATAAATCGGAGGAAAGATGAATCTGCTACGACTGACCGTCCGCCGACCGCCAAGTCGCTGATTGCGTAGAAGTAGGAACGAAGCACATTCGGATCACCGAACACTTCGTCACGAAATGTGTTGATCCGGTTGAGAACGATGCGAATATCTGTCGCCACAACCCAGTCCTGCACATACATCAAAAAAGATGGCGATGCCCTGTGCCGGCATGACGTGTTGCCGTCCGTCCAACGCCGAGCGTCCCAGGCGTTGAATGTAAATTAAGTTATCGCACCTTGCTCAAAGCTAAGTACTGTTCGCGGGCAGCCACAGTATTACGCACACAAAAAAATCACACCAAAAATACTACATGACCTTGACCTATGACCTTGATATTCAATAGACATTGAAAAAGATTGTCAAAGTACTTTTTCTAACAAAATTTCGTCAGGTTAAGTATAGCGTTTCATGAGTTATCGTGTTAACAGAGAAAAACTTGAGTACGATGCTGAAAAAATACTGCTGTCGCTTTTTCCACGAACAGTAAAAATAGTAAATACTCCGCTAATGAAACGAAATTTAAATTTAGCTTTAAGACATTCGGGGCCATCGCCCCTACAGGCGTCGGTGCCCGTAGCATTTGCCACTTTTACTGTTACGCTAATCCGACTGCTGACGCCGAGACGCACCGGCAATGGACGCAGGACTCGTTGGTCTCAAGTCCACTCTCAGTCAGATGCTGTCAATCAATCAGGCAACTCATCGCTGCGGTCTGTGCGCTGTCTGGTCTAAGTGGCGTGTCATCGTACACCGACGTAAACCATTAACTTCGCCACCGGTCAGTCGATCGATGATATCAAGCAGCAATAAGACGCCTCCAGCGTTCTACGGCGAATCTGCCGCATACTGTGCGCCATGATGCGGCCGCTGCGGTTGAGAATATGACGGCCGCATCATTGCGGCTTCGATGACAAAACATTTGACAATCCTTAACGTCGCTCGCGGTAAACTCCAACTGACGGGCGAGGAGCTGAGTCATAGCGCAGAACACCTGATGACGTCCCGAAGACATCGGCTATATACAGTGAATGAAAACGGCGTTTACGTCGCAAAGCTAACATTATTTATAGACCTAATTATTTTAGTTGCACTATAATAAAGCTACGATCTAATTAATAAAGTGAAGGAAAGTAGTGTTGAAACAAGTGATGAGTGAGGCAGTGGATTCAAGTAGGACTTGAGTCCTTATTTTTCTTCACTCAGACTTGGACGCGGACTCGAACTAAGATGACTCGACTACAGTGTACATCACTGGTTGAAACGGAGCTGGACAAGAATCAGTGCTCCTTCACAGAGAGGGAGAGAGAGAGAGAGCTTGTTATCATATTGTTTAGAATTAGCGTGAAACAGAAACTGACAGGAGTTGACTGGTCACTGGTCAGCAGCTAGTGGACCTGTGTCTTATGGGGTATTTACATGATCCAGCAAACGTCCAGCAATTCACGTGTATTTTGAATACATTTGCTGGAAGTTTACTGGACGTTTGCTGGATCGTGTAAACACACTATTAGTGTCTGTCTGACCTGTAGCTGGGCGCTGTTGTCGAAGTCGTACGCGCTCGGGCGTCCCTCTAGGGTGCTGAAAGCGACACTGGCGCCACTCAGCGGAGAGATGTCACTGAAGTCATCTCGACAGATCGCCCTCGCCTCGTCGTCAGGTGACACTGTGCGCTCGGCCGGCATGTTGTAAGTCGCGCGGCACGACGAGCTGTAGAACTGGTACGGCGTCCAGTCAGCCGACTCGCTTGTACGTCGATAGATTGCAAAACTCTCCGGACGACTCGAGTGAAACTTGAGTCGGACGTAGGTTATCTCGAACGTTTTGCCTTCCAACAAACAAAACAAAGACGCCAGATTGGTATATACAGAAAATAATATCAATATTATTAGAGCAGATTCGACATCGCTAAGACATCCAGTGCTCTGTTAAAGAGTTCAGCAACTTTGCTTCACATTACGTATTTTGCTAAAGTATGTGGTTGGTATAAGACGTTTGGCATGTTTGTTTGTTTGTTTCATATTGGAAGCTTCACAAATAACAGCTAATGGCACAATGCGATCATTCAACAGACGAGTTTTTTCAATTTTGCGCTTTTATACAATAAACATTCACGATGTTGTAGCAGAAAACGTAAGGACATAAATCGAGCTAAATTTGTGGCTAAGATATTGTAAATGTTCGAAAGATTACCACCTCACAGGTAGATGTAATACAGTTCCGGAGATATAGACCTACCCTTCAATCTTTCTACAAAAGAGAGATGAGAATGGCGGCCAGGTATTTTTCAATCTTTTGCGGACGTTTATGTCACCTCGGTTGAGTCGCTTTTTTATTTTTTACCATGCCTTTCATTCAAGAAAACTCTGATAGGCCTAGCCTCTGATGATGATGAACGACCAAAGCCGACAACAAAGTATTAGGCTAAATAGACGAAAAACGAAGACCACGATCGCGCTGTAGGTTACAGATGCAGTGGAGTGTGGTATAGTATAGAATCTACACTGTGTCTCAAAAAACATCCCCGACATTTTCGACTGTAACGTGAAAACCAATTATCAGACTTTGATAATTTTTAATTTTTGGTACAAACATTCCTGACACAACTTACCATCAAATGACTACTCAGTTTCCCACCTCACCCAAAGTTTGTTTCTGCACTACCGGGGAAAGCACAACCAGCGAAATATCACTTTTTATCCAATGCGATATGATTGCTTAATTATTTTTTCACGTTTTCTGTTTATTTTAACATATTTCGCTTGATCTGCTTTCCCTAGGTAATTCAGAAGCATACGCTGGGTGAGGTGGGAAACTGAACGGTCATTTGATGCCAAGTTGGGTCAAGAATATTCGTACCAAAAATTATTAAAATCTGATAATTGTTTTTTTTCAAGTTACAGTCGAAAATGTCGGGGATGTTTCTTGAGACGCAGTGTATAGGCTAACTGGAATTTGTGCGTCCAACGCTAAGCATCTTCAGGGTAATCCAACGGAAATCGATTTTAATATTCTTTTCAGTGGGCTAAATACAACTTTAAAGTTAACGCTTCGGAATATTAAAGAGACGGTAAATTATGTAATATACGAGACTAGCCTAGTCCCATTGCCTAATCCATAACCCTAACTAACCTTAACCGCAAGCGCAGGCAAAACGGGATTAGATGAAATGCAGGACACCAGTCGCCTGCCTATCTTCGCTCTATGATTTCGGCGATCGGTTGCGGCATCGTGAGAAAAAAGATTACGTGACCGAGTAGTAGTAGGAATCCGTGGTCCAGCACAAACTACAGGCTTACGTCTGTTCTCTTCAGACGTCAGTGGTCATAAAACGAATTAACATCATTCAGTCAATTAACATCTGATCCGAGACCGCAGCGCGTGTGGTCGCAATTCGATACTGTTGCTGTCTGCTGCGCTGAAGGCGTTTCAGCCCGTAGGCTACGAACGCATGTCGATGCACGGACAATGCCATGCGGTTACACAGCCGCGGCGTGAAAGCCGTGCTCTATACAGCATCCCGCTTTGATATGCCTGTGTGCTGGCTTTGCAACGTTAGTAGTTGCACGGCAAAACTTTCTATTTTTAGATGACTCGAATTTCAGTTTCATTAATTCAGAGTCATGCCTGCTGCTAAAACCGTTCTAATGACCCAGTAGTTGGTAAAATGTCTGTTAAACTAGATGCTGCCGCCATCGGTGCACGATAATTAAGGTACGGAAATATCTCGCCAGCTATGAATAGATGTTATCGTACCTGCCGTTTAAAGTTAGAATGCACTTCTACCAAAAGCAGCGGGTGTCGTGCCTACCAGGCACAATGGTGCAGCATGAAATTTACGACAGGCCTAGTTCTTTTTCAGTAATTCTTTCCGGTGGCATAATAATGTTAAAATAGTTTACATTGTAGTTGCTTTACATCTGCCTAAGTTGACTGAAACGAGTCGTGGGCTCTGTTACGACGGCAGATTTGTTAACCATCCGATAACCTCTATGACGGCATAATGCATAGGCCTATAGCTGATTGGCACGAATGTTTCGTTTCGTTAAATACAGTACATAGCGTCACAGGTTTTGACAGGCGCGGTCCAATCGACGTCGCAAAACAACAGCAGCAGTTACAGTTGAACAAGTGCGTTCTGTGAATGATTATCCCGACGCAGAACGAGATCGATTTCGAGCGTCACCGCAATATACAGGGTGGTCAAAAAAAACGGCACAAAGTTAACGACACCATAATTTTGCAACCGTACGCCATAGAGTCATGCGGTTTTTAGCAAAATGTTCCGAAAGAAATTCTTTACATGACTAAAGTCAGTATTTGAATACAGCAGTTAAATATTCTTTGTTATTGCCGCTGGCAGTTGAACTATGCAAAACACTATTACCCTCGACACCGCGGTCCATAAAAACGTGCAATTTTTATTTATTCAACAGCTCCGTGAAACATTGGCCGATTTTAATAATTTTTGGCACGCGACATTAAAAAGAAACTTGACGTAAATGTCTGCAGTTTTGGCCACTTCGCCCTAAGGTTGTCGCTACACTACCTTGTGAAATGCAGAAGTCGTAGTTTGAACATTGACAACAATGAATTCATACTGGGCAGTGCATGCGTCAGCTCAGAAAATTAATGACACCACAAAATCATTGAAAATTTGTTGCTTCGTCTTTATTTTGAAATTCTAAGTCGACAAACTGAAATAATACATCAACAGCGAGTGGGCTGCTTGAGTCACGCAGTTACTTGGCAAGTGGTGTCAACGTCTACCACTTGCGTTTGTGCTGCAGGATGACATTTTGAGCACATGCTGCAATGAAGATGATGTGATGTGATACGTGTAATTTTTCAATGGCCAAACAACGACTTCTGCATTTCACACGGTATAGTGTAGCGACAGCCTTAAGGTGAGGTGGCCAAAACTAAAGAGCTTTGCGTCAAGTTTCTTCTTAATGGCGCATGCCAAAAATTATTGAAATTGGCCAATGTTTCACAGAGCTATTGAAAAAATAATAGTGGCAAGTTTTTTATAGACCAAAGTACATTGAAGGTAATTCTGTTTTTCAATAGTTTACTTGCCGGCGGTAAAACAAAGAATATTTTATTGCTGTATTTAAACACTGACTTTAGTCATGTAAAGAATTTCTTTCAGAACATTTTGCTGAAAACACCATGACTCTGTGATGTACGGTTGTAAAATTATGGTGCCATAAACTTTGTGCCGTTTTTTTGGACCACCCTGTACATGGCTATGTGCGCGGACACTCGCAGTCAGTCTGTGAACGACCTTATCAGTTCTTAACTTCTTACGCCCTATAATTATATAGGCATATACGTCATTCTATAGACCTATTTGCATAATTTTACTACACATGTAGGCCTATTCTGTTCTTTCTTCGAGCACACAGCCGGCAGAAGGGCGCCCCGTACCTCGGCCGGGGGCCTCACGTATGCTCAGGGGCCTCATGCTAGGTGTGACAAAAAATTTCTAGTTTTTAAAATAATATACTTAAAATATAAAATGAATAACATGTGGAAAGTTTATCCAAAGTGGACAAGTCTATTACTTTTCATTACTGTACAGTAATCTGTGACGTATTGCGGCCTGGAGACGTCATTTTTTAAAAAAGACAACAGAAATTGTATCTAATTTTTTGAGTTTCATTTTTTCAAAGTGGGCAAATTTGCGACTTTCAGTGAACGTCCAAAAGCCAAAAGTGTTTCAACTTCAAGCCCCTAACCAGGGGCTCTGCCCTGACCCCCAGACCCCCTATTATAGGGGCCTCGCACTTGTATTTGGGGGCCTTCAACTATTTAACGCCGGTGCACTGTTCCAGCATAGTAAAGAATAAATAAATGAGAGCAACAAAAACATACTAGACGAACCAACTGAACACGATGCACTATTGCGTCTTAACTAACTTGACCTGGCATCTAATTGTCAACACTGCGGGCAAAATGGTTCACAAATTTACTACGCTTAATTTCACATTATTGGTAGTAATCACCGGAGTTGAGTCCATCGCTGTCGCGTGATACTTATGCCGTGCGTAATTAGCCTATCACGTTATGTAAAATGCTGACGCATGGACGGTAATAGCATAGAATCGTCAGCATTGACAATCTAATCACAGCCTAGAAGCGAACTCTAAACTAAACTGACCTTGCAGTGTCGGTTCATGCTGTTGCCCACTGAGTGACTGATTACTGGCATTGTGAGCGGTATACTCGTGAATGGAATGATGTGCCTGGAAGACCTTCAATTATTAGAATCTCCCTGGTCTGGCATATAGCTCTCCGAGATGCCACGGAAGACGATGACGATGATCATGATGGTGATCTCCCGTCGACCATTTATCGCCTGTCACTGTTCACAGGGTTCAAACGACGACCGATCGGGACTCGACCTTGACTGACAGAATTCCATTATCACGGTGGGAGGTCGGTAGCCGGGAGCTAGCCAGGCTAGGTTGAGACAAGGAAGTCTTAGGCTATATAGATAGCGAGGTTGAGACGAGGGCGTAACGAAGACGTCGGTCGGTCGGTCGTGGATGCTGCGGGTCAATGAACGTCTATCTCGGCAGGTGTGCGTCAGTTAGCCGGTCACGCCTGCTGCTGAATCCGTCACTAACGACTCAATAAATCCAATACGTCATCCATCCGAGATGCCGCCGCCGGTGCATAATAATTAAACAGTATACGGAAATATCTCCCCAAGACTCAACTGTAATGCACGTTTCTGCCATCTGCCACATGAATTGAAAACATTTCTGTGCACAAGTTAATTTTAATGAACCACATTAGTCTAGTATCACTTCATTAGTATTTAAGTAAACGGACTAGGACAGTGATTTATTGCAGAAATGGTGCAAACAAGAATCAGCTCTGGCCAAAGCAACAGCAACAGCTTCAAGTATGCAAAACTAAAGGTAAAAATCGCCTCATTGTGATCTAAGGGATATCGTGCTACCAAAGTTTTCGGGACGCACGTGATAACTGAATACCGAAATATACAACAGACGTACTTGTCATGTGCATGCGTGTGCGTGTGTTAAGATGATGATAATCGAGTGAGTTTGCTGTCGACTCGAAGCAGTAGAAACTCGACGGAAACTAAAGATTCAGCGACTGGTCGACTGATGATGATGAAACGCGACACCGCACAGTGGCGGAAAGCAGTAATGGCGTCAGACGGCTGACGTTGTTGTTGTTACATGAACGCCGAATAAAACTAAAACAGTGTTTGCTCACACACAGACCTGTAGACTATTAACTTGTCTATAGGTGCCGACGGTGGCTGTGGCTTGCCACTGTGCATGTGTGACGTTGCAGTCAACAGCGCCGCTGGCTGGGGCTTTGGTTCGTGTCTCTCACAGCGCGATGATCCACTGCTTGCAAGACCTTGACCGTAGTCTGCAGCAGCGGGTCTCAAATGATGGAACCGAATTACATACAACTCGATCGTCTGAGTCACTGCAGCTAACTCTGAGATGTTGTGTTATGCTGCCTGTCGGTCGGTCGACGACCTTCACGATACGTTGACTGAGAACTAAAGAGCGTCGTCGTCCGTTGATGCAGCGTATCCAATGTCGACTAATGCATGCCACTGCCAACCATGTCTTTTCTATACGTCTGGTGTTTTGCTAGGCCTAACTGCGGCTTGCTGCGAATTATTCACAATGTTTCAGCAGCCGCACGCCTCTGAGAGTCAATATTTACAACGTCGCTAATAGCGATGTTAAAGCAATGAGCACCGACTAAAAACGACTACCATCTGACTGTATGTGCAAGGAGGAATTTTACGTCATTTAATTACTAATTCCCACAGAAGTTTGACTGCGCGTTCTGGTACTGTGCTATTACTACCACTAAGCTATTGATTGTAACCATTATAGAGATGCGAAAGTGTGAAATAATTTCGATGCTGGTATTAACCGATCGAATGGCTGATTGATTGCTATGGACTGGTTTTGTACATGGCCGCTGAAGGCGTAATGTAAAATAAACTATGTATGATAAATTATTCCGCATTTCCTTAGCGCATTAGTCTACTTAACGCAGATAAGATGCTGATAAGAAAGCTGCCTTCAACGCGATATGCTATCAAGCTTTTCCATGATGCGGCACACTGCCGGCAAAATGCGTGTCTCGGTCATGTAGACCGAGCTGATTTTTTGGAGATCTTGTTTCTGCTGAAAACTGTATGGCCAGATTACGACTCTTGTGCATATCTGAATATCTGAGATCATACTTGACTGAAGGCGTAGCTATAAGCGTGTCGTACAGAAGCATTTATTGCAGCGTTCGTCTGCAGCAAACTGCAACCATATAGAGGGAGTGGTTGATGCCAAAATACTCAAGCACACAGTGAACTTTCTCACGCAGTAAACGTACATCACATGCAGTAAGCATTCTATTTTCTTACCACTCTACAGGTCTGTGAAATGAGTTTAAAAACAAAATGGTTGAAATTGAATTCGAAGAAATTTCGACTTTTTGGATGATTGAATTTCACGACGACGCCGTGCGTTCATTTTCTGATGCCTCTGATCTCAGCAGCTGGTCCGCGCAACTTTCTACAGTGCAGTCTTCTGCACGCAGCTGACACAGTACAAAGTGAAAAAAAATATATTATTTCATACTTGCTTCGCTGAATATGCTACGCCAGCCTACGATTTGAACGTATTTTAACTAGGGCTGGTAACGATTAAAATTTTTTTAATAGTTAACTTTTTGAAATTTAACGATTAATTAATCGTTAATTTTAGTTAAAATTCAGTCATTGAAAATGCGTTGTTTAAACCATAATATCAATA
>Ga0209367_1009182_pt1 | contig 13450 bp, 8 predicted proteins | sample WorMetLIZISLAND2_FD_187412 | JGI IMG/M metagenome (GOLD analysis project Ga0209367, IMG submission 187412) | Marine gutless worms symbiont microbial communities from Max Planck institute for Marine Microbiology, Germany - Olavius geniculatus... ... | reverse complement strand
AGAGTGCGAAAATTCAACGTTTAAACTTTATTTACAAGCACGATTTATTTTCACTACAGAATGACGCAGCTATGACGTCATTGTTAAGCTGGTACTTGGTTACGCTGGTTGTGTCAAATTATGTCCCCAATAACCGAAAAAATTTTCATTTAAAATTCTTCCGCCGTTTTAGATAATGCAGTTTTGTAGTGGGGTCTTTAATTTTGCCGCACCCTGTACACTCAGAATTATGTTCTAGACAACTGCATATACAACAGAAATAAAAGTGCTCTGCTAGTCGAATGGCAAAGTGAGTGAGTGAGTAGGGTTTAACGTCCCACCGGACACAGTATAGGTCATTTCGGGGATGGCCTTACTAGGCGGAATGCACACAAACACATAATAACGGAACAGTAAGTTTAACCTTTACAGAAACACAGAACACAAAATACAAAAAAAAACAAGCTAAACCTAAAATTGTAAGAACTCCATTATACACGTGCATGTAACTAACATAATGGTGGTTCTAATAATAATGGCAGAGCTAAACTAAGCTTATTGACAGCTTCAGGCAGTTCACAAAACAATATTGTTCAGTTTCTACTAATGCGACTAGCGTACTATAACTTTTTAGAACAATATGCGCTACAAAAATTAATGCTATGCTTACTTACTTACTCGCTTACTAACTTACTAACATTATCACTATTATTATACAGTTCATCCACCAAAAATGCAAGATTACACTTCATATGTGCCCGTTTGTCTCTTTGTCGACAAAATTGCTAAAAATTACAAGAGAGACAATCGACTAAAATTTGGTGGTGACCAGAATCGACGGTGTCTGAATTCGAATCAACTGGCGGATGCTTACGTTTTCCAACTGTTTCTAATTATTATTAGCATATTAATAATAATATTATTATTAAACCGACTGGTACCGGTTGATTTTCCACGTGCAGAGATCCACTTGAGTGGTCCAGCGTACAGCAACTTTCTCTGTCTCATCAGCAAATCCGACTTCTGTCAGACGACAAAATATCAATATTACATTACTACCACTTTCGTAAATTTTTCCCGTTATCATTTGCCACTGTAGTAGCAAAAATCTCTTCGCAAAATCATTTCTTGAATCTTGACTGCATCTTGGACGCTAGCTAACCCATCACCAGACTGCACTTAATTTAGCAAACAGTGGTTTAAACTTCACGTACACCACGGTAAAAATTTTAATTTTCAGCTGACTAAACTGGTCCATTTATTAAGAGCAGTATCTTGGACTTAGTTTGGACTTGAAGCAATCGACTCGGATCGCAAGCACACCTGTAATTATATTAAACCTATACTTATCACTTTATCATCTTTCCTGTTGTTACTTGCCACTCATTTCATGATTATTTCGAATATCGTTTCTTGGACCTTTAACTAACCAATAATGGCAATAAAACCACCAAGCCCAACAATTGACCTGTGACACAAAAACACTAAATACTTCCTGTGTCGTGTTCAAATTATTACCTAGGATGTCAAGAAGTTAATGTGATATACGGCGTTTACCTGTTGGTATGTTAGCATGATAAGACAAAAAGTTATAGGTAGATTTGGCTGAAATGATCAGGGAATGCTAGACTTTGCCAAACTTAGAGATGATTAGACTTTTGTGGTGATGCGGATAACATCTGGATCCAAAATAAAATTGAAGGATTCTTTACCACTGCCAAATAGAATAAACTTCCACCAATTACAGTTCAGCCGCTCGGCGAACACAACAGGAAAATGACATAGCATTGGCGGATGCTTTGTGCTCCCCGGCAGCCCTTCAGGTACTGTATTCATTATTATCATACGTCCACGAGGACGAGCGAATCGAAATGCATCATCAACTAACAGTAAAAGTGTCGGCGTTGTGAAGCTGAGCGAACGAACGCATGTCGAGTCTGTCGTAGATGTCGATCAGTTTGAGATGTTTTTCTCGTTCGTCGACCTGTGCGTTCACACTGATGAGAATGTCACGAACTGCTCGCATGCTTTCACGCACCAGACGCACCTCCTCGGCTCTCGACGCTAAACAAAACAGCAAGAGCCCATCTATCGCTAGGGAAAGCCGACCGTACTATCTGCGTCAGAAGACTAGCAAATGTAAACGTAGTTAGACCTACCTAATTGCATAACTTCTTCCTAATACTTGTGCTGCAAATTGCGGCCAAACCGCTGCAAATAGCGACACAGTTTCTATTGACAGCCTATAAGAACTTATTACTAACGCTTATCCAATGATACCATCGCCGACCACCTACGACGTACCGTTTAGCCACAGTAGGCCTACCTAACGTTATTGACGACACAAAGACGACAGTAAAATCGGATAACATCAGACAAAGACATCAGACAAAACTAAAAAGAGAGATTTTTACAGACACAGTGTATTATACCGGTAGGCCGAGTAGTGAGTATTATTAGTGACGTACGGTCTGTCGTTTTAGCGATCGATTCCAGAAGTAGCGGATATTTAGTGATACGTTGCATCACTAACAACAGACACTCGGGAATAGTGAGCCGTTTGCACATGCTGTCTTCGCTGCATTTCTGTCAGAAATAAACATAAGAAACCTATCATTAAAAAAGTACAGTAATAATCAAACATCTAGCATATCAAACTGTTGCACATGTACTATTATAATGCATCAAATCGAATTCAAACTATACACATAGCTATATCATTGTACATTTGGTCGCTTAAATTCAATCAGATTTTCAAATCCCGAAGCAAAACCAGTGAAAAAAGTATAATAGGCCTAGAAAAAAATAGACACCTAGGGACTCATAGAAATTTGGCATTACTAAATTAGTGAAGTGCGCAGAAAAAAAAATTCTGCACAATTCTTGTACATAAATTATAGCACATGATGCATTTTAAATAACTTCAGTTCACGATAATAGGCTCATAAGCAAAAAACCTTGGCTATTCAAAGACTCAGGTAAAATTCACTCCATGAAATTTACTTCTAATTTTGATGTTATCTGCATTAGCCTTTCCAGCAAATAAATCTCTAAGTGTTCAAACAAGTGACAAATGTTTCTCCAATAAATAATCTTTCAGCAAATATGACGTGTCATTCTTAGTATTATGACGAGAACCTTGATAAACGTGTGAAAGCTGACGTCTGACTTGAGCAAGTCCTTGTAGAGCTGAACAGCCTCGTTATGTCGTGAACAGAACTCGCCATACGCCGACTTCAGCCGATCACCCATAGCACCCGAGAACTACACACACACACACCAGCTAGGGGTTGACTGAAAACGACAGACATGAAAATGCCGGATTTTCAAAATCGCAAGACGTGTGATTGCAAAATAAAAACTGTATTTACATAGACTACAATATAATTTAGTGCGCAGTTTTATTTTTTAACAAAAAGTCAATAAAATGTAACACAATATAAGTAGTTTATCGCTTTGATGCACGTTTCATTCATTCATACAGATTCACTTTCTTCTTTGAGCGTCTGGCGCTGAGACCGTTTGTCAGAGGAGCAATAGTAAAGCCACTCAATCTATTCAGCGCCTCAAACGTTTGCCGCTTTTAAGCCAGTTGCATGTATTGTATTCTCCATGTTCGACATTTCCAGTGCCCCCTCTTCACACCAGCAGTGATGTTAACAAGGTCAGAACAGTCAAGAACAACCGACCTAGGCCACGGTCAACCTGCGATCCAAAGGCTGAAAATAAAAGATGAAGTAATGAACTCCACGTGTTGTTTGGATGGACTTACAAATGGCTATACCTAGCGTAAGTTAGTAAAAAAACTGAATCTCAAAATATTCATTCAATTGAGGCAACATCTGTCATGCAAACTTGGCAAAAAAAACTCTGCTACAATTCCAGTAATATAAAATTCCTGCAACAGGACTGTTTTTTTATCCATGCACCCAGTTAGACCATGCCTACCAGTGCGCTAAGTTCACCGGTTTATTGTGAGGAGTAAAAGTAAGGTCAAAGTAAGGGGCAACGCCAGAGCACTGCATTCCCACATCTCCGATTTCTAATCTGTGTAGTTGCCCCACCTGACTTTTTCGAAAAACAACCAGAAAAAAATTGCAGATACACTGTGCACAATAATTCTCAGGAAAATTAGTAAAACTGGTGCCACCAATTGTCAGATTGGTTAAAATGCACCAAATTCGACTTCCGTTCTAGAGAAAAAACTCACAATGCTTCCCCAGTCACCCTCGCTGTATCTAAAAGGGCCTACTTCAAAGGGAGAGAGAGAGAGAGGAAAACAAAAGAGGGAAGAGACAGAAAATAAGGACAACATTAAAGGGAGGAAAAAGAAGGAAAAAAGGGAAGAAAAAAAGAAGTACAGTTCCCCTTCCCCTACCTCTTCAATCTTATTTAACCACTGCTAGGACCGAGAGAGAACTGCAGGCACCTGTCCAACAAGTAGCGTTCCAACACTGTCGATGCTTTTGTCTGCCGTGAGGTTCTGCATACAGACAAGACGGTCGAGGAACGTGAAGTGAATGTCGAGCAGATCCTGCAGGCAAGGAAACAAACCGTCCAGCATCGTCTGACTTGTATCCAACTCACGACTCAGACCTTCCCAGAATACCTGATTGCCAACAGAACAGTGCAATACCATGTGGCACATCAGTACAAAGTACTAGTAACTAGTCAGTACAACAGTACCGTACAATGTTTACAGGGGCGACCATCGCACCTTAGCGCCAGGGAGCAACCTTCCACTGCATGTATATCGCACCAACTCTTTCTCCCCTCCCTTCCCTCTCCTCTCTTTCCCATTCCTTTCCCTTTACCTTCTCTTCTCTTCCCCTGTCCCCACTCCTTTCCCTCCTTCCAACATCCAGCTAGGGGGCTGAAGAAGCACTGTACGCTTCCCTAGGGGTGCCGGGACGCAGCCCCAGATGGAATTGCATTTTTACCAATTTTGGGCTCTCAAAACGCATCTCAATGCAACATTTTTCGTCCTTTATGAGCAATGCAAATGATAGTGTTTTGTTGATATGCCCATTTGAATTCGTGCATTCGTCATGTAGCAGCACGGAAACGGCGGTTTGGTTGCAGTATGCAGTTGCATGTTTTGGCTGAAGGTTTGACCCCAAAACTTCACCCTTCCCCTGACAGATCAGAGACCCCATCTGACACAAAGCATCATTAAATCCCGCAAGTGTATATAGCTACCGAACAGAGTGCACGAATGTGATAGACGACAATACGACCCACGAAAAATGTGTATAAACAGAAGGATTCCACCAAATAATAATAACTTTAGAGATATACGCGTAGTAAGACAAGAAATCTGAGCTAAGGCTCATGAAACGCGCAAAAGCCTATGGCAGTTCCTGTTCGCAGGTAATCTTGGTCTATCTCCATCCATTTCATCGCAATTCACGCTTTTGCAGCCAAAAATCGTTAAACAATCACTTAAAATCAATATTTTTAAAGATCAAGGTCACTAAAGGTCATCGATGTCGACATTTCTAAGAAGCTCGTCGCCAGTGCTTGTTATGGTAAGCAGCATGTCTGTGCCTATCTGCAACCATTTTCACGCTAGACAAGCCAACAGCGAATAAATAACCACTTTTTAAAGAGGTACCCGTCTTTGACACCCGCGTGCGCGCAAATCGCCTTGAATCTAGAGAGTCCGGACTTGGACTGGTAAAATCTTCATTCAATGCCGAAAATTTCATATGCAGATTGTCTTGGTCTATCTCCAGCCATTTTGGTGCAATTCATTCTTGAAATGCGTGTCGCAGCCCGAAATCGCGAAAAATTCGCTTATTTTGAGGGTTCAAGGTCAATCAAGGTCATCAATGTTGACATTTCTAAGAAGCTCGTCGCCAGTGCTTGTTATAATAAGCAGCATGTTTGTGCTTATCTGCAACCATTTTTTCACGTTAGACGAGCCCATAACGCTAGAAAAAAGCCTTTTAAGGGGGTGCCCCTTTTTCTCCCCTCGTTCGTGGGGAACCCCTTCACCCAGTGGCATGAAATTTTGTCACAAAATACTAGAGACTAAGCTATCATATGGTGAAAACCAGATGTCTCTATCTCACCTAAGCTCCGATCGACGGTATCGGGTTGTGACAGACAGACACCAAGACAGAATTACCATAGCTAATACGCGCTATCGCTATGCTAGCTCTCGCGCGTAAAAAGTGCTGAAGACCTTTTCCAATATCGTGAGCTTGCGGCAGTGACTCTTCTCAGTTTGTACTAGTTCTGCAAACAAACATCCAAACATCTGCTGCAATTTACGAGACAACATGTAGGCTAGCAGTAATTAACGTCACACGCCGTCGCCTACTAGACTGCTCTGACAAAGAACGAAGATAAACTAGTAACAACCAAAGAGCAAACATCTCTGTCCGAATCTTGTCTGCTTTATTTCACGGTGCTTAACTGTGACATCTCACCATGAATAAAAACAATGGCACTAATAGTGCTACATGTACTACCCAACCTATGATGGTGGTGTAGCATACGGGTAGTGGTTAGAACGTCGGTCCTGGCCTGCGAACTTTCCCTATCCTGCTCTAGACTGATGGATGGCCGTTTGACCACTTTGTGGGTAAAGCGTCTGCTATCAGTCAACCAACAAGGCCAACTCAGCCTGCCATCCCTCCGGGGTCGGTTAAATGAGTAGTTACCCATTTATATGGACTACGGAAGGTGGGGACCTTAGTACAGCTGACTGGGGCTGCCTAGCCGGTCGCTGTTCTAGCCTGTGTCTGCAGGCTGCACGCGGTGGCTGTGCGGCCGGCGGCTCTAGTCAGTGACAAAAAGAGCATTAGAGGCGTGTACGCGACGATACGCTATACAAACTGAAACCTTTACCTTTAACCATGATTACACGCAAAATCCATATTTTTATCACCGGAGCCGCCAATGCAGAATGCACTGGTGAGCACCGGCTTTCGCCTATATAGCCGACTCCCTATATGAAGAACTTGGCTGTAACAGAATCAGAGTTCCTGGTTTGCAGTTTGGCAATTCACACGTGTATCAGCCACATCCAAAATGCGGTTACTGAAGACACAAGTAGAACTATTCTTTCACACGCACCCATGCATGTCCTAACTATAACGTGTGTGTTCACAAAGATTAAAAAGTTTTGCAAAATTTGCACGCGTTTGGTGCAGCATGTTTTTTACGTGCGACAGTAGGTACTGCTATAGCGCGTCTTTGCCATCGCAATTTTGTCCGTTTGTCTCTCCGTCTGTCCGTCACATGGCTGGATCAGTCAAAAACAGTGAAAGCTAGGATACTGAATCTTCACTTTCAGCTCCGTGGAAGTTTTCAGGATCCGTAAAGCTTTTCCATAAGTTCGAAAGGGGTCACCCCGAGAGAGAGCGCTAAATGAAAGGGTGGTAAGAAATTTTTGCGATTTTTAGCCAGTAAGTTGCTGTATCTCAGAAACAGTGCGAGATAGGGCCAAGGTGACTATTAATCACTACTAATAGGAAGTCGTATACACGCATTCTATTGGCACCCAAAGCAATGGCCTTGGATGACCTTGAACACTAAAAAAGGTTTTATTGATTTTTTGTGATATCCGGCCGCGAGACACATTTCAAGAGCGAACTGTGCCGAAATCACTAGCGACAGACCAGGACAACCTGTGTATAAAATTTTCAGCGTTAAACGTAGATTTCAACGGTTCAAGTCTTGACCCCGAGGTTCAAGGAGATCTGTGCAGTGTGCATGAAGGCATCAAAAAGTCCTTATTTTAAGTTTTTTTAACGCTATTGGCTCATCTAGCATGAAAACGGTTGCAGATAGACATAGATTTGCTGCTTACGGTAACAACAGCTTTTAACGTGCTTTTAAGGAGTGGGCCTATCAACATTGATGATTGTAAACGACCTTGAACCCCCAAAATAAGCAATATTAGTGATTTTTGGCGATTTTCGGCTGTGACGCACACTTCAAGAGTAAAATGCAATGAAATGGTTGGTGATAGAGCAGGAAAACCTGCAAAAGTCTGAGCATTAAACATGGTTTTCACAAGACCTATCACTGGTCTACACAGCTCACTGATACATACGCATACACTGTAGTCCCAAAAAAACCTCCCACTTTGTCACTGTCCATATCTTCGCAAAAAATTGACCGATTTTCACAATTTCTTAACTGGCACGTTATCTGAACAATTGCAAACGTCTTTCGTCGCTAACGAATCTTTGCATGAATTTTCCGTATCCACTCCAGACGTTTTTGGCGGGAGCCGCGCCCCGCGGATCCCACCCTAGCAAGGAGGCTGCAGTCGGTCTTGTTTATCTTAACATTTTGGCTGAAAGTTGCAATTTTCCGACAGAGGAGAGTGCGCCATGATTCAATTACCCCATATGTGATCCTGGTGCTTAATGTCCCTGGCAGACAAGTTCTTTAATGTAGCCTTGTCGACAGTGACGCTCCACGCCTCAGGATCGTGTTCCACATCGTTAAAATTGATAGCGTCGACCACATAGTCACTTTCTGCTGAACCCGAAGACAGATCGTCCGAGCTACAGCGCGCAACAACAACACCGCTACACCGAATGTACGTTAAAACAGCTTCAGCAATATACACGTTGTTCAGCGATTCCTACTGACATTCTATTAATTTTACTGCTGTTTCCATTGATTAGGTGATGTCACGCCACAAACCACGGTTTAGCTACAAATCACGACGGCTAAAACAACGACGGCCCAGAAAATGTCAATGGCGGACACATGTAACGGTTTAACGTGTGCGTCACTGTCAAAGTCTGTCAGCTGATTTTATTTAAGCACTGTATTGACGTCTGAAAATCTGATTGTACAATAAAATATTTTCGACATAAAAGCATCAAATAATGATTGCTAGCCAGCTATACACGACCAAGCACAAGGCCATTAGAGGTTAGAAAATATTATTGAATGCTTAAAACATTCGCACACTTCAACCATTTAAATCTAATACAAAACATACACTTATACACAAGTAAACCGTTAAAACGTGAGCTCTGCACCCTGCGCCGCCGGACGGGTAAAGACACAAAAATAAATTTCAAAACGAATAACTTTTATAATGACTGACCCTGTAGCAGATCTGTGCATTGCAGTAACCTACAATCAGTAAAAAATAACTATGAATTAACGAATACCCTGTACAGTACAGTCTATAGACGCTGCTACAGTCAAGTAAACCGTAAAATGTAACGGTTCACTAATTACTAGAGCTTATTACCTGCATTAAAATTTCATGCCAAAACAAACAACCAAAATTTTTTTACATTATTCATAAGCACGAAATTTGCTTTAAATTATGCCAGAAGTGCTTAAACTGGCCGGCCTCTATCGGCGTTGTTATCACTGACATTCACTGTCATTAGAACAATACAGAAACGCTGCATCAAACCGCCCCAGAAAAAAGTTTACTAGGCATGTAAAAGCGACCATAGATCTCAAACCTCCGCCAACAATGGTCCTGCCACCTGGCGAACACAACGAAGTCTCAATTTATGCCCTATCTAAAGAGCTGGCTGCCGGAAAGAGAACAGTGGGACCCGTACTGTTGAAACTTTCTATAGGAAGATTCATTATCTGAGGAAAAACTTCAGGAAAAATGCGCATTCTCGAAGTAAGCCTCTTAAGAAAAATCTATCTATAAGAAAGTCTTGCACAAAGGAAACAAAGCGACAGAACTAAACTAAACTGAACTAAACATCTTGCAACAACGAGCGGAAACCTGCACCGATCTAAATAAATTTGGGCAGTGATCTATACACAGACACTTAACCGTGGCCGAGGTGGACGATCGTGCTGCTAGTCTGCTGACCCTGGAAGGCACTGAGATGGCACGTTTCTTTCTTCTCTTTACACTCGGCCTCTTTATACTCTGACCAGCGCCACCTGGCGTACACCACCACAACTCAACTCAGGTAAAAACAAAAACAAAACACTCTACAGATAACACATCGCAGAGCTTCGGAGCGTCACCTGCCATATGGGAATGGGATCACACAGTGTCACCTGCCACCACCCGACACTAGCGAACACGCCCCGCCTTAACCACAGCCACACAGGCTGGTAATCGATTTACCTACCTCGAAGGAATGGAAGGCTCAGTTACCTTGGTGGGTGGTTATACACTAAGATGGTTTAACTGTGCACAGACAGTCACCCATCCAAGTAGTAAGCACTTGACAGTGACATGACCGGTGTAGTGGAAAATTCGTCGCACTGGAAAATTCTTCCCGCATGCAGCAGTACGGGTTAAGGTTAAAATTAAGGATAGGGTCAAATTTAGGGTTAGGGTTAGGGTTAGGGTTAGAAGTAGGGTTAAGATTAGGGTTAGGGTTGAGGTTAGGGTTAGGGTTGAGGTTGGGGTTAGGGTTAGCGCTAGTTACATTATGACAATATGGAGGTGGGAAGAATTTTCCAGGTGCGACAAATTTCCCACGACACCAGGAATCGAACTCACGACCTCTTGATCGTAAGTTTAACGTCTTATAACCGTTATAACCGTTACGCCACCAAGTCTTTTTGAACTGTAGCGATCTATATAAAAAAAAAATTCAAAATACTAACGCGGTATTAACATGCGATAGAATAAAAGTAGATAGACAACATAAGAAAAACGAACATCGACAAAGACAAAACAGCATTCAGAAGTTTTATCTGATTTGACTAGTAAAGAACTTGTCGATGTGACAAAAAGTATTTGCAATGTGTGGTAAAATCGCTAACAGACGGTTAGGCAGGTGTCACCAGACAGGCTGAGACAGCGTATTTGGGGCTGCAGTGCCACCAATATCTAGTGTAAAAGTCGCAGGTTTCATACTTTTAAATTTTGGCTTGGTCCAGTTTCTCCCCCCTCTCTTTTCTAAAATTTTGCCTGTTGCGAGTCCGGTTAGCTGCACTGCATCCTCTCGGTCGACGAGTTCTGCTGTGACGAGTGGTGTTGCTGAGTAAACGTTGGACCGTCTCTACTGTGTGCTTCCTGTCCGTAGTCTGCTGGAATCGACAAGCCGAGTGCCGGGTACTTTTTGTATTTTCCTTCCCCCTTTAGTCTCATTTTTTTCCAAGGTCGCTAGTTGGTTCTTTTCTTCCTCTAAATTTTGGGTTAGGTTTTTCCGGGATTCTCTTTTAACCAAATTTTATAGGAAAGTTTTCAGTTTCGACAGCGGGCGAGGGTCTATTGCAGGCCCGGCCTGGAAATCAACTACATCTCTAAGCTCTGACTCCTTCGCATCATGAACACGAGGAAGAAGCGGGCGGCCCGGTTCCACTCGCAGTCAGAAGCACCACAGGCCCCTACAGGTAATCAGGAAGAAGCCCTGGAGGAGATTTCTTCCCCTCAGTGTGCATCGGACCCGGGTCGCGCGGTCCTTCACTAGTCTAACGGAAAAACATGAAGATAATACTCGAGAATGTCAAATCTTTACCAAATTTGCTGATTTTTGGCACACAGATAGCCAAAACAATAGAACTATGTGAGTATGCTCATTGTCCACCTCACCAAATTTATTTCAACGCACTACCGTGTGAAACACTGATGCTCCAAATTGTTGCATAATATGCTGAGTTGTTGTGCCATAAGACTTCTAACGACTAAATTAAGCACACAATGAACTAATGTGTGATTTATTTAACAGAATTATTAGTTTGTGTAGCAACTTGCTTCCAAATTATTAGAATTTATGCCTTAAGTGTACACAATAATTTAGACGTGATGCTACTATGACTGATAGTGACATTAACGATCAACTCATCAATATCACAGCACTCATTCGTGGATTAGATGTGTTTTTGGCTCATAAGTCAGCTATTTTGTTGAGTGCTATTTTCGGCGTAAAAGACTTAATATTACCAAATTATTGAATCACGTGGCACTCTGTTGAATTGATAATGAAAAGGTCACAAAGGTGAGTAATCTGATACTGATAATCACCACATAATGTAACAATTTGGAGCATCTGCGTTTTACACAGTAGTGCGCTCACATAAATTAGGTGAGGTGGACAATGAGTGTACCTCACATAATTTTATAGTCTTCGCTATCTGTGTGCCAAAAATTAGCAAATTTGGTACAGATTTGAAGCAGTTCCGACAAAAGCAAGTTAGGTAATTTTTCTGGCCCACCCTGTATACATACCTGCAAAATCGGGACACGTATAAAATTTTTTTCTCCCCAAAACACATTACTGGCTAAGCCCCTGAATACAGTTAGCAAGTTTTCAGACAGCGGTTGGTAGAACGGCCTGAACTAAAGCACCTGGTAAACTGAAGGATTTCTCTTTGGCTGCTCGACGACAGTTGACCACATCGTCCTGTAATTTTCAATCACGCATAAGCTTACACAATTACACCAGCACCCCGTCTGTACCAACTCTGCTGTAGCTGAGAAAGGGGACAGTGTAGCAATTGCTCTCCCCCCCCAAAAAAAATTATCATGTCGCATAATTTTTTTCAAAATGCATACAAAATTTGGGACTGAAAATCTCCATCTTCGGGAAACTTAGGGGCACAATTAAAATTATAAAAAAATTTTTTAAATTATTAAAATTATTATTTCCTCTGTCGGAAACAAGCAGCTGTCTGTCAGCAAATTGTAACTTCACGCCCTCCTGCTTTATTAACACAAAACGCTGCCAGTATTTACAGTAGCCTACAGCAAGCACTTAGCCTACACTATTATTCCACGGTCACACTCTGCCGTTCTGTCTGGAGTGGTACAACAGGTCGACGACTCCACGAGTAACGGTTACAATCGACAAGCGTGAAATAAGTGTATCCACAACCACTGTCGAGAGTGTGTAGGCCAGTGCCTAAGTTTGCCTAACAAGTTAACGTCATGCAGCTCAATATAAAACCTGCTAAAGAGGTTAATTTAAACGTGACTAGTGCGCCGAAAAGCTTAGAAGTTTCTCTTGTTCTGTCAATGCCATTACAATTACGAAGACACACAGATTCAAAGACAAGCTGCGGGACAGTCGATCGTACTAAAAGGTGGTAATCATTAAAAGCTAAATAAATAGAGACTGACATAAATGTCAGTTAATAATTGATATTGCTTTGCGGAGATTTTCGGTCTTTGAGTCCCTTTCTAGTATTATAACCGTTATTGGTTTTAAAATTTAAACGTAATAAGGCGACGCTCACTTGTCTTGAGTGTTGAAGACAGACGATAAGTTGTTGTTTACAGCGAGTCTCATGCAAATAGACATCACAGTCTAAACGAAAGACATGTACACAAACACAATACGGTAACACAGACGTCTCTCCAGATACGTTATACTGTCATTTAAGCTTACCATAATTTGCAGGCAAGTTAATTAGCCTAATAACAGCAGTGGTATGAAAATAAATGTACAAAACATCAGTTTATACACTTGTTAACGGCAACATTTAAGGACTTGCACATCGAAAACAGCAAAAATTACAAAAGGTGATATTGCCCGCATCACACTGACTGTGTGTCAATGTG
>Ga0209367_1009180_pt1 | contig 13453 bp, 13 predicted proteins | sample WorMetLIZISLAND2_FD_187412 | JGI IMG/M metagenome (GOLD analysis project Ga0209367, IMG submission 187412) | Marine gutless worms symbiont microbial communities from Max Planck institute for Marine Microbiology, Germany - Olavius geniculatus... ... | reverse complement strand
ACGTTGCCCACTTTCTTCGGATCAGTATCATGTCAATCATGTTTCTTGTTTTTCCGTCATTAGATCGCCATGTCCACTTCCTGCAATCCTTTTGTTGGAACTTCGTGTTGCAAATCATCATGTCGTAGAGTGTCGTAGAGCATGTATGCACCTATCTGCAACCGTTTTCACATTATTCGAGCCAATAGCGGCAAAATTACGTCTTTTTTAGGGGACACCCCTCTTCGACGCCCTCGTTGGAGAAAAACCCCTGCACTCAGTGGCACGAAATTTTGTCACGATAAACTAGAGACCTTGGGGCAGCCCACAGTAAAGATTTCGTGATTCTATCTTGCACCGTTTTGATACAATTCACGAGTGTGACAGATAGACAGACAGACGGACAGACGCCCAGACGATGGCAAAGACGCGCGAAGCATTCTGCTTTTGCGCGTAAAAACATTATAAATCAAAACGTAAGCCACACGTCGTACATTCACTTCAGAGCTTCAGGAGTTAGTTGAGCGGAGCCTTAATCAAAAGATGCCGCTCTATCGTTGCGTGGCTAAACGTCGAACGCAAAAGAGTTGACCGAGTTTCTTCGCCCCTGCGTCGCACTGCCCCTACGCGGCGTTTCGCTGTCACGCTGTCTTAAAACTTGCCAACGTCTTTGACACCGCTCTAGCTGCTAGAACGCACTTCAGAAAACTATAACTCTCTTTTGAAGTTTCAACTCGTTTGGGCCGTGACGCTGCCACTGAGTCGAGTTCTAAGAAGGCAAGAGTCGACTTAAAACTTAAAACAGGCGAAAGAAATGTCCGCGCGCTTTTGGCTATAATTAAGCGTGATAATATCCGTACGGCGAAATGTCGTCGGTCTCCCATCTTATTTCTTAGTGCACAGGTAACTATTATGGACAAGTCCTTGGGACAAGTGTACCAATGACAATTCACTGTGACTAATAACTGCAAAACAGACAAGACTAACTGAATATATAGCTGAATGAACACTGGCTTATAGACACGATGAGACCTACATGTACGTACGGTAGTGCGGCGTTGTGGGTTAAAAAGTATAAGCGGGGCAGGCAAACACTCTAAATTTCCGACAGAATTCTGACACGTTTGCAAGTTTCCGACAGAGGGTGCTCCAAATTTTAACTTTGTCCCTATATTTTGCTAAAAATGAGAAGGGAATTCCGCCCCAAATTAAGCATTTTTAGACGAAAATTTGTCGAAAACAAAAACATTCTCTGAGAGCCCAAAATTTAGACGGCACCCCTCCCCTCTACTCACCCGGCCACAACACTACCGATAATAGTGCACATCGTAGATGTAAAAATATTTTTACGTTTTTCATAGAAATTTTGACAAAATAGTTGTTTTTTTTTATTTTTTAAATGTTTTTTTTGTGTCTTGTTTCAATGTCGTGTTTTTGTTGTTGTTAAAACATAAACGTACAAAATGGTACATTTTCATGGGCAAATTGCGTTTAGCGTCCATTTCCTGGACATGTCGAGTGTTTTGTAGCAATATTATTATTGACTTTATTTGATTCGTATTGACGTTTCTTCTTACTTGAATGAATACCGTGATTTAATGTTTTTATGCCCGTTAAAAAATGTTTCTATAATAGTGAAAAAACATGTTTTATGTTCTTTATTTGCAAATAATTAACATCTGTGGTGCACATGCAAGTGAACTTAGCCTACAGCTGAAAGCTGTTGCCTGACACAAAGCACCCGCAAGACCGAAGCCAATCGGTAGCAAGAGGACGCAGACATGTGAAGCTTCATACGAATACTGGGAATACTGCGATAAACTTCTGTCCAGTTTGCCTTCTAGCACGATCGTCATTGCAACGACTAAAGCGTGCAGTAAGACGCCTGTATCACACACAGACAAAAAAGCCATGCTGTCGCAAGAGAACCTGCAATAGTCTAAAGGACTGAAAATGCACATAAGCATCCACGGGGTGGATAAAGGTAAAAAAAGGTAAAGGTTGTAATTTGTATAGCGCATAGTCGCGTATACACACCTCTAATGCGCTTTTCGTCACTACTACTCATTTAACCGACCCCGGAGGGATGGCAGGTTGAGTTGGCCTTGATGATTGACTGATAGCGGACGCTTTACCCACAAAGTGGTCAAACAGCCTGACATCAGTCTAGCGCAGGATAGGGAAAGTTTGCCGGCCAGGACCGACGTTCTAACCACTATGCTACGCCACAGGGTCTATCTTCATTTGATAATTTACCTATTGGGTTCTGTTCAGTATCTTGTACAACAGAGCAAATAATGACCATTCAATGATTCAAAATTTTAAGGTCATTAAAGATCGTTGATTCGGCTACCAGTCGAAGTCAAGTAGCAATCTAGTATCGACACCAAACGTCGCGGGGCCGGAGGTAACTTACTCCTCCCTACCCTCCCGTAGCTCTCGACGGGCCTGGATGCAACTTGCAAGTGGTCTAGTGGTCAGGGTATCGGACTCGTAACTTTAAAGTATTCAGGTTATTTGCAACTAAGCTTGAGCAAGTTGCCAACCTACTCTGTCCTCAGGTCAACTCAGCTTCCTACCCTCAGCGGGATGGGACACAGATTACGGGATACGGGTTAAAAGCCTGATGTGACTGACTGTGGTGTTGGTATGACTGACTGCTTCGCGAGTGTTCGCTGATGCAAGCAATAGACGGCCGCAAAATTCGCTGCAGTATATGATTAATTAATATAGACGCTTAGGCACAGCATTGTGACAGACAAACACAGTGACGGAGGCAGACGCCTCTACAACAGATAGGATGCGCTTAGTATAGCTGTCACGCGTGAAAAGCAGAAGATTGCTGTGATATTGTGAACTAAAAGAAACCGACCGACAAAGACGAAAGCTGGCGCATGCGCAGAATGCGATGAGTCGAGATACGTTCTGACGACGAACGATATGATGAGATCAGTAACGACATAGCTGGCTATCACGTATCCGATCCAGCTGACACCGAGCTCACGAAAAACCACCTTCTGTTCACATTCAAAATCTCATATCAGTCAAACGTCATTACTAGAAGCGACCAGAGATTTTAACCTTCTTTTGAGAACAGTTGCTGTCAGCTGATCAATACAATGGATCGAATAATTTTTTTGCCATTCTAAAATTTCATGCAAAAATATCTTAAAATGGTTACTTTCCACCACTACATGTACGTAAAATTTTATCCAAACTCTTTCGTAATTTGCTGGCACACACACACTGCATAGTTTCATGCAGTTAAAAGAGGTACAAACTATTTCCACACCTGGAATAAACCGCGGTGGAGTGAGCGATGACTGGAGTGTCGAAGGTTAAACAAGAAATCTGAGCTAATGCTCATGAGACGCGCGAAAGCCTATACCAGTTCCTGTTCGCAGGTATTCTTGGTCTATCTTCATCCATTTCGTCGCAATTCACGCTTTTGCAGCCACAAATAGGAAAAATCACTAGAAACCAATATTTTTAGGGTTCGGGGTCATTTAAGGTCATCGACGTTGACATTCCTAAGAAGCTCGTCGCCAGAGCTTGTTATGATAAGCAGCATGTCTGTGTATATCTGCAACTATATTTACGCTAGACAAGCCAAAAAAGGGATGAATAACCACTTTTTAGAAGGGTACCCCTCTTTGATACCCGCTTGCGCAACCCTCCTTGAACGTAAAAGGTTTGGACTTGGACTGATAAAATCTACATTCAATGCTGAAAATTTCATATGCAGGTTATTTTGGTTTATCTCCAGCCATTTTGGCGCAATTCATCTTGAAATGTGTGTAGCAGCCCAAAATCGCGAAAAATTTACTGAAACTCCCTATTCTGCAGGTTCAAAATTATTAAAGTAAGTAAGTAAGTAAGTAAAGTGTAAATTTATATAGCGCATACTCAAAAAGATCTCTAATGCGCTTAATACATTTTGTCATCAATATTTCGCAAAAATGAATGTCTTCAGCTGACGTTTGAAGATATCGAAACTCAGTTCTGGGTAACGAAGACTGTCTGGCAGCGAATTTCAAGTCGACAGGCCCGCCACAGAAAAGCGCCGACGACCGAAACTGTTCAATCGATAGCGCGGTACGACCAACTTCCGCTGAGTGGCAGAACGCAGATGTTGACGACAAGTGACATGTTGACATTCCTAAGAAACTCGACGCCAGTGCTTGTTATGATAAGCAGCATGTTTGTCTATCTGTAACCATTTTCACATTTGACGAGCCAATAGCGGTAAAATAACGCTTTTAAAAGGGGTGACCCTCTTTTGCCCCCTCTTTTGAGGGGATCCCCTTCACGCGATGAAATTTCGTCACGAAATACTAGAGACACTAGGCTGAAAACCCGAAGTCTTTATCTCACCTGGTTTTGAAGTGGTACCGGGTCCCGACGGACAGGCGGACAGACGGCCAGACCGACAGAATTACCGTAGCTAATACGCGCTAATAGCTATGCTAGCTCTCGCGCGTAAAAAGTAGGCGGAGCAAAAAGTCGCAATTTTCCGACAGACACAAAAAAATTTGACAGAATTCCGACAGACAACTGCAAATTCCCGACAAAGAAAATTATGTGTGCTCAAAATTTAACGTCGTCCCTAAATTTCCAAACATGGAGAATTTCAGCACTAAACGTTGCATTTTGAACCAAAAATCTGCGACAGAGAGAAGATTCTCCGACAATTTTCCGAGAGCCCAAAATTTAGGGAGAAGGGAGCAGTTGCTTCCTCCCTATTTCCCCTAGTTACGACGGCACTGGTGACGAACCTCGGTAAACTCGCAGACGACGAACGCGTCGATGAGTCCAGTGTACACCAGCAGAGGCGCCCAACGAGTGCACCTCAGACGTCGAGCTCGCTGTTTGATCTTCCAGACTAGTGCAGTTGACAAAGACCACCGCCGTCGTGAACAGTAGGCATTAAAACACCATGCCATCGACGCGCGGACGTTTAGCGTTGTTTCCCGCCTTTGTTGAGAGAAGATGACGTCCAGCTGATGCAATAGAAACACGATGATCGACAGCCCGGCGCCGGTCAGCGTGACGTAAACGATGACCAGCGATGATGACCACGACCGACGACCACTCGTTGATGGCATCAAACTTGTCATAACTGACATCGACACGTTACGATGGCCAGACGTTAGCAACGCTGTAACGACAAACACCGACTGCGTGATCACGACAGCAAATCATACTTACAGAATATCAACAAAATAGTAAAGCAGCCACAGAAGAAAAGACAAAGTTGACTTTGAGAAATAATAACGTGTGTTTTGACTGTTCGATCAGTTTAAATTTTAGAATATGCGTAACGATTAATGACACGAAAAGGAGAGTGTTTAAGAAGGCACTCGAGCACTAAGCGCAGAGTGAACAACGTTAAGTGCAATGCCGACGAGAAGTAAGCGTGAACTTTTACGTCATAAAAAGTAACTTCCCTTATCCTTACATTTGCTACAAATCACTTTTGAATTACGTATAGGTTTCAGCACGGTCTACGGTGTTCTATGCGAGTGTAACGGGACAAAAATACACAGTATATACTGTGTTTAAACCTACTTATTTCACGGCTATGATCGATAACGTGTTCTGCCTGGACGCACGTGTGATACGCAAACGCGAGACGCTATCGGTCGTCATGCTTGTGCGGAGCGAGATGAGTAGGCCTACTTATAAAACTTCAGACACTGTAGTGAGAGATATGATGATTAAGTAGGTTATTTAAATAATGCAAATTATCAGCTATGGGTCGATTTAAACAGACGGTACACGCATTACCCACCGTTATGCCGGCTACGTACTGAGTGCGGTTGAAGGCGAGACAGCTGGAAGGTCGGGCGTCGTCGTGGCGATGATGGTCGAGGTCGCAAAGTTTCCGACAAACAGCGACAACTGCTGCATGACGAGCAGATACTGAGCGAAGACTCTGATGAAATGCCCGGCTATCGGTCGGCCGCCTGCAGCTGTCCGCCGTTGGTGGTCTTCTGACAACGCGGCGCATGAAGCTCCGAGGCTGGTGACGTAAGTGTCGTGTGTTTCTGCCACCCACGCTGCCGCTGTTCCCGCCACGGCAGCGGTGACTGGAAGAAGCAGTAATAGCGAGGTCATCACCGTAAAACTGAGGGGAAAGGTAGCTGCCACGACGGTGAACGGAAGACTGGCAATCACGGAGATTACCAGGGACGTCTTGGGCCGGACGCGCGCGGAGATGTCGGTATAACGAGCAATCGGTACGGCGACCATCACGCCGGCGTGGTACGCGACCAGCGCCCAGCGTCCAGACAGTCCGCCGAGACTGGACAGGAAGCTCCGGACGCCGTAGAACGGCGCCTGGACCAACATCACCGCCAGACCGAGAACGGCCACGTTGCGAACGTAGATTCTGGTCAGCTTGGAGACCGCCGCCGCGACATCTGCGGAAATCACGAAGAAATTCCACGATCCGAAGTCGTCAATCATAACGGAAGAACCGATCGACTCGGTGAAGTTTTTCACGAACTTGCTATCCGCACTGGACATAATATTTTCATCGCAATCTTGCGCTAAATAATTTGCCTGGCTGCTGGTACGTTTAGCCTGCAGTGCTGCATCGACTACAGGGTTTACACTTGCCGAGCGCACCTCGCTGTTGCCGGCATCTGTTTCGGCAGCCAGCGATGGCGTTGTGACGTCACATTCAGAGTGGTCCAGATCATACAGCCACGGTATGCTGTTCGACGACGTTACATATCCCAGTACGTCGTCCCTGTAAAAGTTCTTCAGCGCCATCGTCTGAACGCGATATCACAACGAATTAGTCTAATTTACAGCTTTTGCAGCATCATCACTGCAGGCCGAAGATGCTCCAATACAGGTGGGCCTATTCGCTGCAAGCGGCTGCAGCAAATAACACCTGAACGTATCAGTACTGTTATTGCTGCTCGATTCGTGAATTATGCAAAATAAGTGCTGGAAAACGTCGCATTTATCTTCATCGCCAACCGTAAGACACAAGTACGAGAGTAGGCAGCTACACGCACATCGTTTATCAGCGACGATGACTGATTGTCACAGTGCTGCTCAGCTTAGCTCGATCGTCGATCGGCGCCTGTTGACATCATAAGGCGTCACTCGCCAGGCTCTGCAGCGTCTGCAGCCTCGATCTGCTCGGGACTGTTTCACCACCGCATTCCGGCTGCATTAGCATCAGCATCAGCAGCAGTAGCATTGATCGACCGCTGCCACGTCATGCGGTACAATGCTGCAATCTCTTCGTGACGATAATATAAACTGGAAAAAAATACATCGGCCCAATGTTGACATTATTATGCTGTCGTCCGCTTATTCGCTCATCAACCAGTTAACTACGACGCTAACTACTTTAGATCTTTTAAATTGGTACCGTACATCAACGTTATTTTTGTCAGGCTGTCCAGTGCATGGAATGTTCACGTCATTTTATTTATTAGGCCTTTTTGTTGTTTTCGAGCTAGGAGAAGGAGACCATATGGGACAGATAAGACTAGATCTATTTAAACAGACCTGGCGTCACTCGCCAGTCACCAGTGAGGCGCCGAACTTCAAAGTGCCGCGTCACCTTAATGAGTTACTTTAATCACGTTATTGCAAACTGCTGAATCGGCCAGTGAAAGAATAGGCCTATTGAGAATCGATAAATTAACGTCACAAAAATTTTGGTCTGCCTACCTTTTCATTTTCGTTATGCATCATGTCACATCCAAATGTTTCAAAATACGTACATGTGCGTTTCATGTAAATAGCCGTATGATTTAAGATGATATTAAAGTGGTTTGACTGACTTCGACAGTTCGACTTGCTTTTCTGTAAAATTATAAAAATTGCCCATCTCTAACGGAACGCACCCACTTTCATTACGTCATTCTTGACCTAGATTTTATGTTTACTTGTTTTGTTATTGTGTGAAAAGATTGTTATTTTTTTATATTTCACTCGCGTAAATGTGATTACAGTAATACCTGAAAGTACTCTTGAATGATACATTACTGCGGGATAGCTGTAGACCAGATTGCTAGTTTGTAAGTCGTTTGTTACGTATGGTTTGGTATTTATTGTACGCTTCCTACATAACCCCAAATCAGCTGATTCTGTTTTGGTGTCGAATTCGAAAGCAGCTTTGTTAGCTTTTTCCAGTAGTGGCATAGGGTATTTGTTATTAATGAATTAATAAATAACAGTATCTGGGCGACTGATTCCTTTACCTCATCCAAAGCTAAAACAACGTCAAAAACAACAAACATCGTCAGAAATTTAATGAGGTATGCCAAGTTGTATTTAATAGGGTATTCTGTTTTGGTCTGGCACAAACTCTCATCGCATATGTAGTAGCATCTCATGTAAACTTAAAATCTTTTTAATGCAGTTTCAAAATCGTTAATTCTATTTTCCATTCGGCAAACTGATAGAAGCAATGCAAAATTTGCTAATTTCAGTTCGAGGAAAACGGATAATGCCCGATGCCACCGGGTCGCTGACATCCTGCCTCTGTCACTGTCAGAAGCTGAGCTGGTCTCACGACACTGCAGCCACTGACACTTCCAGACCCCGTCGGCAGTCGATGGTCTGGCAAGACTACAATGTATCAGAAAGTAAACGAACTACCTAATAAAGCTGAAATAAATAAATTTAAGTTGCACAGTCAGATTTTAGGTTCATGCTGCAAGTACACGAGCAGGCCATTATGGTCCACTTCTGCCATTGTCCAGCTGAAAGTGAACTGAAAGATTTTTAACCTCTCAGTATTTTGACAAGATATGAACAAGAATAGTGGCACTTAATTATTTTTTCAGTTTATCTTGTATAAAGAAAAGAATGTCGCTCTGCACAAGTAACGGTAATCTGTAGCATGTCACTCTCCACTTGTGTAGATTTAATCTCAGCAGGCAGTGCTGGTAACGAGGAGTTTACTAGAACTTGACAGAGTTGAACGTCCTCCTGATATTTTTTTACCTAATGCAGTACTGGTGGCAGTGTGAAATTAATAGCAGCATGGGCGAACTGATTTTAGTAGCCCAATTAGCTGCACTTTAGATCACTGAACTGCTTTTAGTAAATTCTGATTCTTTCGACTCAGTTCGGTGAACTGACAATAGTAATTTTGGTCACCAATCTTTCAGTTTGCAGGACTGACCATAGCACTGAGCTTTCAAAATATGCAGGTTAACTGAATAATGCGTATTTGCATGTTATGCAGTTTTTTTTGTTTATTAGCATTTATGTGATGTGTGTTATTGAAATTGCAGCAATCACCAAACTTATGGATATTCCAGTGCTGACATTTGGTGCATAACTGGCAAAGTGGGTTTAATGACATTTACCTATATTCACAATTCCACTTTTATTGATAAGATGCTAGAAATATCCTCCAGTGGCTTTTTATACACGGTGTTTCGTTTTGAATTAGTATTTTTTTCAGCTACAACTGGTAGAAATTTTGTGTAAATTGATCATCATTTGAGTGAATTATGAAAAAAACAAAAAGGGGTCCTTTTTAATGAAACACCATGTATGTAATGACTTATTGATTATATTGCTGCATTTTTAAACTTTATTTGGCTTATTTGAATGTTGTCTGTTTACTTGTAGCTGTTTGTGGATTGATAGCATGATTATTCTATGCCCGAGTTGAAGAATGACAGCAATGAGTCTGAGTCTGCACATTGCTTCTTCATTGTTTCTGATGATTGGCTTGCAACTTGGGTCAGGAAAGGGGGTCAAAGTGATTGCAGAGGAAATTCTGCATACTGGTAGTGACTGCTGGCAAGAAGTTGAAAGTATTCTCTTGAATAACTCTCACCACTATACTGCATGTAGGTATTGATGTGTATTTTTTGATGCAGTACTGTAATTCAATATTTTACAATTAAGTAAGTATGTAGTTTGCATTTGTAACACACCATATGTGAAATTAGAAGTTTGAATTGTACTTCTTTGTGCTGTTTTAGCAGGTTATTGAATTGTTTTGTACATTTAATGTGCAGACTTTTTCTCTGAAATTGCAGTACTTGATGGAGAATAAGAAAAATATTTCCGGAGTAAATTATTTTATGGCATTTGCTTGTTACCATGTGCAGAAAGCTCTGTTGGAGATAGTTAATACATAGGAAGCTGTTCTAATTTGTTTACCAGTTTGTTGTCATTGTGGCATACATGTTTTGTTTAGTATCTGACTGTGCATTGGTTATTACGGGTTTTATGGAATAAGTTTAAATTAAGCGCTGTTTAGCAGTGTGTATCACAAGTTATACACAGTGATGAAATGGTGCAGATCTGTTTGTGTGTGTTTAGATTACGATGCTACGGGGAAACTTGGTTCTGGAGTTGTTGAAGGTACCCTCGTGTCATTAGGTGACTTTGGTCGGTGTAAGCAACTGTCTCACTCACTCTACTGTTTGGCCGATATCTCAGCAACCCAGAAGCCTCCTGGCTACAATAATGCTGTATGTGCTTTTATAAATACATCGACAGACAATATGACAAAACTATTGTTATGTATAATTTGTATATTTAGTACATTATTGATAATTACTCTCACTTAGTGTGTGGCTTGGTGTAATAGTCATCGCATCATCATATTTTTGATCATCTATTTTTAATCATTTGACTATGGATTCAAGTCCCAATCACACTGCTGCTAGTGCTAGATAATGACCCCCAGAGAAGCTTTGTCTGGATAGTTGAATTTTGATTTTGTCATCAGATGTTGATTTAGTGTGCTGCTGATTTTATAGAATTTTTTTGTGTATTTTTTCACTTTTTTGTTTTTAGTGTTAAAGCAATTTGTCTTGAGATCCCAGTATGCAATAAGATATTTCATGTGGTAGCGTATTGGTATTGTCACATGTTCTAGACTCCACTGCAGATATATTGGGGCATGTGCATCACCAGTGCTTGTAACAGCACAGCGCTTGCACAACATATTTCTGTTCTTGTTGAACGTAAGTAATGCAGTATATTTTTGTAGCACATAGTTTTGGTAGCTGAGTGTGTTTAATTTAGTTTAGTTTAATTTATATACATTGATCACAGAATTAAATAACCGTTTTATGTTTTTACATGTTCATAGTTTAAAAGTCATAAAATGATACTTGATGACACATCTGTCTGAGTCTGTTGGCATTGCTTTTGCATTTTTTCCTGTTTTTTGCATTTCTTTTGCAAATAAAGAGCAGGTAGGAGAGAGAAATAACATATGTTGTTATTGTGATGATGCATTTAGGAGTGTTAGAAGTATCATGGATTGAGCCGCATATGTTTGATATCAACTGTGACAGAGGTATTTCTGCCAGCAGGCGATACTGGACTGTTATGTGAGTGTTTTGTAACATTATCATTATTAATTTTTATCATGCCAAGTAGGGCAGCTAAACAATATAAAATGAGATCTGTACGTAATTTAATAATAAAAACCAACAACATCTATATACACGATACAAAGCGATAAACTTGGTTGTCTAGTAAGGGAAAAGTTGGGATGTGAGTCCAGGGAGCTGTGCAATAGGCCTGATCCATTTTTTGGCCAGATGGCATACAGGGCTCTGGACCATGTTTAACAGACAGTTAATGTCAGCTGGAAGGCTGTTCTGTAGATTTGGGCCTGCAGTTGTATATTTGCTGTTATGAGAATTCCAGTTTTTATATTATTTGGTGTGCACATGGCATATTTTAAGAGGTCTATGGTACACGGAGACAGCTGTGTCAGTAATACACTGCGTCCCAATAAAAAATGGACCCCAAAACAAATAGCTATAACTTATCCAAAACTTATCACATTTGTCGGAAATTTTAAACACAAAAACTGTGAATCAAGGCAAGAAGAATAACTTATCAGTTTAGAAAAACATGAGACAATGTCAGTTTTATTAACGTTTAAAGTGCATCACTGAAAATGTGAAGTTTACAACACAGCGGCTTCATTCTTATGTGGTGACGTTAAATTGGAAATTTCTGCTTCTTGAATCTGACAAATTTTAGTGAGTGCCAGGGTATTTTCTCGACTTAGTACCAGCTCCTTGGCTAAATCAGCGTTCTGAGCAATTCATGTTTTACGCATTATACCTCTGTTGGTTTCCAATCCACAGTACTGGTTTGATGAAACAGTGTCAGCAACTTATGCAAAGATGACGGAGACTATTTTTTTGTTTGGAAATTCAGTGATAATCGTCTTAACTTAGTCTCCCTAACCTTTTCCTTGATGCAAAACTTGGATTACAACGTAGGCTTTTTTGCTAAAACCATTGTTTATTATTATTTGGACAATATTGACATGCCAGTGGTGTCAATAGCAGGCGTCCATGAAGAGCTGTTTGAACTGGTATCTGAAAATGACACTATTTCAAAATTCCATTTCTTCCCTTTTGGTTTCTACTTTTAAATAAAATTTTCCATACTTCTTTTAATTTAACTGCAAAATTTGGACACTAACTTACATTAGTGGTAGTTTTACTTCAACATAGTCATTGATGACATTCTAGGGGTGCACTTTTTATTCTGACACGGTGTACAGTGTAGTACCAAATGTGTGGCACATTGTAATGGCTAACTGTTGCGTATGTATAGCTGTATATTGCTGCTGTTGGTGACGATCGTGTTACTGGGCACATTGCTGGATCTGCGCCACGAGTATGCCGCCAGCATGAAGTGGGACTTGCTGTATCACGTGTCGACAAACGTCCGGCATTTAGTTGGAGTGCGGGACAGCGGACACATGATGTGGACAACGGTGGATGAGTCAGCTGTGAGTAGTGATCCAGTCACGGCTGAGAGTCAGGCTAACGATGAACAGACTTCGGCTGAAGATGTTGACTCACACGATGTACAGCGGCCACCAAACGCTCATCTGCTTGTTGAAGCCTTTAATTACAAGCCAGGTTTGACTGTCATACCTTTATTTACTTACTTAGTCTTTAGCCTGTTTTTATTGTTAAGCACTGTTGTCCTGGACTGTAGAAGGAAGACTTTGTTGTGTGATTAGATGTTTTTGATTGCTCAGGCTTGGTGGTGAAGCTGGCACGATGTTTCAGTTTGGTCAGGAATGTGGAACACCTGCTAGTTCGACCAGTCACGGCACTTCCTTACATCGATGCTTTGAGGGTCATGAGCTTTGCTCTGCTCATCTTTGGACAGACAGCTCAAGCTATGTTTCAGTCTGATAACATAGGTTAGAATTTGTGCATTTTGCGTGCGAGAGCAGCTACTGCTTTCAGCGCGTCTTAGCCATCGCAATTCTGTCTGTCTGTCCGTCCGTCCATCCGTCCGTCTGTCACACGGGTGGATCAGTAAAAAACGGTGCAAGTTACAATTACCAAATCTTTACTGTTGGCTGCCCGGAAGACTCTAGTTTCAGGAACTGTAAAGCTTTTCCATAAATTCGAAGGGGGTCACCCTGAACTAGGGCACTAAATGAGAGGGGGTGGGCAAAATTTGCGATTTTTGGCCAATAAGTCGC